>Ga0206128_1004265_pt1 | contig 11257 bp, 10 predicted proteins | sample Helgoland_Spring_7_FD_148601 | JGI IMG/M metagenome (GOLD analysis project Ga0206128, IMG submission 148601) | Pelagic subsurface seawater microbial communities from Kabeltonne, Helgoland, North Sea - Helgoland_Spring_Bloom_20160426_1 | ecosystem: Environmental > Aquatic > Marine > Epipelagic ...
TTGAGTTTTTTTAAAACCCTGTTTCAACACCCGACAAGACCCATTGAAGTACAGCTTTTTACAACACTTAAATTAACTCAAAAAAAATACCAGAATCTTTTATTTTTTCCAACCTCACCCAGAATCTTTAACATCAAAAACCTCCACAGAAAATCGTTAGTGCAAGGCTCTGTCGGATGGGGAAGGGATAAGGAAGATTATTTTGAAAAAGAATGCTTCACTTCTTGTCTTTCCAAATATAATAGAGATCATCTAAATTATAATCTAAGGAACTTGCTTGCTCTTCTAAATATTGATCAGCAAAAGCGCGTTGAAGAATGTCTTCTATAAGATAGTCTTCAAAAGAATATTCGGGATCGAAGGTGTCTTTAAGAGATAACTTAAATAAGGAAGCCGTAGTTTGGTACCAGAATGCTTTCCATCCGGTTCGAAGCTCTTTAACGAGATCGTATGTTGTAGTACCGGTTTGCCTGTGAACCAAACGAATTAAAATTTTCCCTTCCGAACGCGAAAATTTCTTTAATTCTTCTTCGAATTCTTCATAAATGAATTTCTCCATTCGTTTGAGGTACTTTTTTCTACTCCTTTTATTCTCTAAATTATCCAATCGTTCATTCAATATCGTCAAACGATCGGCAGCCAACTTGGCATAGGGGTATACTTTTAGTGTTTTTCTTCTTAGTATTAAGTACCGCTTGAGCTCTAATCGTGTTTTAAAACGCAGCGGTTGAAAAAGGACTACTTCTTTTAACGGGATTCCGTAAGTAGGAATAGAGTCACCGTCCATAATCATCAATTCTCCTTGCGGGAAAGAGGTATCCTGTGCATTTACAAATACAGGAGTTGTTAGAAGTATAAAAAGAAAACACAGCTGTTTTTTCATCTTTTTCATCGGCATCAAAATTACAAAATATTAACGGTCTAGTATCTAGAGAAATCGAACGAATAATGTTAAATTAGCTTTGCAAAAATAAATAAGAATGAAAATAATAAATGACGCTTCTCTAAAGTTTTTAGAAGAATATTTAAACAATGCCGCTCCAACTGGCTACGAAGCCGAAGGTCAAAAAATATGGATGGACTACCTCCGTCCTTATGTTGATGAATTCATAACGGACAGTTACGGAACTGCTGTTGGGGTAATCAATCCCGACGCTCCTTTTAAGGTTGTTATCGAAGGGCATTCAGATGAAATTTCGTGGTATGTGAATTACATCACAGACGAGGGTTTGATCTATGTTATTCGTAACGGTGGAAGCGACCATCAAATTGCACCCTCAAAATGGGTAAATATCCATACCAAAAAAAGCTTGGTAAAAGGTGTTTTTGGCTGGCCTGCCATTCATACCCGTAAAAACGGAAAGGAAGAAGTGCCAAAACTAGACAACATCTTCATTGACATAGGCGCTAAAGACAAGGCTGAAGTAGCAACATTGGGTGTACATGTAGGCTGTGTGATTACCTATCCCGATCAATTTCAAATTTTAAACAACAACAAATTTGTGTGTCGTGCCATCGACAACCGTGCTGGTGGATTCATGATTGCTGAAGTTGCACGTCTTTTACACGAAAACAAAAAAACACTTCCCTTTGGACTGTACATCACCAACTCGGTGCAGGAAGAAGTGGGCTTACGTGGGGCAGAAATGATCACCCAACGCTTGAATCCGGATATTGCCATTGTGACGGATGTATGCCATGATACTACTACCCCCATGATCAACAAGAAAGAAGAAGGACATACTAAAATCGGGGATGGACCTGTCATTTCTTATGCACCGGCAGTACACAACCTCATTAGAGAGCGCATTGTTGAAACAGCTGAAAAGAATGAGATTCCATTTCAACGTCTAGCCTCTTCTCGGGTTACAGGTACCGATACAGATGCTTTTGCTTACAGCAACGGCGGAATTCCTTCTGCACTGATCTCCCTTCCGTTGCGCTATATGCACACCACTGTGGAAATGGTGCAAAAAGAAGATGTGGAAAATGTGATTCATTTGATTTATGAAACACTTTTGACTATTAACCCTGAGGATTCGTTGAGTTATTTTGACTAAAGCCTAGGGGCTATCCTTAAAAACAAATCCCTTTGGCCTTGGCTGAAGGGATTTGTTTTATGCACAATCGATTTATTATCAGGTAATAAGGCATTCATGTATTAGGAAGAGCTTATAAAAAGTAGGCCAAACTTCTCAAACTTGATGCGACATTCGATGCGCTCAGATAACTTCAGTTGCTATGCCCCTTCGCAATGAATGAGAATGGGTTTAACGACTTCGCTTTACCAATGCTCGGTTGATGTTCCGAACTGCAGCTGGTCCTTCGTATATAAAGCCTGTATAAAGCTGCACCAAAGCTGCACCAGCATCGAGTTTATCGATAGCATCTTCGGGTTTATGAATCCCACCTACGCCAATGATTGGAAATGCCTTATTACTTTTCTCACTTAAAAAACGAATAACTTCTGTACTTCTATTCTGAAGTGGCTTCCCACTAAGCCCACCCGCTTCTTGGGTTAGGTTTTCTGGGGAATTCAGATTGGCTCTGCTGAGGGTTGTATTACTGGCTATAACCCCATCAATTTTTACCTCAGCCATGATGCTGATGATGTCTAAAAGTTGGTCATCCGATAGGTCGGGAGCAATTTTAAGTAAAATAGGCTTGGGGTTTGCATGCTTATCGTTACGCTTCTTCAGCACAGAAAGCAACTGAGTTAAAGGCTCTTTGTCTTGCAATGCACGCAAGTTGGGTGTATTGGGTGAACTAACGTTCACTACAAAGTAATCGACATAATTTAAGAGTGCATCAAAACAATAGATGTAGTCGTCGACTGCATTTTCGTTGGGGGTCAATTTATTTTTCCCGATGTTTCCTCCAATGAGGATGTTTTTATTTTTCTTTAACCGTTCAACGGCTTCATCCACTCCAAGGTTGTTGAATCCCATTCGGTTGATGATGGCCTGATCGTCTTTTAAACGAAATAAACGCTTCTTTGGATTCCCAGCTTGACCTTTGGGTGTTAATGTCCCGATTTCAATAAACCCGAAACCGAAATTCGATAGCTCTTTGTACAACTTAGCATCTTTATCAAAACCAGCGGCTAGACCGACTGGATTTTTGAAGGTTAAACCAAATACCTTTCGCTCTAGGGCAGGATGCTCAATACAATAGATTTTTCTAATCAAAAAAGCTACGCCCGGAATTTTAGAGCCCCAACGAATCATCGCAAAAGAAAAGTGATGGACACTTTCTGGATCAAAAAGAAAAAGAAATGGTTTTATGAGAAGTTGGTACATGAAATCTAAATTTTAACAAAAATAAACCAACCCGATATGGGTTGGTTTTATTTGTAATTAAATAAACAGCGTTTCTTCTTTTCTAAGCGTTGAGTTTAGCACTCATCTCTAAAGAAATTGAAGAACGTTCCATTTTAATTTTCCCAGCCAAAGTCTCTACAACACAAGTATTGTCTTTATCATTGAGTTCTGCTATTTTTCCATGAATTCCACTTTTGGTGATCACACGATCTCCTTTTTTGAGGCTACTCATGAACGCTTTTTCTTTTTTAAGTTTTCTTTGTTGGGGTAAAATAATAAAGAAAACGAAGATGACGAGCATCAATAATAAAAAGGGAACTTGACTTGAAAATCCTTCCATTGATTTGGGTTTAGTTGTTTTGTTGTAAACGTGCAGCTTGTGCAGCTTCGCGTTGTTGTTGTTTTACTGGGTCAGCCGTTACCATCGCTTTGATACGAATTGTTTCTCTTCCCGTATCTGTATTCGCAGTAATTGTAACTGTTTTCTGCTGTAAGTTAGGCTTGTTATTTGAGTCGAAGCTTACACGGATTTGGCCAGATGCACCCGGTGCGATTGGTAAATTCTTAGGATACTCAGGTACAGTACATCCACAGCTACCACGTGCATCTTGGATGATAAGATCCGATTTCCCTGTGTTAGTAAACGTAAATACAGTTTCTACACGAGATCCTTCCTGAATTACTCCAAAATCGTGAATTCCCTTGTCAAATGACATTACAGGAGCATTTGAAACAGCTTTAGAAGCCGATGCTTGTACAGCTGAAGCTGCAGGCGCTGCATCAGAGGCTGCTTTTTTTGTTTCGGTTCCACCACATGAAACAAGTGTTAATGTGGCAATTGCTAGAATAGATAAAAATAAATTTTTCATAATTATATTTAGTTCATTAATGTTTCAAAATTAAGGAAAAAATTACAATAAACCACGTCCTTGTTTATTCATACGATTAGTTTTTTCATACTCTTTAACAAGACTGTCCAAAACACCGTTGATAAATAAATTACTTTTAGGCGTAGAATACTCTTTTGCGATCTCTAAATATTCATTCAAAGTTACCTTGGGAGGAATGTTAGAGAAGTAAAACAATTCAGCTATTGCTAGCTTAATGAGGATTGCATCGAGATTGGCAATTCGTTCAGAATCCCAATTAGGCGTTTTCCCGTTCAACTCTTTTTGCAGTACTTCTTCGTTAGCAACTGCCTTTTCAAACAGTTCAATTCCAAAATTAATATCTTCTTTATTTTCATTAAAGTCAGGGAATTCTAGGGAGCTTTGAGAATCCAGATCAATACGCTTCAGTTGTTTCAGTAAAAAGGTATTTACTAAAGGTAAATCGTCGATCCAAGTCATGTTCAAATCCTCAAAATAATGATACAGAGAATCATCGGGTGCAATAATGTCTTTAAACATAGAAACCACAAAACGAATCTGTTCTTCATCAGTAGGGGCTGTCAATTTACTGTACACCTCAAACTGCTCACTTTTAAGAAGCGTTGTGTATACTTTTTTGACATAATCGAACTCCAGTTCCCAGTGATTTATTTTCTTGGTAGAGATGAACTGGTCGAGTTTTTTATGTTCTGCTAAAAACATCAAGCATTTATTATTGGCTATAATTTGATGTAAGGGAGCAAAAGAATCTTGTGTTCTAATTTGTGTCTCATTAATTTTCTGTTGATTAGTTGCATGCTGCTGAAGCGCTTTGAAGAAAGCAAGCTTGATCAAGTAAAGATCAAAAACTCCCGTAAGGCTGTTTTTGATGAATTTAACTTCATCCGAGAGGGAATTTTGATTTCCATTCGAAAGGGCATAAACAGATTGCATTATTTTTATTCGAACGTGTCTTCTTGTGAGCATGTATGAGAACTTTTATTTCCGTCACAAAAATAGTGATTTGAAAAGTACTGCCCTCCAACTTCGAGTAATTTTTTTTGCAAAAAAACTTCCTTTTTTTCTACCCGCGTATTTGTGTACCTTTGGACATCTTAAATCTATATGAAAGAACTAAAATACCTCAATAAATATTTATTCAAGTACCGTGTTAGCCTCTTTTTAGGGGTTTTGATTACCATCATCGCGCGGATTTTTTCACTTTTTGCGCCGCGTCTAATTGGAAATTCCCTTACGGCGGTTGAGCGATTCATCTTAGACGACGCCTTGAGTCTTGATGAAATTAAGGAAGAACTCTTCTGGAACATCGTAATCATCGTTTCTGCTGCACTGATCTCTGGATTTTTAACCTTCTTGATGCGTCAAACAATCATCAATGTTTCTCGCTACATCGAGTTTGACCTGAAAAATGAAATTTTTGAACATTATCAAAAACTATGTTTAAGCTTTTACAAGAACAATCGAACGGGAGACTTGATGAATCGAATTAGTGAAGATGTAGGAAAGGTCCGTATGTATTTTGGTCCAGCGATTATGTATAGCATCAACACCATTGCACTCTTTGTAATCGTCATTTCCTATATGGTTAGTATTGCGCCTCTTTTAACAGTATACACCCTACTCCCCTTGCCAATTTTATCCCTGGCGATATACAAACTAAGCAAAGCCATAAACACAAGGAGTACAGCCGTTCAGGAAACACTATCCGATCTTTCAACCTTTACACAAGAATCCTTCAGCGGTATAGCGGTAATCAAGTCTTACGGGATTCAGTCAAAAATTAATGAGGATTTTGCCCAACTCACCACGCTGAGTAAAGAGAAAAATGTTGATTTAGCAAAAATTCAAGCGTGGTTTTTCCCACTCATGATCTTGCTTATTGGCTTCAGTAATCTTTTAGTGATTTTTGTTGGAGGAAATCAATACATAGAAGGTACACTAGAAATTGGTGTTTTAGCAGAATTCATCATCTATGTAAACATGCTTACTTGGCCAGTCGCTACAGTGGGATGGGTTACATCAATCGTTCAACAAGCCGAAGCCTCCCAAAAAAGAATCAATGACTTTCTGAAAGAAGAACCCAAAATAACCAGCGGCAGTTTAGATAAAACGATTGAAAAAGGGACCATTGAGTTTAAGAAGGTAAGCTTTACATACAAAGAAACTCAGATTCAAGCTGCAAAGAACATTAGTTTCAAACTTAATCCAGGAGAAACCCTCGGAATAATTGGGAAAACAGGCTCTGGAAAATCTACCCTATTGGATTTAATTTGTCGTTTGTATGATGTAGACGAAGGGGAGATTTTAATAGATGGTATTCCAATCCAAGACTATAACCTCTTAGGAATTCGATCTGAAATTGGGTATGTCCCTCAAAACCCTTTCCTCTTTTCCGAAAGTATTGAACGCAATATTCGTTTTGGCAAACAGGATGCCCATTTTGATGAAATAAAAGCTGCAGCTCAAAGCGCAGCAGTAGCCGAGAATATTGAACAATTTAAAGAAGGATACAAAACTCTTTTAGGCGAGCGAGGAGTTACTCTTTCTGGAGGGCAAATTCCCCGAATTTCAATTGCACGAGCTCTTATTAAAGATCCAAAAGTATTGTTGTTTGATGACTGTTTATCTGCCGTTGATGCGGATACAGAGGAAGAAATTTTAAAAAACTTAAAAGAGCGTTCAAAAGAAAAAACTACGCTAATAGTCAGTCATCGAATTTCATCTGTTAAAGACGCCAATTCTATCCTTGTTATCGATCAGGGGGCAATTATCGAACAAGGAACCCACGTCGAGTTAATCCATAAAGGCGGATTTTACAAAGAATTGTTCCAAAAACAAAACACAGAAAGGCACCAATAATTTTTTTTTGTTTAATATTTTATCCATTTTTGTTAATAATTATGGATTTAAGTTAAACAAAACAGAAGGCGTTGATGGAAATTAAGCAAGAAGACATATACTCAAAGGTACTCCGTGCTGGAAGAAGAACATATTTTTTTGATATAAGAGAAACCAAAGCAAGCGACTATTACCTTACAATAACTGAAAGTAAAAAGTTCAGTAACGATGATGGAACTTTTTTTTATAAAAAACACAAAATATACCTCTACAAAGAGGACTTCCAAGAATTTCAAGACATTCTTGGTGAAATGATTGGTTTTGTCATCAAAGAAAGAGGAGAAGAAGTTATTAGTGAACGTCATCAAAAAGATTTTAAACCCGAAGATTCGAAAGGTGTTGCAAAAAATACAACTGAGGATTTTACCGATATTAATTTTGAAGATATTTAACTAATCTTTTAACATCATTCCCACCACCGTTAACTGTATTTTTTTACCTTTAAATGGATATTGATTCCACTTAATGTATTAATTAGAACATATAACTGTGAAAAAAACTACAACACTACTCGTCATAATGTGGATGAGCTTAATCGGATTTGCACAAACCGATGCGTCCTATTATCTACCCGCTAGTCATCAATATGATTCCACTATCCCAACGCCACAAAGCGTATTGGGATTTAATGTAGGAGATTGGCATGTAAGTCACGATAAGTTATCGGAATACATGCGGGTATTGGCACAGGCATCTGAACGCATTTCAATCGAAAACAGAGGCACCACCTATGAAGGCCGTCCACTTCTTCTTTTGACCATTACTAGTCCAAAGAATCATAAAAACATAGATCAAATCAAAAAGCAACACATGCTGTTGTCTGAGCCAGAAGGTCAGGGTTTAGACCTCAACACCATGCCCGCAATAGTTTATCAGGGTTTCTCGATTCATGGAAATGAACCCAGTGGAGCAAATGCTGGATTAATGGTTGCTTATCACCTTGCTGCTTCGCAAGATGCTAGTGTAGCAGAGCTCCTCCAAGAGGTAGTCGTTTTGTTTGATCCGAGCTACAATCCTGACGGATTACAACGTTTTTCTCAATGGGCTAACACCCATAAAAGTAATATTCTTAATCCGGACTCAAACGACAGAGAGTATACTGAAGCCTGGCCGAGAGGGCGAACGAACCACTATTGGTTTGACATGAACCGCGATTGGCTTCCTGTACAATTGCCCGAATCAAAAGTCCGCATCAAAAGTTTCACGGAATGGTTGCCCAATATTCTTACAGATCATCACGAGATGGGCACTAATGCTACTTTCTTTTTTCAACCTGGAATTCAATCCCGAGTAAATCCGCTAACCCCAAAGATGAACCAAACCCTAACGCGGGAAATTGGATATTTTCATGCAGAAGCGTTAAACAAAATCGGGTCACTTTACTATTAAGAAGAAAGCTACGATGACTTTTACTATGGAAAAGGATCTACCTACCCCGACGTGAACGGGAGTATTGGAATTCTATTTGAACAAGCAAGCTCAAGGGGTCATATTCAAGAGAGTGATAACGGTGTACTCACATTCCCTTTCACAATAAGAAACCAGTTCAACACAGCTCTATCTACTCTAAAAGCTGCAAAGAATATGCGGGTAAAACTCCTAGACTATCAAAGAACTTTTTACAGCGATGCCCTTAAAGAAGCAAGTCAAAGCAAACAAAAGTCCATCGTATTTGGAAACAGCAAAGATCCTGCTACTGCCTATCGTTTAGCAGAAATACTAAAACGCCATAAAATAAAAGTGCATTCTTTAGCAAAAAATACAACTGTAAAGGGAAAGAATTACGCCAAAGAAGCAAGTTATGTTGTTCCACTGAATCATAAGAAAAACAAGTTAATTCATGCGATGTTTGACACACAGACCAAATTCAAAGACAGTTTGTTTTATGATATTTCAGCATGGACCTTTCCCCTATCCTTTAACTTAAATTATTCTTTTGAAAAATCTACAGCCCTTGCCGGTCCTGAAATCAAAACACTAACAATAGCCAACGATAAAACAATAGAGCAATCTACTTATGCTTATCTTTTAGAAGGACACGGTTACTATACTCCAAAATTCCTATACCATCTTTTAGATGCTGGAATCCGAGTAAAGGTCGGACTTAAACCTTTTTCAATTGAAGGGAATTCGTATGATTATGGAAGTTTAATGATTCCTGTAGCCAATCAGAATATGAATTCTGAGATGCTACACAACAAAATAACAGAGGCTGCTTCTGGTCTTATGCTTAATATTCGTTCGGTAAGTACGGGACTAACAGCAGGAATAGATTTAGGGTCTCGGAATTTTGAAACCATTAAAAAACCAAGTGTTGCCGTCTTAGTTGGCGATGGAGTACGAAGCTACGATGCAGGAGAAATATGGCATTTAATGGATACGCAGTATGAAATTCCAGTAACCAAGATAGATGTACGTCAATTAAAAAGAATTGATTTGAGTCGTTACACCCACTTAATCATTCCAAGTTACTCTGGAAGTTTATTGAATTCCAGTACCAAGAAAATTGAAAGCTGGATTAAAACGGGGGGTTCTTTAGTTGCCTATCGAGATGCAATAAAGTGGGTAAACAAGTCCGAACTCGCAAAGGTTGAATTAAAATCATTTGAACGAGAGGCTAACGGAGTAGCTTTTGATCGGAAAGATAATTACCGTGGCGCGCAAAACATTGGTGGAGCTATTTTCAATACAGACATTGACCGAAGCCATCCCATCAACTTCGGGATAGAACAAAGCACCTTGCCGATTTTTAGGAATTCCAGAATCTTTATGAAAGCCGACAAGCAGAGTTATTACAACCCCATTCGTTACACAAAAAATCCGCTTCTAAGTGGATATATTTCAAGTGAGCAAATGAATCTTTTAAAAGGGAGTGTCCCGTTTAAACACATACGAAAAGGAAATGGGAATATTATTCTTCTAACTGATAACACAAATTTTAGAGCTTATTGGTACGGCACCAATAAAGTTTTTGCAAACACTTTATTTTACGCAGATTTTATGCGTTAACATTTTATGATCTTGTAAAAAAAACACCCAAGGAGAAGATTCTCTTTGGGTGTTTTTTTATTGGACTCTTTTGTGGGATTAGCTTTTACTCTTAAATACATGATCCAAAATCCAAGCTGGACCGATCAATAAGAATTTAAGATCGTCTAAGAAAGAGGGCTTTTTACCTTCAATTTTATGTCCATAAAACTGAATAATCCAAGCCACAACAAAAATCCCAACCGAGGCTTTCCATAAACTCATTTGAAGGGCTAATTGGAAATTCCCAAGAATACATAGAATTGAAAAACCCAAAATCAAAAATGCCATTTTCAATGACAATCGAATGTAAAAAATCATCAAAGGAAATAAGAAGGCGACACCCCAATTTGCGTACAAAGGGTCTTCTATACCGGTTATGCTGGTAATAAGACCCGAAGGAATACTCATTAATAACCCAACTACCGAAAAGAAAATTGCGGGAACACAAAAATAGTGAATGATTTTATTGGTTTTATTCTGATGGCTTACTGCGTAGGCATCAAGCAGTTGTTGTAATGTTTGCATATTCTTAATTTTTTACTGAAATTACAATTAATTAATTAAACTATCAAAATGGCCGTTACACCATCAAAAATGCTTCCTTTACAACAGCAGGCACCCAACTTCAACCTATTGGATGTTAGTCTTGGTAAAAAGGTTTCTCTTGATAACCTAAAAGGGAAAAAAGGAACTTTGATTGTTTTTATGTGTAATCATTGTCCGTTTGTAATTCATTTGTTGGAGCACTTCATCAGCCTTGCTGAAGAATTGAAACAACAAGGCATCGCAACCGTAGCTATTTCGAGTAACGATATCGAGAGTTACCCACAAGATGGGCCACAACAAATGCAAACTCTTTGTGAGGAATATGGAATCTCTTTCCCCTATCTATACGATCCTACGCAAGAAGTAGCTCAAGCATATGATGCTGCCTGTACCCCAGACTTTTATCTTTTTGATGATCAAAACAAATTGGTTTATCGTGGGCGATATGATGCATCAAGGCCCCAATCGGGAACGCCGATTACGGGAGAAGATTTGAAAAATGCAGCCTTGAATTTAATCCATAAAAAACCCATATCCGAAAATCAATTTCCGAGTATGGGCTGTAATATCAAG
>Ga0206128_1004270_pt1 | contig 11249 bp, 7 predicted proteins | sample Helgoland_Spring_7_FD_148601 | JGI IMG/M metagenome (GOLD analysis project Ga0206128, IMG submission 148601) | Pelagic subsurface seawater microbial communities from Kabeltonne, Helgoland, North Sea - Helgoland_Spring_Bloom_20160426_1 | ecosystem: Environmental > Aquatic > Marine > Epipelagic ...
CCTCTAACTCCTCTTCCTTTTACAGCTAAATCAGCAAAATCTATATCCCATTTTAATTTTTTTATACTTCCAACTGCGCGTAACAAAACGGTAACAACTTCAGCTTCTCCATTGGGATTAGCCGTAAAATAGTGAACCATTGTATTGGATTTTCCGGGAGTAAGATCATAATCCTTATCACGAGTTACTCCTGTTACGGAAAAACGTTTCATATAACTAGCTCCTCCTTTACCATCTCTGTACATCATGTTATAAACAGTTCGAGTGTCTTTCTTTTTAAATACTGCTAAATGAATAATATCTTTTCCCACAAATGTCTTAGAGGCTACTTTAGTAACAATCATCTTTCCATCTTTCTTGAAAACGATGATATCATCTATATCTGAACAATCTGTAACATACTCGTTTTTTCGCAGAGAGGTACCAACAAAACCTTCTTCTCTATTTACGTAAAGCTTAGTATTTCTAATAACTACTTTCGTGGCAATAATATCCTCAAAACTTCTTATTTCAGTTTTTCGTCCTTTGTCTTTACCGTAAGTAGTTTTTAAACGTTTAAAATAATCTATCGCATAAGTTATCAAGTTATTTAAGTACTCCTTTACTTGAGCTATTTTTTCTTCTAAACCCTCTATAAACTGTTTCGCTTTATCGATATCAAATTTTGAAATTTTCTTAATTCTAATTTCAGTTAAACGAACAATATCCTCCTCAGTAATGGCTCGTTTTAGGTGTTTAACATGCGGTTTTAATCCTAAGTCTATTGCATTAATAACACCCTGCCATGTTTCTTCTTCTTCTATGTCTCGATAGATACGGTTTTCTATAAAAATTCGCTCTAAAGATGCAAAATGCCATTGTTCCTCTAATTCATGAAGTTGAATTTCAAGTTCTCTTTTTAATAAATGAACTGTATAATCAGTTGAACTTTTGAGCATTTCAGAGACCCCTATAAATTTGGGTTTATGATCCTCGATAATACAACACAAAGGAGATATTGAATTTTCACAATTGGTAAATGCATATAATGCATCTATAGTTTTATCGGGAGATATATTCGCTGGTAAATGAACTAATATCTCAACATTAGCAGCAGTATTATCCTCAATTTTCTTGATTTTAATTTTACCTTTATCGTTAGCTTTTAAAATGCTGTCTATTAGCGATGACGTTGTTGTAGCAAAAGGAATCTCTGTAATTACCAGCGTTTTTTTATCTAACTGTGAAATTTTAGCTCTCACGCGAACTTTACCTCCTCGTTTACCATCGTTGTAATTAGAAAAATCAGCAATCCCACCAGTCAGAAAATCTGGAAGAATTTTAAAACTTCTTCCTTTTAAATATTTTATAGAGGCATCTATTAATTCTATGAAGTTGTGAGGTAATATTTTAGTAGATAATCCAACAGCTATCCCTTCTGCTCCTTGAGCCAATAGCAAAGGAAACTTAACCGGCAAATTAACTGGTTCTTTTTTACGTCCGTCATAAGAGGCTTGCCATTCGGTAGTTTTTGGGTTAAAAACAACATCTAAGGCAAATTTAGATAAACGAGCTTCAATATAACGAGAGGCAGCAGCTCGGTCTCCTGTGAGTATATTACCCCAGTTACCCTGCATATCAATTAACAATTCTTTTTGCCCCATTTGCACCATAGCATCAGCAATAGAAGCATCACCATGAGGGTGATATTGCATGGTATGACCTACTATATTAGCAACTTTATTGTAGCGACCATCATCTAGGTCTTTCATGGAATGCATGATTCTTCGTTGAACGGGCTTAAAACCATCATTAATTCCAGGAACTGCTCTTTCTAAAATTACATAGGAGGCATAATCCAGGAACCACTCCTTGTACATCCCAGTAACTCTTGTAATAGTTTCTGTAGATTCATTAGAATCGATATGATTTCCTGCAGATTCTTTATCTTCTTCGTAGTCGTTAATTTCTTCACTCATCTTTTATACTTCCTCAACAATATCTAATTCAACTTTTAAATTTTCAATAATAAACTTTTGTCTATCTGGAGTGTTTTTTCCCATGTAAAACTGCAACATTTGATCGATAGACATTTCTTTATCTAACATTACTGGATCTAATCGAATGTCATCGCCAATAAAATGAACAAACTCATTAGGAGAAATTTCACCAAGTCCCTTAAATCTGGTAATTTCGGGCTTCCCTTTCAATTTTTCTATGGCATTTCGTTTTTCTTCTTCTGAATAACAATAATACGTTTGCTTTTTATTTCTCACTCTAAATAATGGCGTTTCTAAAATATACAAGTGTCCTTCTTTAATTAACTCAGGAAAGAATTGTAAAAAAAAGGTGATTAATAGCAATCTGATGTGCATTCCGTCAACATCTGCATCAGTGGCAATTACAATATTATTATAACGAAGATCCTCTAGTCCGTCCTCAATATTTAATGCAGCTTGTAATAAATTAAACTCTTCATTTTCGTACACAATTTTTTTAGACAGTCCAAAGGAATTTAATGGTTTCCCTTTAAGACTAAAGACTGCTTGAGTATTTACATTTCTAGATTTTGTAATGGATCCAGAAGCAGAATCTCCCTCAGTAATAAATAAAGTGGTTTCTAGATGTGCTTCCTTTTTAATATCTCCTAGATGGACTCTACAATCTCGTAATTTCTTGTTGTGTAAACTGGCTTTTTTTGCTCTATCTCTAGCTAATTTTCGAATACCTGAAAGCTCTTTTCGTTCTTTTTCAGCCTGTACTATTTTTTTCTGAATACTCTCTGAGACAGCTGGGTTCTTGTGTAAATAATTATCTAACTGTGTTTTTAAAAAATCATTAATATAGGTTCTTACAGTTGGCAAACCACCTCCCATTTCAGTAGATCCCCCTGAATACTCTCTGAGACAGCTGGGTTCTTGTGTAAATAATTATCTAACTGTGTTTTTAAAAAATCATTAATATAGGTTCTTACAGTTGGCAAACCACCTCCCATTTCAGTAGATCCTAATTTTGTTTTTGTCTGACTTTCAAAAACTGGTTCCATCACTTTAATAGCAATTGCCGATATGATAGATTTTCTGATGTCTGATGCTTCAAAGTTTTTACCATAAAACTCCCTGACTGTTCTAACTAATGCCTCTCTAAAAGCAGACTGATGAGTTCCTCCTTGAGTGGTATGTTGTCCATTAACAAACGAATGGTATTCTTCAGAATATTGAGTTTTACTGTGAGTTATTGCTACTTCAATGTCATTTCCCTTCAAATGAATGATTGGGTATAACATATCATCTTTATTATTATTATCCTCCAACAGATCTTTCAATCCGTTTTCTGAGAAGAATTTTTCGCCATTAAAAATAATCGTCAATCCTGGATTAAGATAAACGTAGTTTTTTAACATTTTAGCAACGTACTCGCTCCTAAATTTATACTTTTTGAAGATAACCTCATCTGGAATAAAAGAGACCTTAGTACCTTTTCTTCTGGAAGATTCCTCTAATAATTCTTTATTAATTAAATTACCTTGTTCAAATTCAGCTGAAGCTGATTTATTGTCTCTGTTGGATTCTACTCTAAAAAAAGAAGATAATGCATTGACTGCTTTGGTTCCAACTCCATTTAAACCTACAGATTTTTTAAAAGCTTTAGAATCATACTTACCACCAGTATTCATTTTAGAAACCACATCAACAACTTTACCCAATGGAATCCCTCTACCATAATCTCTAACTGAAACCTTACTGCCTTGAATAGAAATTTCAATAGTCTTACCAGCACCCATTACATACTCGTCAATAGAGTTATCTAATACTTCTTTGACTAAAATATAAATTCCATCATCTGGAGAAGATCCATCACCTAATTTTCCTATATACATACCAGGTCTCATTCTAATATGTTCTTTCCAATCTAACGAGCGGATATTATCTTCTGTATACTTAGTCTGTTGAGTCATAAATTCTTTCTACTGTTTTTGTAGCCTTGCTAAAATAGGATTTCTCATCAAAAATTAAAATGGTCAAGTACATTAGTTATTAACAGATTTTTCACTGACAGAAACAGTAAATTTTCTACAGAATAAAACAATATGTTGTATTTTTAAACAAATACTTTTTAAAAAAATTATTGTTATAATTTTGATTTTAAATTAGACCAAATGAATAAAGAATATTTATTAGATTTAGCCAATAAATACGGTGGCCCTTTATATGTGTATGATACTAATATTATTGCCTCTCAATACAAAAGAATTACAGATGCTTTTGAAAAAGTAGAAAAGTTACAATTAAATTATGCAGTAAAAGCATTGTCTAATGTAAATATATTGCGTTTTTTCAAAAATATTGGAGCAGGTCTAGATACTGTGTCTATTCAAGAAGTAAGCTTGGCTTTATCTGTGGGTGTAGCTCCTGAAAAAATTATTTATACTCCCAATGGTGTTTCGTTGGAAGAGATAGAGAATGTCGCTAAAAAAGGAGTTCAAATTAATATAGATAATCTTTCAATTTTAGAATTATTTGGTCAAAAACACCCTGAAATACCAGTTTGTATTAGAATTAATCCTCATATTATGGCAGGTGGAAATAGTAAAATATCTGTTGGACATATAGATTCAAAATTTGGAATTTCTGTTCACCAAGTGCCACATATCAAAAGAGTTGTTGAAAATACGGGGATGCATATAAATGGAATTCATATGCATACTGGGTCAGATATCTTAGATATTGATACTTTTTTACGAGCAACAGAAATTTTATTTGATGTGGCAAAAAAATTTAAAACAATTGATTTTATTGATTTCGGTAGTGGTTTTAAAGTACCATACAAAGAAGGAGATATTTCTACTGATATTGAGCAACTAGGTCTTCAACTTACGGAGAGATTTAATGCATTCTGTAAAGATTTTGGTAAAAAAATTACCTTAATGTTTGAGCCAGGAAAGTTTTTAGTTTCTAAAGCTGGATACTTTCTAGCTAAAGTAAATGTTGTAAAACAAACTACTTCAACTGTTTTTGCTAGTATAGACAGCGGATTTAACCATTTAATAAGACCTATGATGTATGACTCGTATCATCATATTACAAATATCTCTAACCCTAATGGAAGGGATAGATATTATTCTGTGGTGGGATACATATGTGAAACAGACACGTTTGGTTCTAACCGAAGGATAAGCGAAATTTCGGAAGGTGATATCTTATGTTTTGAAAACGCTGGTGCCTATTGTTTTTCTATGGCATCAAATTACAATTCAAGATACAGACCCGCTGAAGTAATGATCTATAATAATGATGATTATTTAATTAGAGAAAGGGAAACTTTTGAAGATCTTATAAAAAATCAAAAAATTATTGAATTTTAGGCACTAATCTTATTACTTTTATTTTAGTAAATAAATTTATGAGATTACAACATTCTACTATTTCAAACATCCATAATATCTTGCAGATTATTAATGATGCAAAAGTGTATCTAAAATCGAAAGAAATAGATCAATGGCAGCATGGGTATCCAAATAAATCACAGATAGAAAAAGATATTGCTAATAACGAAAGTTATGTACTTATAAATGATGCGAATCAGGTAATAGCCACATCTATGTTTAGTATTCGTCCTGAGCCAACTTACAAGCTTATTGATGGAGAATGGAAAATTAAAGAGTCTGAAAAGTATGGCGTAATACATAGATTAGCCATACATAAAAACCACAGAAAAAAAGGAATAGCATCACATATGTTGAATGAGTTTCATCAACTACTAAACAAACAACATATTAGAAGTTTAAAGATAGACACCCATGAAGACAATCATGAAATGCAATACTTAGTGAAAAAATTAGGTTATGTATATTGCGGTATTATCTTCACTGAATACAATGCAAAAAGATTCGCATTTGAAAAAGTGATTTTTTAAATTATTTTGACTGTACAATTAATCAAAATTTATTAATTCCATAGATGAAGGTTTGTATTGCTGAAAAACCTAGTGTAGCAAGAGAAATTGCTACAATATTGGGAGCTGACTCAAAAAGAGAAGGTTATTATGAGGGAAACGGCTATGCTGTTACCTATACTTTTGGACATTTGTGCACCTTATTAGAACCCAAAGATTATAAACCTCACTGGAAAAGCTGGGATTTAAATAATTTACCCATGTTGCCAGAACGCTTTACAACAAAAGTTTCTAATGATTCTGGAATAAAAAAACAATTCAGCATTATAAAAACTTTGTTTGAAAAAGCTACCGTTGTTATTAATTGTGGTGATGCTGGAACAGAGGGAGAACTCATTCAACGGTGGGTAATTAATCAATGTGGCTATAAAGGAAAAGTAAAACGTTTATGGATTTCATCGCTTACTCAGGAGGCCATAAACGAAGGTTTTAAAAATTTGAAACCCTCAGAACACTATGATAACTTATATTATGCTGGTTTTTCAAGGGCTATTGGAGATTGGCTTTTAGGATTAAATGCTACACGTTTATATACCGTAAAATATGGGGGGTATAAACAAGTTTTATCCATAGGAAGGGTTCAAACACCTACCCTAGCAATCTTGGTAAACCGTTTTAAAGAAATTACTAATTTTAAGCCTCAACCCTATTGGGAACTTCAAACTAGCTATAGAAATACACTTTTTAATTACGAAGAGGGTCGTTTTCTCAAAAAAGAAGAAGGACAAGTATTAGCAGATAAAGTAAAAAAATCTGATTTCGAAATTGTTTCAGTTACCAAAAAGAAAGGAAAAGAATACGCACCGAAATTATTTGATTTAACAGGTCTACAAGTGTATTGCAATAATAAGTTTGGATTTTCTGCAGATGAAACTTTAAAAGTAGTTCAAAAATTATACGAAATGAAAGTAGTTACCTACCCTAGAGTTGATACTACTTTTTTACCCAATGATATCTATCCTAAGATTTCTGGAATTCTATCTAAGCTCACTAACTACAATCAACTAACTACAGAGCTTTTGGGAAGTAAAATAAAGAAATCTAAACGTGTTTTTGATGATAAAAAAGTCACAGATCACCACGCCATCATTCCTACAGGAATTCAAGGAAATTTACAATACAATCAACAACAAGTATATGATATCATAACTCGAAGATTTATTGGAGTATTTTACCCAGATTCAGAGGTTTCAAATACAGCTATTCTAGCGAAAGCAGCTGAAGTTCCCTTTAAAACAAACGGAAAAGAAATCTTAACTAAAGGCTGGCGAATTGTTTTTGAAAGAGAGGAGGATACCATAAAAAAAGAACTAAATCAACAATCAATATTACCCACTTTTATAAAGGGTGAAAAAGGAACTCACGAACCTTCATTTATAGAAAAAGAAACAAAACCACCTAGAAACTTTAGTGAAGCAAGTTTATTAAGGGCCATGGAAACCGCAGGAAAACAAGTAGATGACGATGAAATGAGAGAATTAATGAAAGAAAACGGTATTGGGAGACCTTCCACTAGAGCAAGTATTATAGAAACCTTGTTCAGAAGAAAATATATAGAGAGAAAAAAGAAGTTGGTATTACCTACTCAGACAGGAATTGATCTAATAAATATAATTGACAATGAATTATTAAAATCTGCTGAATTAACTGGACGTTGGGAAAAACGTTTGAAAGAAATTGAACGAGGCGAGTTTAAAGCGGGAACTTTCATCAATAACATGAAGAAAATGGTTGATGAGTTGGTTTATGAGGTTCGTTCTAATAAAAGTAATGTCAGAATATCTCATACTCAAATCAATAAAAAAACAAAACAAAAAAAAGCAGTTCCTAAAAAACTAGTTGCAAGTAAAAAATGTCCAAAATGCGATACAGGACAATTATTAAAAGGTTCAAAAGCTTTTGGGTGTTCTAATTACAATAATTCTTGTGATTTTGTGATGCCTTTTCAATTTTTAGGTAAAAAAATTTCAGAAAATCAACTACTTAGGTTATTAGATAAAAAATCTACCACCAATTTAAAAGGATTTAAAACTGAACTTGGAAAAGTAGAGGGAATAATTCGTTTTGATGAAGCCTTTAAATACAAGTTGGAACCTAAGAAAATTTCAACACTATCAACCTCAATAATCTCCTGTCCAAAATGTAAAAAAGGAGCTGTACTAAGAGGTAAAAATGCATACGGTTGTTCTCATTATAAAGAAGGCTGTAATTTTGTTTTTACTTTTGAAAAAGTAAAAGAAATTGCCAATGGCAAACCACTGACAAAAGAACTTGTTTTGGAAATTATATCAAGTTAATCTATCATTGTTTTTAAATATAGTTTTTCAACTTTAGCTCTGGCCCAAGGAGTCGTTCTCAAGAACTTTAAACTAGATTTATAAGTAGGATTGTTCTTGAAAGCATTTATATTTAAAATGTCACCCAATTCTTCCCATCCATACTCTACATATAATTGCTCTAACATAGTGGCCAATTTTATTCCATGAAGCGGATTGTTTGGTTGTTCTTTACTCATTATTGTAAAAATTATAAGTGATAAAAATTAAGTGATCTACAAAATTCAAACTCTTAAAAGTTATTTTAGCTTAAAGCAAAACTATTCATTTTTAATTAACTTAGCGCAGTATATTATACACAATATTTATGAGAAGATGTATCTCCTTACTATTGATTTTTACAAATTTAATTTCTGGTTTAGCACAACAATCTAATTTTTCTAAACAAGACACATTAAGAGGTAGTATTACTCCTGAGAGAATTTGGTGGGATTTACTTCACTATAATTTAGACTTTAAAGTATTTCCTTCCTCGAAAAGTATTGAAGGGAGTAATCTCATTCGCTATGAAGTTTTGAATCAAAATCAACTCATGCAGATTGATTTACAACCCCCCATGGAAATTATGTCTGTAATAGAAAATAACAAAAAATTAAACTATAAACGAGATGGTAATGTTTATTATATTCAGTTAGAAAAAAATCAAAAAATTGGAGCAATAAATGAAATTAAAATTCATTTTAAAGGTGCTCCAAAAATTAGCAACAATCCTCCATGGGATGATGGTTTTACTTGGGTAAAAGATAACAATGGAACTGATTTTATAGCTACTTCTTGTCAAGGAGGTGGCTCCAGTATTTGGTGGCCATCTAAAGACCACATGTATGATGAACCAGACCATGGTATTGAGTTAAGTATTACTGCTCCAAAACATCTAATAAGTGTTGCAAATGGCAGACTCATTCAGACCAAAGAAAACTCCAATAAAACCAACACAACTACCTGGAAGGTTGTTAACCCAATTAATAATTATGGGGTTAATATAAATATTGGTGATTATGTTCACTTTACAGAAAAGTATAAAGGAAAAAAAGGGGTGTTAGATTGTGATTATTATGTCTTATCCTATAATTTAGAAAAGGCAAAAAAACAATTCAAGGAAGTTTCAAGAACTTTAGAAGCATTTGAGCACTGGTTTGGCCCTTATCCTTTTTATGAAGACAGTTATAAATTGGTAGAAGTTCCATATTTGGGCATGGAACATCAGAGCTCTGTAACCTATGGTAATGGATATCAAAATGGCTACAAAGGAATCGATTTAAGTGGAACGGGTTGGGGATTGAAATTTGACTTTATTATCGTTCATGAAAGTGGTCATGAGTGGTTTGCAAATAACGTTACCAATATAGACATCGCGGATATGTGGATCCATGAGAGCTTTACTGCCTATTCAGAAAATTTATTCTTAGACTATCATTTTGGGACAGAAGCTAGTAATGAATATGTAACGGGTACACGAAAAAAAATTCAAAATGATAAACCTATTATCGGGAATTACAATGTAAACAATAGTGGCTCCAGTGACATGTATTACAAAGGTGCTAATATGTTACATACACTACGTCAAATTATAGACAATGACGAAAAATGGCGAATAATATTAGTAGGACTAAATAAAGATTTTTATCACCAAACTGTGACAACACAACAGATAGAAAACTACATAAACAAGTATTTTGAAATAGATTTGAAACCCTTTTTTAATCAATATTTAAGAACTATAAAAATCCCCGCTTTAAACTATAAACTAGAAAACAATAATTTACTATACAAATGGTCTAACGTGGTAGATGGCTTTTCAATTCCTATAAAAGTATTTATTAATTCTACCTCGCAATGGATAAGACCGACTAGCCGTTGGAAAAAGCTTTTGTCAGATAAAAATATCAACAGTTTTTCAGTAGATAACAACTTTTATATTGAAACAGAAAACAAGTCAGATTAAATCTTTTTAATTGAATATTAATTAATAATTTTACAGCCACAAAATTATACATTAATGAAAAATACAGCATTAACACATATTCACGAATCTTTAGGTGCAAAAATGGTTCCATTTGCAGGATACAATATGCCTGTTCAATATGAAGGAGTAACAGCAGAGCATTTATCTGTTAGAAGTGCTGTTGGTGTTTTTGATGTAAGTCATATGGGTGAGTTTTTAGTTGAGGGGTCAGAAGCGCTAACTTTACTTCAAAAAGTGACCTCTAATGATGTGTCAAAATTAGCAATTGGTGATGCTCAGTATTCTTGTTTCCCAAATGATATAGGTGGAATAGTTGATGACTTAATTTGCTACAGAATAAAAGAACAAACATACCTCCTTGTTGTAAATGCATCTAACATAGAAAAAGATTGGAACTGGATTCAAAAATACAACAAAGGCATTGGTGCAGCATTAAAAAATATATCTAATGATTATTCTTTATTAGCTATTCAAGGACCCAAAGCCATTGAAGCTATGCAGTCTTTAACCTCAGTTAATTTGTCTGAAATCCCGTTTTATAAATTTAAAATTGGTGATTTCGCAGGTATCGAACATGTTATTATTTCAGCAACTGGCTACACAGGTTCTGGTGGGTTTGAAATTTATGTAAAAAATGATCAGGTAGAACAGTTATGGGAACAAGTATTTGAGGCTGGTGCTTCTTATGGTATCAAACCAATTGGCCTAGCTGCTCGAGATACACTTAGATTAGAAATGGGATATTGTTTATATGGAAATGACATTAATGATACTACATCTCCCTTAGAAGCAGGTTTAGGATGGATTACCAAATTCACCAAAGATTTTGTAAATTCAGATCATTTAAAAGCTCAAAAAGAAACTGGTATTACTAAAAAATTAGTTGCCTTTGAACTTACCGAAAGAGGTATCCCAAGACAAGACTATGCTATTGTAGATGTTGAAGGAAAACAAATTGGTGTGGTTACTTCGGGTACTATGAGTCCCTCTTTAAGTAAGGGGATTGGAATGGG
>Ga0206128_1004276_pt1 | contig 11232 bp, 8 predicted proteins | sample Helgoland_Spring_7_FD_148601 | JGI IMG/M metagenome (GOLD analysis project Ga0206128, IMG submission 148601) | Pelagic subsurface seawater microbial communities from Kabeltonne, Helgoland, North Sea - Helgoland_Spring_Bloom_20160426_1 | ecosystem: Environmental > Aquatic > Marine > Epipelagic ...
TTTTGACGATAACAACCCGCTAGAAGTCGACGTTGTTGGATACGGTCAAGTCACTTTCACCTTCATCGCAGACAACAACGGCTCGGTAGAATCTGGCACACTATACGCAGGACAGTACGGTGAAGAACCAGCTTCAACCTTAGAGTTTAGTTTTGGGGATGTAGTGCAAGTCACTTTTGGTGGCAGCACTGAGTTTTCCCCTGATAGTCCGTATTTCGGTAGCCCGTTCTTCGGTGTCGTTGGAGTAAATTCAGACGATCTTCAACGCCAAGATGTGAGCACTGAAAACGATGGCAGCGTATGGAACCTTACCTACGCTGGCGCTGAGAACACAGGAGCAGGACTAGTATCCGTAACATGGGACATCGTTCCTGAGCCAAGTAGTGCTGCCCTCGGCGCACTCGGTATGAGCATGATTCTGCTCAGACGCCGTAGAGCTTAAGTTTTGATTTTACCGGCCACCCCCCTGGTCGGCAAAATTCCAAAAGATCCTGATAGTTTTTCCATCAGGATCTTTTTTTGTCTGCTCATATAGCAGCCATCTAGAATCCGCATCTGGCCCCTCCCTCCTAAGTATCGCACCCACCACAGATCCATAGAGCATTTCTTGGCTATTGACCTGCACAAGCTCGAGCCATTGGGCACTCAGTTTCCTCGCATCCGGGTAATTTTTTTCTTCCAGAAATACACCTGACCACCCAGTCTTGAGGTCATGAATTTATTGTCATCCTCGCTTCTCTTATGCGCCATCTTTGTGCTTTCTTTACCGGCTCAAGCAAGCGGCAAAAAAACACCGCCGGCTTCAATTTCATTTCACTTGGAAGGCTCTGCGGTCGAGGCTCCCAAATTTGCCCGCGAATTTAACACCCTTGCAGGGGCAAAGTACTTTCGGAAAGTACCAGAGGTCAGCTCAAAAAACATCGAAGCATGCAGCCCCTTCCCCGCCGATGACGATCTCACCTATGGCATCGTTTTCAAACTCAACACACAGGGCTCTAAACGCCTCAATGAAGTAACCACCATGCACCAGGGCAAGCTCCTTCTCTCACTGGTCAATGGCCAGCCCCTAGGAGTGGTCCGCATTGACAAACCAGTCACTGATGGGATTTTAGTGATTTGGAGCGGTGTCACCGAGCAAGAGGTCAAACTGTATGATCAAATAGCACCACGTATTGGAGAAGACCCCAAGCAATGGAAAGCTCGTCTCAAAAAACTCAAGAAGGAGTCTAAAAAGAGTTGATGCATCATGGCAGTCCATGCCGCACAGCCCCCCGCGCGTGATCCCTTTGCTAGGGGTTCAAACCATCAGCTCATGCTCCGAATGCCCAAAATCATTAGCTCTGTCTGCCTCATCGCCCAGGCTCTCATCTTGCTGAGCTCATCAGAGGCCCAGCCAAATACAGAAACGGTCAACCTGCCCACGATCAATCATCATCTTCTGCAGAATGATGAGGAACGTTTCTATATGTATGTTTACCGTAAATTCGAAAACCAGGAATCACGGCCATTTACAGGAGGAAAATACGGCTTTGTTCGTAATAAAAAACGCACGGAAGACGGAGTTATTTGCACCAAATTTCATGAGGGCATTGATATCAAACCGATCAAACGAGATAGCAGAGGCAATCCTCTGGATGATGTGAATGCCATTGCGGCGGGCAAAGTCGTCTATTGTAATCCAACATCACACCACAGCAGCTACGGCAAGTATGTGGTCATCGAACACCAGTGGCAGGGCGGCCCTATCTACAGCCTCTACGCCCACCTATCCTCGATCACCGTCAAGGCAGGTCAGAAGATCAATCTTGGAGAAACGCTCGGTAAGCTTGGCTACACCGGCAACGGCATCAATCGGGATCGCGCTCATCTGCATTTAGAATTGGGGGTGATGTTCTGCTCTAACTTCACGCCCTGGCACGACAAATATTTTTCAGATGCCAACCACCATGGCAACTACAACGGAATGAATATCGCCGGCTTGGATGTTGCTTCTTTCCTGATCGCCAAAAACAAAAATCAGGCGCTTACGATCCCCGAGTTTGTATCCTCTATACCCGTTCACTATAAGGTAACCATTCCTCGCAATCAGATCAAAAAAGGAGTACCCGAACTGCTCAAGCGCTATCCGTGGATGCTGCAAGGGCAATACCATAGAAACACACCTTCCTTAGAAATTTCATTCAGCGCCTCCGGCTTCCCCATTACCATCAGTCCGAGTGAGCGTGTTGTGGCAGCACCCAGCCTTAGCTGGGTTCTCGATTGCCGCTCAAAGCATGACTACCACACCAAAGGTTTTGTCACCGGTTCGGGCCAACGCGCTAGCTTAAGCAAATCCGGCCAACGCTTCATCGAGCTCATCTGTGGCCAATTCTAAGCTGATTCTGAGCTAGTTCTTAGCCCTGCCTGAGGCATGCTTCATGAGCTAACGTGAGCCAAGGTAGCCGCCACACCAATCAGCGCTTAGCTTTTTTGGGCTTTGTTTCTGCCCCTCCTTTTTCCCCAGCACCTTTTTCCCCGGAACCAGTGGCATTCAGGGTCGACTGCCAGCGCTTTTTAAAGTTGTCATTCACCTCAGATAAAGCCTCGACCGCAGGCTCAGCCTTGGCCTTCAAATTCATTAGCCATGCGTAACATATTGCGTGTTCAGTTCGGCGCTGACCGTCGAGCGTCTCCAGACTGAGCTCAAACAACTGCCGATAAATGCCCAATATACTCTCAGCTTGAATGTTACTCCATGGCAGAGAGATTTCACCGTCATCACCCTTCAGCCTCAATCCATCTTGGTTAGCCGCTACTACTTCATCAAACATTCTTCCACCCACTGAATAGACATTGATACGCAGAGAAGACTTGAATGCGGCCTTGCTGATATCATCAAGAAATGAACCTGCAGATGTTGACAGATAAATCCACGCATCCCTCTTTTTGATCTCCCCTGGCTGAGTAGCGGCTTTCTGCAGCAGTTTCCGAGCATCTGTAAACTTCGACAGCTCCACAAGCTTATGAAATTGGGGCAACTGCTCCTGATAAGAGGGAACCTTAAGCTTCTCCGCCTGGGCTTTGAGAGCCGCCGCTGCCGCCTTGTTTTCGCGCTCAAGCTTCTCAAGCTTTCCAAGGTGGAGCTCAGCCCTTGTCTGCCATACTCGAATATGAAATTTTGCCCTGCCTTTCGTCTTCAAGGTATTGGCTGCCTTTTTGAGCTCTGCCATGTGGCCTTCAACCTGCTTCTTGTCTGCACTCATCGGCAATGGGCTGAGGGATTTCAACTGAGCATGATCAGCTAAGTATTTCTTTGCGATTTTATGATAAACTCTCAGCGGGCTTTCTTCTGGCAGCTCCATTTTCTCAACACCTTTAAACAAAGGCACCGCAGCATCCCAAGCTCCGATCTCCCAGTTTTTTAATGCCACTGCCATCATCTGTAACAGCATCATGCTGCCCTCATCCTTGTTAAACTTAGTAATGATTTCGGTGCCTGAGAGCTGCTTGGCCAATAAGGCGACATGACTATCACTCGCCACTTTCCTGTTTTGAATATGTTGAGCTAATCCAGAACTTGCCACTTCTGCTTTTTGGGTATCACCAGCAAGCCAAGCCGCGATAACCGCCTCAACCCCCGCCCACGACGCCGCAGGCTCTACGACCCTTGTGTCGTTCATCAGTTTTTCAAAAATAGCCTTCGCTTCCAGATAGCGGCCCTCGCGTAGTTGCTTATGTGACTGATAAAACAACTTCCCTATCTCGGCCGCCAGCTCAGGAGAATAGCTGTCATCCTCAGTAAACATGGCTGCGTTCATGATTACCGCAGAGCCAGAGCGCTCTTCATCAGCACCGTTCTTGTTCTTGAATACCACCACCGCTAAAATAGCGATCAGTGCGATTAGAACTGTAACGACCAATACCGTGACGATTATTTTGTCACGTGCTCTGCGTTGATCCCGCTCGCTAAAATACACCGGGTCACTTGCACCCACTTCGTCTATGACATGATTGGCAAGAGCACGGGCCTCCTCCATTTCAGCATATGACTCGAAACGATCTTCACGCTGAAAGGCCATTGCCCGCTCAACCCACTGACATGTCTCGGGCTTTAGCCAGGGAGCAATTTTTGCAAGAGGTTCAATATGCTCTTTATCATGGATTACCTCACGTGACGATTTTGACTGCTCGGGAATGGATGGTTTCCCGGAAAGAGCATGATAAAGAGTTGCCCCAAGTGCATACATATCACTGCGGAAATCCTCATGATCACCCGTCAGCGCCTCTGGGGGCACGTAGTAGGGGGTAGCCCATATCTCCTCAGCTTTAGCCACTCCGCCTTGCGTCACCAAAGCCAGACCAAAATCAACGATCTTCACGTGATCGTTCGTATCAAAAAGAATATTACCCGGCTTAATATCTCGGTGTATCAAGCCCGCGTCTTGGGCCGCCCGTAAGCCGGCGATAATTTCTTCACACAGCGGCAGTATCTCAGCCTCACTAATGGCACCCTCACGCGCTATTCTCTGCTCTAAACTTTCGCCCAGCACTAGCTCCATAGCGATGTAGAAATGGCCAAACGCTTTACCCACCGTAAACACCCTGACCACGTGAGGATGACTGATGGCAGCGGTGATCATCGCCTCATGCTCAAACTGCCTCATTCTATGTTCATCTCGACAATATTCATCGTTGAGAATTTTAATAGCGACCTCACGACCCAGAGTCATATCACGGGCAACAAATAACTTACTCATGCCACCCACTGCATGACGGCCAATCAAACGATAGTTCCCCAGCTCACATTTTACCCGCGTATGCTCACCGCACTCTGGACACACAACGTTGGTATACGGCTCCAAGGAGGAGGTATCCATTTGGCAGCCACATGAGCCGCAATGACCAATGTGCATATCATGTTCCTGCTCCTGCATCGCTTGGTGAAAGTAACGGACTAAATGAGTTTTAAAACCAGAAAAGATTCATTAATGGATGATCACCCCACACTCACACAGCCGGCAAACATCGCAATCGCAGCCTCATTTCTTCATCTCTTCTAGCCACTGTCTAAAAAACATTTCGGCCTCTGCCTCAACCTGCCCATGATTTGGGTCATTTGCAGCCGCAAGTTTCATCAGACATACCTCAATCTCTAGGCGCTGATTACCTCGCAAACAATGCAGCACCACCTTTTCACCAGGCTGTTTGGATTTAATATAATCACTGAACCTAGACACCGAGTGCATTTCCAATCCCAATCTCAGCCTGCCAGGCTTTACTTCAGCACCTAGATTGGCTGGGTTAGCTTGTTGCAGGTCGAGCTCATCAACACGGACGATCAAGTCCCCCATTCTAAGCCCCACCTTCTGTGCCGGCGTATCATCCAAAATATTTTCAACTCTTACAGCCTGAAGACCAGCGGGTTTTCCAGGCATAGCCGGCAAAAAAACACCCTTCATTTGAATACCCAGAAAGCCTTTACCTTTGCCGAATTTCCTCTGCGTCACCATTATTCTCATCAAGTTATAACAGCGCGACTGGGCCTCTGGGTCATCGTTACCTTGCCAAGCTTTGTATAATAACTCAGGCGATGCCTTGATGTTTTCCTCAGACCACTTGTGCAGTCCCGCGTAGGCTTTTTCTCTCACCTCAAAATCATCTGATGAGAGCTGCTCAACAAGCGCGGGAGGCAGTTCGATATACTCAACCTTAGGCTGAGCTAATAGCAACAAAGAGCTACTCATCAGAAGCACGCTATAGACAAAAAAACTGAACGTCTTTGATCTCATCATTTTATCACTTAAATTGTATGGGTATTAGAAAAGCTTTATTCTGCACACGGCAAAATATCAGTCTACCGCTCATGTGAATTTCCCTAACACAGGCAAAGATCCCCTGAACCGAAACAACAGCACAAGAGACGCTATCAACGCGGTCCATGTAGAAACAAATATCACTGGGTGCTCGCCAAACTGGAACGACATCACGACAACGTAAATCACCTGCAACACCACAAACAGACCGGTTGCCAAAAACGCACCAAGCGATATGAGATCTGGCTTTTTTAACAGCAGCAATACAGCGATCGCAAAGATGACGAAGCTACTCGTGATACGCAAAGGGGTCATTATAGATTCGCCACCGCTAAGCCATGTCGAAAGCTGGCTAAAAAACACCATGGAAACTGCACTGCTGGATAAATTCAAAAATAGAATCAGGGCCAAGAATAGCACAACGGCTATCCGAAGGATAAAAAAGAGGGGGTGTTTTTTTTTCGCCATGATGGGTTGAATGAAGTTGTTATAATCTCCTATTTCAGTGATTAAGTTAAGTTTTTTATTCAAACTCGAGGGATAAGTCCAATGCAACTGCCGAGTGGGTCAGCGCGCCTACCGAGATGAAGTCCACTCCCGTGGTAGCAATCTCAGCAATGGTATCGATAGTCACCCCTCCACTGGCTTCCAAAGCAACTGAAGAGCCAGAATCATCCCGCATCGCCACTGCTTGCCGTATCATCTCATGATTCATATTATCGAGGAGAATGTAATCAACACCTCTGAGACTCAAGAAACCCTGCACCTGCTCAAGGGTGTCTGCTTCCAGCTCAACTTCTACCCCTGCTCTTTCTGTATGCAAACGATCGATGGCATCCTGCAAGGCATCAAGTTGGTTTTCTGCTACCAGGTGGTTGTCTTTCACCATCGCACGATCATATAGGCCCATTCTGTGATTCTTACCCCCTCCTGCAACAACGGCCATTTTCTCTAGGGCACGCCATCCGGGTGTCGTTTTTCGGGTATCGAGCACCTTGGCATCTGTGCCCTGAACCTTAGCCACATAAGCACAGGTCTGGGTGGCAACTCCGGACAAGCGTTGCAGGAAATTCAAGGCCGTGCGCTCGGCCGTCAGAATCGAACGTGCATGACCGCTCACGTCCAACACACGCTCACCCCGCATCAGCACATCGCCATCTTTCTTGAGCTGCACAACCTCAAGCTCTGAATTCACTCGCTGAAACACCTCTGCAGCAACCGCCATCCCTGCCAGAACTCCATCTTCCTTAGCATAAATATAGGCACTTGAAATGCTATCCTGCGGTACGAAGTAGGCAGAAGTCACATCACCTGTCTGCAGGTTTTCACCCACATCTTCACGCAGTGCCAAGTCAATCAGTGCGCTGGTAATCTCACAAGAAATACTCATCGCAGCTACTTTCAACCACTATGAGTAAATTGACAACCCCCATTCCCTCTACCAAATACAAAAATTACCATTGTTAATCGCCTCGAATCTGGCAGAAAACTGCGCGCCATGCTGGCTATACAACATCTTCACATTGAATTTGGTGCGAGAGTCATTTTTTCTGACCTCTCGTTCGCCGTGTTGCCCAAGGAGCGCATCGCTTTTGCGGGTCACAATGGCGCCGGCAAATCAACGCTGATGAAATGCATCGCAGGCATTTTAACACCCAATAGCGGCAAAATTGTTAAACCTAAATACTGCGATATTGGCTACCTCCCTCAAGAAGGTATCCACGTCAAAGGCATTTCACTTTGGGACGAGGTTGAAGCGGCTTTCGCGGAAACTCGTGATTTACAACGCAAGATCGATGAGCTTTCCGAAAACCTCCATGATCTTGATCCACGCTCAGCTCCTTATTCCGACCTACTTCATGACATCGGTGACCTGGAGCTCAAACTGGAAGCCGCCAGCCCAGGAACCATCAAACCAAAGATGGAATCGGTGCTCACCGGCTTAGGCTTCAAACGCTCTGACTTCACCCGTGACTGCGGAGAATTCTCCGGTGGGTGGCAGATGCGCATCGCCCTAGCTAAGCTGCTCCTCGTGCAGCCACAAGTCCTGCTCCTGGATGAACCCACCAACCACCTAGATATCGATTCCCAGAAGTGGATGGAGTCTTATCTGGTCAACTACCCGGGTGCGATTCTTATCATCTCCCATGATCTTGCCCTGCTCGACATGCTCACCACACGCACGATCGCATTTCACCACGGCAGAGCTGAAGAGTATGCAGGTAACTACTCGTTCTACACCAAGGAATCCGTACTACGTAAAGAAATCCTCGTTAAGCAATACAAAGCCCAACAGAGGGAGATCAAGCAGGCTCAAGATTTCATCGATCGATTCCGCTCGAAAGCGACCAAGGCCAAGCAAGTGCAATCCCGCATCAAGCAGCTCGAAAAAGTAAAAATCATCGAGATTGAACAAGACGATGCTGTAATGAGCTTCCGCTTTCCCGACCCTCTCGCTTCTGGGCATAGCGTTGCTACACTTGAAAACGCATGTAAATCCTATGGCGAGATCAATATTTTTAACGACTTCAACCTCGAGATAACACGGGGCGAACGCATCGCTATCGTAGGGCCTAACGGCGCGGGTAAATCGACCTTTTGCCGACTAATCACAGGACAAGAAACACCAGACAGCGGCAGCCACCACTTCGGGCACAAAGCCGCAGCTTCCTTTTTCTCTCAGAACCATGCAGACGAGCTCGACCCCGACCTCACCGTGCTTGAATGCGCTGAAGGTTCCGCCTCCCGTGAAAACGCCCCACTAGCGCGCAACCTCCTCGGCTGTTTTCTGTTCCGTGGTGATGATGTCTTCAAGAAGGTCGGTGTACTTTCAGGTGGTGAGCGCTCACGCGTCGCGCTCGTCTGCATGCTACTTCGCCCTGCTAATTTCCTCATTCTTGATGAGCCAACCAACCACCTCGATATTCAGTCCCAAGAGGTTCTCCAGAATGCACTGAGAGATTACCCTGGCTCCTACCTCATCGTCTCCCACAACCGATCTTTTCTCGACCCGATCGTCGATAAGACACTCGAGTTCCGACAAGGCCAACCACCGCGAATGTTCGCTGGCAACATCACCTACTACATTGAGAAACTTGAGCAGGAAAAAAACGCTGAAAAATCACAAGTCAGCGCAAAACCAGGCAAGCAAGAATCAACAGGCCAGGCAGGAGGCAACCGCAAAGAACAGCGCAAGCTCGAAGCTGCTCGTCGCCAGCAACGCACTCAAGTTCTGAAACCCCTTCAGGATGAGCTGCAAGAACTTGAGCTTCAAATTTCAGAATACGAGGCTGCGCAGACATCACTGAGCGCTCACATGTCAGACCCAGCCACTGCCGGTGATGCCGAAAAAATGCAAGAAGCATCGTCAGCTTACAAGGCCATCAGTGAAAAACTTGAGGCGGCAATCACACGCTGGGGGGAAGTTAGTGACGCCATCGAAAAAGCCGAGGCCGAGTTGTGATAAAGGCACATAGTGATAAGCCCGTAGGCGAGTCAGCCATAAAAAACCTCCCCCACTCCGTGATCATGTCTTCTGTCTTGTCTGGATACTCGACTCCTGTAACTTAACACCATGCCTGCACGCGGGGAAAAAATACGCGCTCTGTTAGCCACTGGACGCATCGCCAATCTACCCACTGTCTGCAGTAATGTGCTGGCGGGGTTTTGGCTATCGAGCTCACTTTACCCGGCTTGCTGCCTTGGCTCGATCAGCCAAGACAAGACGATCGTGCCGCTGCTCTTTTTGATGCTTTCTTGCTGCATGATTTACGTTGCCGGCTGCATGCTCGGGGATGCTGTAGACCTCTCATTTGATCGTAAAAACAGGCCTAGCCGACCCATACCTCAAGGCATCCTCACGGCTGGCTCGGTTCGATCCGCATCCTGCGTGCTTTTTGCCTTTGCCCTAATCGTTCTGTTTTTTGTCACTCCGGTTACCGCTGTTCTTAATGAACAAAAGACCACACTTCTCTCAGGGCAGTGGACTGAGGCTATTCAAACTCATGAAATCATCTTCGGATTACTGCTCTCTGGTGTCGTAATCTGCTACGCCTTGTATCACAAAAAAAATAAACCAGCCGCCCTGATCATGATGGGCTCATGCCGTTTTCTGCTCGTCATCTTGGCGATGAGCTTTGCCCATAAAACCTTCCTCCAAATTGATCCTGCTCCAGCCAGCTGGTTAAGCCCACACCCACATTGGTTAGCAAGCTGGATGCTCATTCCCGCATTAGGTGTCGCCGCTTACACAATTCTACTCAGCTGGGTGGCCTCCACTGAGTCTAAGCCTGGGGCATTCCAATCGCGTAACATACTCACCTTCCTGCTTCTCACAGTGCCTGCTAGCTCACTAGCCATCATCTTTCTGATGCCCATCACGGGGCCCCTTCATTACATGAGTTACGCCGTCGCACTGATACTCTGCTATCTCTGGATGTGTTATGGGCTGAAAGCCTTAAAGACCTCTAAGCCCGTTTTTGTATCTAGAGCGTTGGCTGGCTTCTGCCTCTTAGACGCCACCTTCCTAGCACCCATTGAACCAATGGCAGCGGCTGTTTGCCTCGTGCTCTTTGTCATTGCGCTCACACTTCAAAGATTGGCGCCGGCTACATAGCCCATCGTCCTCACTCACGCCGAGGAGTTGACTATTAGCCCTTGCCTCGAGTTCGGCTCGTTACTCGGCCAACACTCTTCTCAATAAATTTGATGACCTCGCCGGCGACGTCTTTGTGGGTCGCCTTCTCGATACCTTCGAGGCCAGGTGATGAGTTGACCTCCAATACGACTGGACCATGGTTAGAGCGCAGTAAGTCAACACCGGCCATGCTTAGACCCATGATATTTGCCGCTCTCACTGCTGTTGATCTTTCCTCGGGAGTGATCTTCACCACAGTAGCATTGCCACCACGGTGCAGGTTTGAGCGGAAATCCCCCTCTTTTCCCTGCCGCTTCATTGAGGCGATCACCTTGCCTCCAACAACCAGACAGCGGATGTCTGCCCCTCCAGCCTCCTTGATAAATTCTTGTGCCAGAATATTGGCATCAAGTCCACGGAATGCCTCAATGACCGATTCAGCGGCTTTGGCAGTTTCTGCTAAAACAACACCAACGCCCTGAGTACCCTCTAATAATTTCACCACCACCGGCGCGCCACCACAGAGCTTAATCATGTGCCCGGTAGCCTTGGTATCATGCGCAAAGGTAGTAACTGGCAAGCCAATACCCTTACGAGCCAGTAACTGCAGACTACGCAGCTTGTCACGAGAGCGAGAAATAGCCACTGACTCATTGACCGAATACACCCCCATAATCTCAAACTGACGAACCACAGCTGTACCGAAAAACGTCCTTGATGCACCCACCCTTGGAATAATGGCATCATAACCTTTCAGCTCTCTATCTCCCAGGTAGATACTGGGTCTCATCGAGGTGATATTCA
>Ga0206128_1004277_pt1 | contig 11226 bp, 10 predicted proteins | sample Helgoland_Spring_7_FD_148601 | JGI IMG/M metagenome (GOLD analysis project Ga0206128, IMG submission 148601) | Pelagic subsurface seawater microbial communities from Kabeltonne, Helgoland, North Sea - Helgoland_Spring_Bloom_20160426_1 | ecosystem: Environmental > Aquatic > Marine > Epipelagic ...
AGCGGATTATCCTGTCGAGTTAGGTGCTTGATAATGAGAGCTGAGCATCCCATGGCTAGCGCCGATAGAATAGCGATCCAATGGCCAAGGCTAATATCGACAATGCCTGGACGAATAATAATCAGTGCGCCAACAAAACCCGCAAAGATCGCTGCCCATCTCCGCATCCTTACAGTTTCACGAAGCACAAAGACGGCTCCAATAGTGGTGAAAAGTGGGGCAAGAAAGCTAAGCGCGGTTTGCTCACCAATAGGGATAAGGGTCACCGCATAAAACCAAGTCCACATTGCTATCATGCCAGAAATAGATCGAACGATATAGGTTTTTAGCTGCCCCGTTGTGACCTTTTTAAACCCCAGATGCATTACCATTGGAAGCATAACCAGAAAGGCGAATAGTAGACGACAAAATACCGTTTGAAAGGCGTTTACCTCATATTGCCCCAAAAGCCTTCCCAGTGCGGCTAGGATTGATAATGCACAGCAGGAAATCAGCATCCAGAAGACTGATTGTAGTGCTTTATCCTTGCTACGTAGTCGTGTCAAAATTGACGGCTTTTTGGGTTTGGTGTTAAAGGTCAAGATTTCATCCAATGGCAGGGCCCATAGCGCAAATTTTGAGTCTTAGGGCTTTCCGTGTCATCAAACTATGTTGTGTGGTTGGCAATCATGCAACTAAAAATGGGCTCACAGGTGCATCAAGAGCTTTGGCAATTGGTTACTCATGTATGACAGTACGCCTGCCATATTGAGTTAGCTTTTCTTTGCGTTACAAATTTCGAATACCTCCTCGACAGTAAGTGTAAGGTGTGATTAGATTTAGAATTAAAAAGGCGCTACGGGCCTGACTAATAAATAAAAGGGAGAGTGGTATGACTGTGAAAAAGTATTTTTCAACATTTCTTGCTGGCACCTTGCTTGCAACAGGATTTGTATCTGTTGCACAGGCAGGCAAGTCAGATGATACGCTGAATGTAGCTATCGACAGAGAACTGGAATCCATCGACAACTACTACAACACAGCTCGCGAAGGTATTGTGATTTCAAGGATGGTTTGGGATGGCCTGCTATATAGGGATCCTAAAACTAATGAATATTTACCCAATCTAGCGACGTCCTACAAATGGGTGGATTCAAAGACTATTGAATTTGATTTACGCAAGGGTGTGAAATTTCACAATGGTGAAAAATTTGATGCTGATGACGTGGTTTTTACTCTGAACTACCTTGCTGATCCAGCGAATGGAGCCAAGCCTGCTCGTAATGTTAATTGGTGGAACAATGCCGAGAAATTAGGCGAATATAAAGTCCGGTTAAATTTGAAAAAAGAATTTCCTGCTGCGCTAGAGTTTCTGTCTGGCCCAGTCGTTATATATCCAAATGATTATTACAGCAAGGCAGGTCCAGAGGGGATGGCGCTTAAGCCAGTTGGAACAGGCCCTTATCAAGTCACGAGCGTTGAGCCGGGTAAGCGCTATAAATTCAAGAAATATGATGGCTATCATACAAGCAGCCCGAAAGGATCTGCCAGCATTGGTAATATCGTTATGCGTACAATCGCCGAGAGCAACACCCAGCTCGCAGAATTGTTCTCTGGCGGCATTGATTGGATTTGGAAAGTAAAGCCTGATCAAGCAAAACGGATTGCTGCACAGGGCGCATTTACGACGAAAAACTCCTCAACTATGCGCATTGGATATTTGAACTTTGATGCCATGGGCAGACATAGCAAAAATCCAATGAACGATGTTCGTGTGCGGCGCGCCATTGCACATTCAATTGACCGTGAAGGTATTGTAAAGGCGCTTGTGCAAGGCGAGTCAATGGTTGTTAATTCGCTTTGTTTTCCGTCGCAGTTTGGGTGTGCGCAGATATAAAATCATATGATTACAACCCAGAAAAAGCAAAAAAGCTATTGGCAGAGGCTGGTTACCCAAATGGATTTGAAACCCCATTCCTGGCGTATAGAAACCGCGATTTTGCCGAGGCCATGATCAATAACTTAAACGCTGTAGGCATTACTACAAAGTTTGAGTATCTGAAATATGCCGCTTTCAGGGACAAGGTTCAAGATGGCGGTGCACCATTTAATTTTGGAACTTGGGGATCATATTCAATCAATGACGTTTCGGCGATCACCAGCCATTTCCAGTCAGGTGGCAAAGATGATTACTCAAAAGACCCGGAAGTGATCAAGCAGCTTGGGATTGGTGACACATCTGTCGATCCTGCGGTCCGCAAGGCAGCCTATAAAGCGGCCTTGTCGCGGATCTCTGATGAAGTGTTTATGTTCCCACTTTGGTCTTACAACACTTGGTACGCCTTCTCAAAAGATGTTGATTTCAATCCAACACCGGATGAAATTCCGAGGTTTTTCACTGCAAAGTGGCTGTAAAATAAGGGGTCACCTGCGCGTTAATCTATTGCGCAGGTGACCATCTGGTTTCTTTTGAGAGTTTTTAAATGCTGTATTACACGCTAAAACGCCTTGGTCTTGCTGGTCTCGTTTTCCTAACCGTTTCATTCATCAGCTTTGGTTTGCTTTACATATCAAGCGACCCTGCAATTGCAATGGCTGGTGAAACAGCGTCAGACGCCGACATTGAAGCGATACGTCAACTATATGGATTTGACCGGCCAATATTGGTTCAGTATTTTGATTGGCTACAACGCGCCATGAGTGGTGATCTCGGGAAAAGTTATTATTTCAGAACTGACGTCAGTGCGCTAATCGCTGAGCGGCTCTCAACGACAATGACTTTGGGTGTGTCTGCAATTACATTTGCAATTGTGTTGTCAGTTCCACTTGGTGTCGCAGCAGCAATTCGGCCAAATAGCCTAATTGACCGTATTGCACTTTTTCTTTCGGTCATGGGGCAAGCGCTGCCGAGCTTTTGGTTTGCGTTGATGCTGATCGTCTTTTTATCGGTATCACTCCGTCTATTGCCCACTTCTGGCTCGGATACATGGCGACATTTTATCATGCCAACAATTGTCCTCGGCTATTACGCGGCGCCAGCAATTATGCGACTAACTCGAACCGGTATGCTTGAGGTCTTGAGCACCGACTATATCCGAACGGCTCGCGCAAAGGGCCTGAGACCAAGAGTTGTGCTGTTCAAACACGCGCTTCGCAATGCGGTAATCCCCGTCGTCAGCCTTACTGCTGTTCAGTTTGGTTTTATGCTTGGCGGTTCAATCGTTGTTGAAACTATTTTTGCTCTTCACGGTGCAGGTTTTCTTGCTTGGGAATCAATCACGCGGAATGATTTGCCGACGGTTCAGGGGCTTATCCTTGTTTTCTCACTTTTTTATATTGTACTGACCTTCTTTGCGGATTTGTTGAATGCATGGCTCGATCCGCGGATTAGGATTAATTGATGTCTGATATGCAAAGCGAAACTCTTGAAAATCAGACAAAGAGATCAGTTTTCAGGCGTCGAATTTTAGGGCATCAGGGTGTTATGATTGGCGCGGCGATTGTATTGACCGCGGTTCTAATCGCGCTCAGCGCTCCCTTGATCGCGCCTCATGATCCATATTATCAGGATTTGTTAAACCGCCTTGTTCCGCCCGTGTGGGACTCAAGGGGAAGTTGGGAACATATTCTGGGCACCGATCACCTTGGCCGTGATTATCTATCGCGCCTGATTTATGGAGCGAGAATATCACTGTTAATAGGTATTGGCGCGGCTTTGATTTCAGGGCTTATTGGCACTGTTCTTGGCGTTGCTGCTGGATATTTTGGTGGCCGTGTTGATATGGTTGTGACCTTTATGATCACAGTACGGTTATCAATGCCTGTGGTGCTTGTGGCACTTGCTGTTGTGGCAATTGTTGGCGGTTCGTTACAGGTAGTGATTATGGTCCTCGGGTTTTTGTTATGGGACAGGTTTGCCGTTGTCATGCGGTCGTCAACATTGCAAATTCGTTCGATGGATTATGTGGCGGCGGCACAGGCGGTGGGCTGCTCAACAACCCGTATTTTGACAACAGAGATCATGCCTAATGTGGTGAATAATCTGATTGTCATCGCAACATTAGAGATTGCTCATGCAATAATTTTGGAGGCAGCGCTGTCTTTTCTGGGTCTTGGCGTTCAGCCTCCATTGCCGTCTTGGGGACTGATGGTCTCTGAAGGAAAAGACATGATGTTGTTTGAGCCGTGGCTGATCACAATTCCAGGCGTGGCACTGTTCTTACTGGTACTTGCGATAAACTTGCTTGGGGACGGCGCGCGCGACATAACGGCGCCTGAGAATAGAAATTAGAGGATATTAAAAATTAGGAGTTTGCCAGTGTCAGACCGCGTCCTACATGTTGAGAATCTCACTGTTGATATTCCTTTAGCAACTGGAATTTTACATGCAGTTGATGGCGTCAATCTGCATGTTGATCGTGGCGAAACGCTTTGTATCGTTGGTGAGTCTGGTTGTGGAAAGTCACTCACTTCATTGGCTCTCATGGATCTTTTGCCAACAAAAGCAACCCGCAAAATCAAAAAATTGGAACTTGGCGGGGAAAGCATTCTTGGTTATTCAGAACGCGAAATGTCTGATGTGCGTGGCAATAAAATGGGGATGATTTTTCAAGAACCCATGACGAGCCTCAACCCTGCCTTTACCATTGGCAACCAGATGATCGAAACTTTGCGACGGCATCGCAACCTGTCGAATGATGCTGCAAGTGAACTGGCTAAGCGAATGCTGGAAAAGGTTGGCATTACTGCAGCCGGACAGCGGCTTGGGCAATACCCACATCAATTATCGGGCGGTCTGCGACAGCGGGTGATGATCGCAATGACGTTGTTATGTGAACCAGAATTGATAATTGCCGACGAACCAACAACCGCGCTTGATGTGACAATTCAGGCGCAAATTCTACTTTTATTAAAAGAGCTGCAAAGCGAATTTGATATGGGATTAGTGCTGATCACCCATGACCTCGGCGTGGTTGCGCGGATCGCGACGCGTGTTGCTGTAATGTATGCGGGACAGATCGTCGAGGAGGGAACGGCGAAGCAAATTTTTGAAAATCCACTTCATCCTTATACGCGTGGTCTTATGCGCTGTATTCCGGTTCCGGGTAAAACCAAACGCGGCACGCCACTTGGCTCAATTCCGGGAATGGTGCCATCATTGATTGGCGATTTTACCGGCTGCCGGTTTGCTGACCGCTGTGAACTAGCAGGGGATGTTTGCCGTCAAAGTGATGTTCCGCTTCGCGATCCAAATGGCAAGGTGCAAGCATACCGCTGTATTCATAGTATCGAAATGCTGGCAAAAGGTGGGGTGGCATGATGGCTGAATTAATGATTGATGCAAAGGACGTCACCCGGAATTTTACAATCTCACGGGGCATGTTTCGTGGAAAGCAACAGCTAAAGGCGGTGAATGGGGTGGATTTGACGGTTGAGCGCGGCGAAGTGCTGGCGCTTGTTGGCGAGTCCGGCTGTGGAAAAACAACCCTTGCGAAAGTGCTTCTCGGCCTATTGCCGCAGACATCAGGAACGGTAGAACTATGTGGCCAGCCAATCAATGATGTACCGCGCTTGGCGTTGGCGCGAACCATCCAACCTATTTTCCAAGACCCCTATTCATCGCTCAATCCACGCAAAACTATTGGGTCGATCATCGCCTTACCAATGAAAGTGCAGGGCATTGCCGATCAAGACAGCATGCGCCGACGGGTCGAAGAAACAATGGATCTAGTTGGGTTGCCGCCGCGTCTTTATGATGCATTTCCAAATCAGCTGTCCGGTGGCCAGCGCCAGCGTGTTGCGATTGCACGTGCGTTGGTAAACCGGCCACAAATTGTCGTGTGTGACGAGCCAACATCGGCACTTGACGTTTCGGTGCAGTCACAAATTCTTAACCTGCTGAATGACCTTCGCAATGAATTGAATCTGACCTATATCATCATCAGTCATAATCTGGCGGTGGTTGAACATATCGCAACACGGGTGGCGGTGATGTATCTTGGCCGGATCGTCGAGATAGCTGACACTGACACCTTATTCAAAGATCCGCAACACCCCTATACGCGTGCCCTGTTGGATTCGGTGCTTACCCCGGATCCAAATATGGGCATTCCGAATAATCAACTTGGTGCCAGCTATCCAAACCCGATTGATCCGCCAACGGGCTGCTCTTTTCATCCGCGTTGTGTCAATGCCATGCCACATTGCGCCACTGTTGCCCCAAATGGAAAAGCTGACGGCGGGCATTATGTTGAATGCCATCTTTATGATGATGCCAGCTAGAGACTAGCCAGTTAATTTTGTTAGATCAGGAATTGGACGCATGGTTGCCGGATGCATGGCAAGCACATCTTCAAGCGCTTTTGCCACTTCGATGACTAGTCGGTCACGACCGGGCGCGCTAAGAATCTGAATGCCAAACGGCATTTTCTGGTCGTCAAGCCCGCATGGTAGAACAACGCCGCTGGCAAGCGCCATCGTTGGCAGATAGGTGATGGCAAGCCAGCGCATATAGGTTGCCATTCTTTCATCATCAATCTCAGAAACTGACCATTGATCATGGGCAAATGGTGTTGTTGATGCCGCTGGGCAGATCACAACATCTACCTCGTCAAAAAGATCTAGCCAGTTGCGGGCAATTCGGCTTTGCTGCAAATGTGCCTTAGCCACATCTTCCAGACTATAGGCAAGGCCACGGTCAACATTATCCACAACATTCGGGCTTAATTTATCACGGTGCTGGTGTACACGCTCGCCATGAGCGGCAACAAAATTAACCCCACGCAGAACTTCAAAAGAATTATCGCCATCGGTGAAGTCGGGGTTGCCATCAAGGGTGGCGGCAAAATGACCGCTAAAAATACTAACCCGTTCAGCAAAAATGGAACGATAGCTTTTTGACATGGGAGCAGTGCCAAAATCAGGCGTGATCATCGCTTTGATGCTACTTAGATCAGCCGATTTTAAAGGTGCAAATAAATCCATATCAGGCATGGTTGAAAAAGGGTCATGTGCATCAACACCCATTTGCGCTTGGAGCAATAAATAGGCGTCATCAACAGTGCGGCCCATCGGCCCCAGAACCGAGAAGGGCAGAAGGCCAACAGGTCGCCCTTCTGCAGCGACAACGCCTGGTGATGGCCGGATGCCAACAACGCCACAAAAGCCTGCCGGAGTGCGGAGGCTGCCGCCATAATCCGAACCGCTAGCAAGTGGCATCATGCCAGTGGCAAGCGCAACTGCTGAGCCGCCAGATGAGCCACCACAGGTTTTTTCGGGCGCAAAGGGGTTCCCGGTCGCGCCAAAGACAAGATTGCGTGTGTTAGCGCCTGCGCCAAATTCTGGCGTGTTGGTCTTGCCAATAATGATGCCGCCCTCGGCGCGGATATTGGCAACTGATCCTTGATCCTTGTTCGGTATATGATCGGAATAGAGCTTTGAACCAAGTGTAGTCCGAATGCCATCTGTCGCCTCAAGATCCTTGATGCCAACAGGTAGCCCGTGAAGAAGGCCTAATTCCTCGCCATCAAGAACCGTTTTTTCGGCATGCAAAGCCTCTTTCCGAGCACGGTCAAATGCGCGGGTTACAACCGCATTAACAGCCCCGTCAGCGGCTTCGATCCGCGTGATGCAACTCTCTAGCAGTTCGACTGGTGAGATGTCTTTGCACCCAATTAACCGGCGGAGTTCAACAGCTGTTTTGTCACACAAATTTGACATTTTATGGTCTCCTTCACATTCAAAAAGGTCGCGGCCAAGCTGGCCAATCAAGTGGGTTTTTTTGGTGTTTTGCCAGCGCCAAGATCCCACCATAAGCCAGTCATCAGCCGAAGTGCCGATTGGCTGATTGACTCCAGAATATGCTCATTTGGTGCATGTTGTGAACAGCCAGCATAGCTATGGGGGACCCAGATGGTTGGTAGGCCAAGCAAATCGGCAAAGACGTCATTCGGTAATGATCCGCCAAGATTTGGTACGACTGAAATCTCCTCATCAGCGGTTTGCCCAAGCGATGCAATTGCCCATTTTGCCCATGGATGATCAGGGTCTAATCGGGTGGCATACATAGGGTCCCGTTCACTGGTGATGCTAATATCGCCAAAGCCATGCTTGTCGAGATGCGTTCGCAGCAACGGCATGAGCTGGTTGACCTCGGTGCCAACAACATAGCGTAGATGGCCAAACACAACGGCGCTTGGCGGAATGGCATTGGCGGGTGATTGCGGATTGCCAGTTTCAAAGGCGCGCACTTCAAACGTGTTGCTGGCAAAAACCCGCTCGGCGAGGGTCATGTCAGGCTCGCCCCAATGTGGGTTAATCTCTGGCGCATTTTCGCCGCCACCAACCTCAAGCTTGGCAATCGCCGCGCGAACCGAATTGGGGATGTGGGTGTTGCGCCAGCCTTCGACAAGAATCTTGCCATTGCGGTCAATCATGCTGGCAAGCGCATGCGCCATCACCACACCTGGATTGGTTAGTAAGCCACCCCAGTTACCCGAATGATGCCCGCCAGAATGCGATTCAAGCCGCATGGTGAAATTAAACACCCCGCGTGATCCCATGAAAATGGTTGGTTTGTCAGGGTGGATTCGCGGGCCGTCAGATGCGATAAACACATCGGCCTTGAATAAATCCTTATGCGCTGCGCAAAAATCCTTCAACCCGGGTGACCCGCGTTCCTCGCCCATTTCGATCAGGATCGTAACGTTAAAGCCAAGCTTGCCCCGCGTTTCGAGGACGGTCTTCAGGGCGGCGATATTGATTGTGTGTTGACCCTTATTGTCGGCGGTGCCGCGCCCATACCAGCGCTTGCCATCCTTGGTGATTTGCCATGGTGACATTTGATTGTCCCATTGCGTGTCATAGCCGGCAACAACATCACCATGACCATAGGTCATAACCGTTGGCAGATCATCGCCTTCGATGCGCCTCGCCACCAGAAACGGGCCTGCATAAGCTCGTGGATTTGGAAAGATTTCACAGGTAAAGCCAAGATCTGCTAGGCAGGGAACAAGCTCATCATCAAGATAAGCCTGCAGCGCGGCCTCGCAACCGGCAAGATTGCTTTCGGTCTTAAAGGCGATGCGGCGGGCGAGTTCGGCTTCAAACTCACCATTTTTGAAATAATTATCAATTTTGCTCAACGCCTGATCACGGCTCATTGTCACGCACTCCCCTTTTGACGGTCATATAACGCTATTTTCGTGAATTTAGAATAAGACTATCGCAATCTAAAAGTGAAGTTTATTCTCAGTCTGCAGTCTGTAGACGTCAAGGCTGTTTGGCTCTGCCTGAAATGAGGAGACGGTGCATGTTATCGCGTCTTTTATGTTTTATTATATCGCTGATATTCATGTCTTCGGCGCGCGCCGATACGGTATCGGGCATTGATCAAACTGAAGTGACAATCGGTGCCTTTGCCGAATTTGTAGCCGCCACCGGATTTCGCACCAAGGCCGAGGATGCGGGCGGGATGGTCTATGAGGCGGGCTGGGTGGTCAAGCCTGACTGGAACTGGCGTCACCCCTATGGGATTGCAAGCCCGCCAGATGAACCGGCGGTTCATATCACCTTTGATGAGGCAATGGCCTATTGCGACTGGCGCGGCCAACGATTGCCGCATCGTGATGAATGGATTAGGGCTGGCTATACCGAGTTACGCCCTGATCCACCAGCATCTTTTCAGCGTGGCATGACCTATGAATTTCCAACCGGCAACAGCCCTGACGGTGCAAACTGTCTTGCCGAATGCGGTGCTGATCTGCGGCCGATTGCTGGCAAGCGTGACTATAGCCGCTATCTTGATCGTGGTTTTGGCCATGCACCGGCAGGGCAAACAAAAGCGGGGGTCAATGGTCTTTTTGAAATGGGCGCGAATGTCTGGGAATGGGCGGTGATGGGCAATGGGTCATCCCAGGCAACAATGGGGGGCTCATGGTGGTATGGTGCCGATCAGATGCGATCAGATTATGGCGCCACCAAGCCGCGTGATATGGCGGTTGTCTATATCGGGTTCCGCTGCATCGCTAAATGACCAAAGACCAATAACCCAGAATCAAGTAATCCAAAATTAAATACCCCATCAAGCAAATGCCGCTTTGACGCTTGGCCATCATTTGAAAATAGGTAAACGGCGTCACTGTTGTGTGGGAATTGAACAAAATTAGACGTTCAGCGGGTAGTTTGCTTAAAACGTCACGGTAGGTTTTGACTGCTATTCATTTTTGCGCTTGCCAAAAGGGCGCGTTCGCTTTGGGAGAATTCACCTATGTCTGATCTTGTTGATTTTGGTTTTGGAACACAAATCCGCAAATCTCCTTATTTTGACGCTACGGTGAAATGGGGTGCAAAGGCATTTTCAGTTTATAATCATATGTATATTCCGCGCGATTTTGGCGACCCTGAACAAAATTTCTGGAATCTGGTCAATCATGCGATTTTATGTGATGTCGCGGTTGAACGTCAGGTTCAGGTCACTGGCCCCGATGCTGCAAAATTTGTTCAATATCTAACCCCGCGCGACCTGAGCAAAATGGCGGTTGGTCAATGTAAATATGCGCTTATCACCAATGCCGAAGGCGGTATTTTGAACGACCCGATCATTTTGCGGCTGGAAGAAAATAAATTCTGGATCTCGCTTGCTGATAGCGATGTTCTTTTCTGGGCGCAAGGTGTTGCCGTTCATGCTGGGTTTGATGTTCATATTTGCGAGCCTGATGCCTCGCCGGTCCAGCTTCAAGGGCCGCGATCAATGGATATCATGAAGGCGTTATTTGGCGAAGATATTGCCGATCTTAAATATTACTGGCTTCGTCATCTAACGCTTGATGGTATGGAACTTGTGGTGTCTCGAACCGGATGGTCAAGCGAGCTTGGTTATGAAATCTATCTTCAAGATGGCACGCGCGGTACCGAATTATGGGATCGGATCATGGCTGCTGGAAAAGAATTCGGTTTAAAGCCAGGGCATACATCGAGCATTCGCCGGATTGAAGGCGGCATGCTGTCTTATCATGCCGATATGGATATCAATACCAATCCGTTCGAGCTGGGGCTTGACCGGCTGGTTGCGCTTGATGAAGCACATGATTTTGTTGGCAAATCAGCGTTGCTGGCCATTCGTGAAAAAGGCGTGTCACGCAAACAGGCTGGATTGATCTTGCATGGCGCGCCATTGACCGCGCCAAACACCACTTTCTGGCCTGTGATGAAAAACGGCAAAGTGATTGGCAAAGTGACGTCAGCCCC
>Ga0206128_1004283_pt1 | contig 11219 bp, 8 predicted proteins | sample Helgoland_Spring_7_FD_148601 | JGI IMG/M metagenome (GOLD analysis project Ga0206128, IMG submission 148601) | Pelagic subsurface seawater microbial communities from Kabeltonne, Helgoland, North Sea - Helgoland_Spring_Bloom_20160426_1 | ecosystem: Environmental > Aquatic > Marine > Epipelagic ...
AATTTACCCTCATTCTTGTTGGGTAGCACCTGATCGGTGATGATTTTACCGGAATCAACATAATCCCTAAATTGTGTATAGCTAAGGCGCTCTGGCTTACCAAAACCACTTGATTGCCACGCCATAAAAAGAATAGCTGTGGCAATAGCCATGAGGACAAGAACCCGCCAGTTGATGGCACCTCCGGGTGATGGTTGGCCTGCGCCTTTTCCTGATCCACGCGGCAATGGTGGAGGTTTTGGTGGTGATTCTTGAGACATGAAGATAATGGGAAAGTTAATGGGTGATCGATATATCGCAGATATTGTGCGAATGGCGTCAATCTAGCGCGGTATTCGAAAAAGAAAACGCTTAATTTACAACAAAATCACTGTTTTAAGTCGAAAAAACCCCGCATCGATAAGCTCAGCAAGATATCATCACATCACACCTCTAGTTACGCTACCTGTGACGCTCCCCCCTGCAAATGCCCCCATACACGCGTGCTTGTTAAATGCGCGTTTCTCATTACCATAACGCCCGTGGCAAAACCCGTTGACCATCATCCCAGCACGCAACGCTATCTTCACCATTTCCGTGGATGGCTGGAAAGCCTGCCCGGTTTTAAGAGAATAAGGCCAGCAGCACCCAGTGGTATTCGATACGCGGGCAACTTGGTCGATGTTTTTGCTTCATTTGTATCGCTCGATAACCAGGTCGACCGCGCCGAGGCAGAGGTGGCACTCGATCTCCTACGCCACGCCTTTCCCGAGGCTGACCACCGCTGGCTAGCTCGCCGCCTTCACCGAGCATTGGCAAATCCACAATCTCCAGATAGACTGACCGCTTCACTACGCAAGGAACTCAATAAAGATGAGATCGTATCGCTCGGCCTGCAGCTTTATTTATTGGTTATTGCCTCTCACTCCGCTTTCCGAGGACAACACGCCTTCACTCAAGTGATGGAGAGCTTAGGCGCTAAAGCCGTGGCGGATGCGATTTTTGCTGAGATGAACGAGGAGCTCTATTCTGATCCACTGCCATTTGATAAGATAACGTTCTCCGTAGATCAAGATACTGATGTCATGATACCAAAGCGCTTAGCGGGCTACTCTTTTTGCTCCTATCGCTCGCAAGATATCATCCTTATTCGCAATCGTGGCAGTCATCCTATTTGGGTCAGCGGCAGCTCACTCGAGCCAGGGCAAATTCTGAGACTCAGACCACACCAGAGCATCGGCTTACCTGACTGGACCATCTCATCGGACGATATTACTTTTTTCCTCAACGCATCACGCACGGGACACAGGCAATCTCTCTATCTCAATGAAAACGGGTCAACTCTCTCCGCTGAGCGTTCTCGATCTCGCCATAGCACGGTGAGGTTAGATTTCGGGTTAAATGTGCATGTGGAGGCACTCACCGAAACAAATATCTCTCTAGAGTCTGGCGAGCAAATCGCCGTCGGTAATGTCTACAAACTTCCCGTATCAGGCAAACTCACTCTTGCAGGCGAAGCCGAGACCAGCCTGGAGTTGCTTCGTAAACAGGCAATGAAGGCCGGAAGCCGTTTCAAAATGGATGCTGGCAGGCAGGAATGTATTGTTTCCAATGATCCATCGGAACTCAAACGTGGAGATGTGCTGCTAAGTTCTGGGCTGGCTCGCAAAACCGTGTTGAAAATCAACTATAACGCGCAAACGGCCGAAGGTAATCTCACCATTATCAGCTCTGAGCGAACCGTCCTCGTCAACGGCCAGCCTGTGCGGAGCAGCTGCAAGCTCGTCGATGGCTCGCTCATTAGAATCAGCGCCAACCAGGCCGTCCGCTGCCGCTTTAGTGAAGGCCTCTTAGACGAAGAGCGCGCCGTCATTCGCACCGTTGATGTCGAGAACCTCAATCACCATTTTGGCAATGATAAGACTATTCTTGATAATGTATCCTTTTCTATCAAGCGGGGCGAGATGCTATGTATCATGGGGCCAAGTGGTAGTGGCAAAAGCACGCTGTTATCCGCTTTGGCCGGTCACCTCAAACCCAACCGCGGCATGGTTAGGCTCAATGGCGTCTCACTTTATGATAACCGCGTCAAACTTGCGCCCTTTATCGCCAGCATGCCTCAAGAGGAAGCACTCAATCCTCAGCTTACGGTAAGGCAGCACCTGATTCACGCCTGCACCATTAGAAGGCCTCACCTATCATCCGTAGAACACGCCAAACGCGTAGAATCTATTCTTGCTGAACTTGCCCTGCAGCCATTAGCGAGGCGGCGCGTTGGCTCAGCGGACGACAAAACACTCAGTGGAGGTGAGCGTAGCCGCCTCAACCTCGGCCTCGATCTTGGCAGTGCTGCAGAAATCTTTCTCTTTGATGAACCGATATCGGGGCTGTCCTCCAAAGATTCCGAGCATGTGACAGAAACGCTTCATTCTCTCTCTCGTGACAATATTGTGGTCGCCTCGATGCATCGTCCAGGTGCGCGTGTATTACGTATGTTTGACAAGGTCCTGATGCTTGATCAAGAGGGACGTATTGCATTCTACGGCACCCCAACGGCCATGCATCAATATTTTCACGAAGCCTGTGGCGACCTTAACATCCTGCCACCAGCAAGACTGAAAAGTCATGACCTGAGAAGCGCAGATGCCGATTTTGTCTTTGATGTATTAGAAACACCACTGCACGGAAGGGCTAGCCGAGAAAGCGGAGGCGTGCGGCGCTTCCCCTCGACCTTCTGGCAAGAGCGATTTGAAGGTAGCCAACTGATCGACGAGGTCAGCAAGGGAGAAAGCCCAGACCAAAGCAAGCTAGGTGATGTCATGCTCAATGATGATCAAATGGCAGTGCCCACGCGCACGCGCAGACAAAGAAGCGCTGAGTGGCTGCGCTTGTTCCGCACCCATTTACGCCGATCGCTGATTTCAAAATTCAGAAATCGCGGCACGATATACAGCATCCTGTTAGAATCTCCTTTGCTGGCCCTCCTCATTGGAGCCACCTTGCGCGCTTCACCTGATGGCCCCTATGAGTTCAACAGCGCCCTTCACTTGCCCGTCTATTTATTTCTCACCGCCACCATCGGCATGTTCTTGGGCCTTACCAACAGCGCGACTGAAATTTTACGTGACTCACCCTTATTAAGACGCGAACGCAATTGCCGACCAGGGACTTTTTTATATGTCAGCGCAAAGTTTATCGCCCTCTCACTTCCCGCTCTCCTTCAGTGCGGCATCTACACATGGCTAGGCCATAGCATGCTCGATATTCATGGTATGTTTTTAATGCACTGGGGTTGGATGACCTTGATCGCCCTCTGCGGTACTGCCATGGCATTAACGATATCATCCATCGTCACCACCGAGCGAGCTGCTCTTAGCTCAGTGCCCTTATTACTCGTCCCACAAATCCTACTTGCTGGCGCACTGGTTTCTTTTGAGGAAATGAACCGAGGTTTATTCCACGGTGCCGATGAAGGGCGAGGGCAAGGAGCAGAGCCCATTCCAGCACGCGTCATGCCATTGCGTTATGCATATGAGGGCATGATGGTCACTCAGGCTACAGAAAATCTGTTTGAAAAACAACGGCGCAAGATCCAAGCAGACATTGACCCACTGAAGCAGCGCACCAATAACCGCCTCGCCGGCATGGAAGACCAAGGGCTCAAGCCCAAGGAAAGCGAAAGGCTCAAGATCCTTACTGAGGCCCTAACACGCCTGATGGCATCTGAGGCCATCACGGCAAGTGAATCACTAGAACTCTCAAGGTCGATTACCAACGCAGGACGACACAAAAACCTAGAGACTCTATTAGCAATCCCTCCCTATCCCGAGGATGTTACCATTACCACAAAGCCAGCTCGAGATTTCTTTGTGAATACCCGCACTGACCTGCTGGTGACTAAGGGCGAGATTGATCGCTTAGATTATCGCAAAAGTAAAAATAGGAATATTTTCCTCGCAGAGCATAAATACTGGCTGGGTGTTGAATCAAAAACAACTCATGCCTGCTTATTGGTATTGGCTGGCTGTATTGCCCTGTGTCTAGGCCTAACGGCTTTCTTCCTTCAGCTGCGCAGCCAAAGAGTTCGCTAGATAACGTCTCCATTAAAAGCGCGGCAACAGCCAGAACAACGGTCGCCCTTTACTCACTTGCAAGCGCTAAGTTCTCAATGGCATCTCGATACGTGAGCAGCTCATCACTAGGCTGAATTTTTAATGCCTTATCAAGATGATCGATGGCCTTATCATAACGTCTTGTGCTCACACACACTTTTGCCAACTCAAAGTGCGCACTGTATTCGTGACCCTTAACACGTGCTGCTTGTTCAAGCAGCATCACCGCCTCTTGATGTCTTTGCTCCTTAGCGCGATAGCGAGCCAATAAAATAAGTGAGTCAGCACTTAGCGGATCCTGCTTGATGATGTCCTCCAGAACTTTTGCTCCACGTTCAGGATGATCCTCTGACTCGATATCAATCAAGGCCAAGAGATACTGGCGCCTCTGTCCGAGCTTATCATCCTCAGCATCCGGATATGCTTTCTGCGTCGCGGTTGCGAGGTCCCGTGCAAGTGACCAATCTCTCGTTACGGTTGTAAACTCGAGTAAATTGATAACAGAGCCGTAGGCTGCTTTTTGCTCCATCTCCAAAGCCGCCATCATTACTGGGCGCGCCAGGTGTCCACTGCTAGAACGCAAGTGAAGGTTAGCCAACAAAAGGTGGTTTTCCGCATCAAGTTTACCAAGGCGACGAACGAGATCCAAATTGGTCATCGCTTCATCAGGGCGATTCATCGCCAGATAGACGGAAGCCTGAAGAAGGTAGTAAGATGTCTCTGCAGGTCTGGCTTCAATCACCTCATCGAGTAATGATAAAGCTTCTTCATAACGCTTGAGCTGCTCCAAACACTGAGCCGTGCCTGCCTTCCAATCAACCGCTTTAGGCTGAGTCAGCTGAGCTAGCTGAAAAGCTTGTAAAGCCGATGCGTATTGCCCCGCTTGCATTCTTCCAAAAGCAAGTTGGCCAAAGGTGGCTGCATCATGATCACCAAGACGAATAGATTCTTCGAGTGCTGGAAGTGCTTTATCCCAGCTACTCTGCCGCACATAGACAAACCCGAGATTGCGATGCGCACGTCGGAAGCTAGGGAATAACTTCAAGGCCTGTAGGTAAGATTGCTCGGCAGATTCTAGCTCACCCAATTCAAATTGAATATTTCCTACATTGAAAGCAATCGCAGCAGATGATTTTGCCAGCTCATTGCCCGTCAGCATTGCCAACGCATCCTCTCTTTTCCCCTCCGCCATCAACGGCTGAATCGAGACCAACAAACTGCGCTGCTCACTTGTCACCGATGGCTCAATACGTGCATTAATGCGGTAGGAACCGTTAAACGATTTGAGAAAAGCCTCATTCTGCCAGTAGTCCTTACTCAAGGCTAAAGGCTCTGCAGCGCTCAGGCTAATGCAGCTTAATAAAAAACAACTGATCACTGAATAGTTCATTTCTTGATAGTAATAGGCCAGGTCATGATCGCCTTAACGGCTTTGCCCTGGCGGGTTGGTGGAGTAAATCGTGAGCCACTTGCAATGCGTTGTGCTAATGGGATGAGCTCGTCATGGGTAGAAGAAACCACAGAAATAAACTCACTGCGCCCCGTTGCCAGAATGGCAACACGAACAACAACACGTCCACTACTGGCATCTTTAATGCTCCGTGGAAAAACCACCGACGGGTTGCGAAGCAAACGTGGCTGCTGATCTAGCTCTCCGAGCGAATACTCAGATTTTGTTTTTGGTAAAGACAAGCTCACCGGGGCCTGTTGCGATGATTCTACTGCTGGCTTGGCAACCTTAGGACGGGCAACTTCTACAAGCTCGGGCAAAGGTGAAGGAGGCTGATCGGTGAAAAATGTATCTATACTGAGCCGCGGATCGATCCTCTGGTGACTGACTAGCAGTGCCGGCTGACTCATGTCTAAAGCAGGTCGTAAAAAACCACCAAGGCTGGCGGTGGAGGTGGAGGCATATCCTCTGGGGTAAGCTGCTCCTCCGGAGCTGATGGAGGCTCGGGCAAGGAGACGGTTTCTATTTCACGGATTTCGAACTCGTGATCAACAGGCGTCAACACCATCAGCCTGGTAGCCACAAGTACTGCCAGCAATACAGCAGTTACAGCAATGCCTAGGATGATGGATTTGAGAGTCATGCTTGTGTATTACCCTGTTCTGAGAGTTTATTGGGAGGTCGCTAGATTAACCGATTGAGCCCCAGCAAGTTTTGCCGCGTCGATGACTTTGACAATGGTGCCGTGATTGGCAGCCGCATCACCCTGAATGATCACTGGAGTAGCCCCATCATTTTCCAGCATCGCCGCTACTACACTGCGCACACCGTCAACACCAATACTGCGCCCCCCCTGATAGACTTGTCCACTGGCGGTTACGGCTAAAAGGATTGCTTGTTTTTCAAGACTCTCGGCCGAAGCTGCTCGGGGCTTATTTACATCCACTCCGGTTTCTTCGATAAAAACAGTCGTGACGATAAAGAAAATAAGCAGGATAAATACCACGTCAATGAGCGGTGAAATATTGATCTCAGAGCTGGCATTTTCATTGCCGGTAAAATGTCTGAAGCGGCGCATGGTTTAAGCTGTAGGAGTTGAAAAATGATGATCGCCCACTATTACCTCGTGCAGCTTTTGCTGCAGCATTGTCTGGGCAGTTTCGGTTTGGCTGCGCAACATCGCGAGGAGAAAAGCCGCAGGAATAGCGAGCAAAAGCCCCGCCTGTGTTGTAATTAATGCTTCTGAGATACCCATGGATATTTTATCAATGGGCGTCGCCGCACTGCTCGCCGCTAGGCCAGAAAAAGTAACCAACATGCCAGACACCGTTCCCAACAAACCGGTCAGCGGCGCTGCTCCCGCAAGAACTCCAATAAAGGGAATTCGACGTTCAACCCAAGCAAGCCGCTCGAGCTCAAAGGCCGCAAATTGACGCGAAGTCTGGCGCTTATCTCCCCCGACAACTTGATAATCAGCAAGCTCAGATTTCACTTTCCGTAAACCAAGCCAGGTAGAAGCAAGTATCGTATAAAGGCCAATACCAAGGATGATGAGGGCCCAGAGAATCGGGCCACCTTGATTGAGCACTTGCTGGAATTCGCTAAACACGGGCGATACTAACTTAGGTTTGATGATGCTTGTTGCGCAGACCGTTGACAAAGGTCAGGCCAAGCTTTTCCGTATTTTGAAAAATACCTTGGCAGCGGCGCGAGAGTAACGCGTGGATAATAAGAGCGGGAATAGCAACGATGAGACCAAATAGGGTAGTCACCAAAGCCTCGGAAATACCTCCGGCAAGGGGTTTGGCGTCACCCGTCCCTGAGATCGTGATCACATTAAAGGTGCGAATCATGCCGGAAACCGTTCCTAGCAATCCCAGCAGTGGTGCGGTAGCAGCGGTAATCGCAATAAACGGCAGCCAGCTTTGAAGTTTGTTTTGAACTCCGATAAGCTGCTCGTAGAGGACTTCCTCAACGACATCAGGGCCCGCTTTGACATACGTTAGACAGCGCTGCATGACTGCGGCAACAGGGTGGGATGCTCTTTGTGCCAAGCTCGCTGCTTTTTGCTCATCGCCCTCACGAACAGCGGCAAGAATACCAGCAATCCATTCTGATTGTGGGGTGAAAATCCGGATAATCTGGATGAATTTAACCACCCCGCAGAGAGCCGAGAAAAGAGCAATCCCGAGAATCGGCCAAATCCAAAATCCTCCCTTACGGAAGATATCGAGCTTATCATTTTCAAGTGTAGCGAGAGCAAGTGCCTTACCGCCTGTGACATCAATACCAAGTTCCGCTGAGCCGCCGGCGACAATCGTCTTAATAGCTCCGCGCGAGCCGGGCAGCACCCTAGGACTACGTGCCCCCCTTTCTCTTACCACGGCGCCAGCAAGAGTATCGTCATCCGCAATAAACCAAGCCACCGGACCGGCTAAGGCAAAGCTGCCTTGTTTAAGCTCTCCGTCCGGAGCTACTGCCTCTCCCTTTACCACATATCCACCCATGAGTTGTTCGAGCCGATCAATGCCCGTCTCAAGCACAGCAAGGCGAGATTGAAGCGTCTTGGCCGGCTGACTCTCTTGCTGACGCAAAGCTTCCAGAGCAGCGCCATGAAGCACCCGCTCACTGGGCAAAAGAAAGATTTCAAGTTTCAACCCATAGTCACGAAGCTGCCCGGTGATGTATTCATGATCTTGCTGATAAAGGTATTGTTTTTTCTCCAACTCCTTAAGCAACTCATCACGATCTGATTTGGCCATACGCGCAATTCTGATCTTACGCCGCTTCTCAACAAGATCAGTACGCGTTGTCTGAAAAGCTTGGCCCAGAGCTGGCTTTTCAGCCGCTATGAGTTCGCGCTGTTTGGTGAGGCGAGTTATTGATCCATCCAGATCCTGCTGAATAGATTCAAGGTCCTGAGCCATCGAAGATAATAGCGTGCCCAGTAAGATGACCCCTATAGTTACAATCATTTTCATCGTTTATTCTCCGCTCTCCCCGCTTTGTATTTGAACCGGCAGCTCTACCAGCTGTGGCTGCGCCGATTTTTTATGCACTGCGATCGTCCTGCGCACTTGATCGGCGATACCTTCATCTTCGGTCCATAACCAGCCGCCTGTGGCACCTGTGGCAGCCGGCACACCCGTGCCCGCCAGAGGGCCAATATCGGCGGCATAGTAGGCACGGCAGAGGCCAAGGTAGAGCACGCTGACGGTGATCTTTTTTTCATTGGCAAGGGTGCGTGTTTCTTCGCTAAGTGTTAGTGTCCGGTTAAAGCTCCCTGCTGCATTTAAAATGGCAATGACGGATTTAAGAACATCTCGGGGTTTATCTAGAGCCTCTGGAGAACTAATCAAATCAATATCAGAACCTAATTCCTCGACCAAAGGCGCAGGAAAACGCCCGACCAGCTTTTGCATCCGAGGAACAATGCTTGCCATTGAGGAGCGCAGTATCTGTTTAGCCTCACGGTATTGAGCAAGGCTACTTTCTAATTTTTCTTTATTCTCATCGATGAGATCGGCCGAGCTTCCTGCCACGTTTAACTCCTCGTTGAGTAGCTTGAGCTCTTGCTGATAGATCTCAAGAAGCTCCTGCATTTGCTGTTTTTCAACCTGCCAAGCTGTTTTTTCTTCGCTAATGATGTGCTCCGTTTGAACCCACTGGCGGATCAGCTCGCGAGAGTTCGAAGGGTTTACTTCCTGCTCGGCCACATCGTTCGTTTCCTGAGCATGACATGCTATCACTGCAAGCAATGTCATCCCTATTGTGGAACTGTATAATCGTATCATATTTTGGTATGGTGCAGCTGACTAATTATCTTCAGCAAGTATTCAAGTGGCATGAGCCGGTATTAAGGGTCACCGCGAACAAGCTTAGAATTCGATTTCAAAGCCGGCATAGATGTGGCGCCCACGGCCATTACGTGGCCCTTCAGGGATGCGAGATACGATACTTTCCTCATCAAGAATATTATAAATACCGCCAATGAGTTTCCAGTTATCGTTAATTTGATACCAAGCAGACAGGTCGATTTGTAAGATATCATCAATCTTACCCTCGCGAGCAGAAGTCACCGGCTCATCATAATTTCCAGCCGTGCCATACATGGAGCTGGTCCAAGTAGCGTCTAGGTTGGCGCCCCACTTGGTCATATCAATGCCTATGCCCGCAGCGAGCTTCCACTCTGGGATATAGGGAATATCATTACCGGCTTCATCACCTCCTTGAAAATCGGTGAAAATATTATCATCGTCAGTTGCGAGATTGCTTTTCAGCGTCGCCTGCGTCCAGGTGGCACTGAGATACATCGGCAGGCGGAAGGCTTTGCCGTCTTCCGATGCAGGGTCCCAGCTAAGCATGGCCTCAATACCGTAGACCTCAGCTCTACCACCATTGGCTGGATTGCCGGCAGCGGTTCCCGTGGCAGGGGCGAGTAGATTATCAAAGTCAGTATAGAAACCTACCAACTCAAAACTACGATAAGATTGGGTATCGATGTGACGCCAGCCCAACTCATAAGAAAGGGACGTCTCCTCTTCGGTCTGCTTCGTCGCATCTGGATCCGTGTAGCCCTTGGGGCTTGGGGTCGAGATCCCACGGAACACACCACCAAACAGACGGCTGGTTTCGTTAAGCTCGTAGGTGAAACCCATACCCCCTGCCATGACGTTAAGATCATCGCTACGGGAGATATCATTATTGTAGTCTTCAAAATCAAACTCGAGATGCTCGAAGCGAATGCCTGGACGCAGTGTCCACTTACCCGTTTTGATCTCGTCTTCGATAAACAAGGCGGTAGCCACCGTTTCCTGTCTGCGATTAGAATCATCTCCAGGAGTTCCCGGTGTAGTGAGGTTAAAGTCACCCGCACCATCCGAGGTATACTCATCGACCCATTGAAAGCGGCGCATACGGTCCTTGTGCACTCGAAGGCCCGCGGTCACGCTATGATCAATAGCACCTAAGCTAAAGTCATAGGTTCCTGCTAATTGACCGCCATAGCTGTAGTAATCACGGTTGTTTGCTTTGACGTCAATCTCATCGGAGATGTTTCCGAGTCCCTTCAAGGAAGTCACATTACCAGGATTTAGCAGAGCTTTGTGTAAACTCACACCGTTCACCTTATTAAGCTTATACCAGTTACGATTGAAACGGTTATAATAACCAGCAGCCTCGAGTTTGAAATCACTGGTAGGTTCAGCCGTGTATTTCAGATAGGTGCGATACTGAAACGCATCGATGTTATCATACTTGGTCGCGGCATAACGATCGTAAGGATTACTGCGGACATCTGACTCAGATAAGCCGAGGTAGCTCTCATTGGCGTCAAAATCGGTGGAACCAAATTTAAAATCAAAGCGTTGCTTTAACGCGGTATCCGGCTCCCAAAATAGTTTGAGCATCGGCTCGATGCGCTCAAAGCCGGTATTCCTATCGCCATGACCCTGAATATTGCGGAAGCCATCACTACTCTGATAATACAATTCTAGGAGATATCCAAAGCGGCCATGTTCGGTGTCCACGGTATTTCCATAGTGTGTGTGGCCAGTAAAACTATTATCAGAGCCATAGATAAACTTGCCATAGAATGTTTCCTGCTCAGGAACTGGAGTAGAGACGTAATTGATCACGCCACCCGTTGTGTGAGGGCCATACTTAACCTGACTTGATCC
>Ga0206128_1004292_pt1 | contig 11207 bp, 11 predicted proteins | sample Helgoland_Spring_7_FD_148601 | JGI IMG/M metagenome (GOLD analysis project Ga0206128, IMG submission 148601) | Pelagic subsurface seawater microbial communities from Kabeltonne, Helgoland, North Sea - Helgoland_Spring_Bloom_20160426_1 | ecosystem: Environmental > Aquatic > Marine > Epipelagic ...
GGGGGAAGACCCATTCAAAAATAGTCCACACAAGACATGTGCAAGAACCGCATGTAAGAGTTGATGATGAGTTTAAAAAACTTTATAAAACTGTATTTTCGTATTGCGACGCGGTTGCTCACTTTGCTAATTATAGTATTACTCAGTTTAAGGAGTTTTACCCTAATTTAAAAGAAGTGATACATCATGTTATACCGCATCAAAATTATGCATCATTACCAAATGATATATCTAAAGAAGAAGCAAGGTATAACTTAAATATAAAGAGTGATGCAAAGGTTATGCTTGTATTTGGTATGGTTAAAGAGCGTGAAAAGCATATAATAAAAACTGCTTTTAAGGCCATACATCACAAAAATAAAGTGCTGTTAGCTCCAGGTTGGAAGACCAAAAGACGACCTATTAAATGGATACGTTTGCGAGAATGGGTGTTTAATTATGAGCTTAAAAAGGCATTAAAAAATAATAAGTTTAGGACAAATTTAGGCTTCATAAAAGAGGAGGATGCACAAAATTATTGCAATGCTGCAGACGTGTTACTAATACCTAGAATAGATGAGCTGAATTCTGGAAATATTACATTAGGTTTTACTTTTGGCTTAGTCGTGTTAGGAAGAAATGGTGGTGATATAGGTGAAATTTTGAAGGAAACAAAAAATCCTGTATTTGATCCTGCTGATGATAAATCAATCAAAATCGCTTTAAATACTTCACTGAATTTAGCGCAAGATAATCATGGGTTGAAAAATAAGGAAATAGCACTACAGGAATGGGGAATTGATACCATAAGCAAAAAATATATAAGTTTATATTCAGCTTACAGTGAAATTTAAATGGAAAAAACAGTGATTGACAAGCCGTCTTATGATAATTTTGAAACTCCAGTTTTAATAATTTGCTATAATCGAGAAGCGTATATTGAAGCGCAGCTTGATCAGATTAGAAAAGTAAAGCCAGTTAATCTTTTTATAGCTTGTGATGGTCCAAGAAATAGTTTGGATGCAGTAAAGGTAAAAAAAGTAAGGGAGAGATATTTAAATTTAATTGATTGGGAATGTACTATACAAACAAATTTTCAAGAAATTAACCATGGTTGTTTTAAAGGTGTTAAAGGTGCTTTAGATTGGTTCTTTACATATAATAAAGAAGGAATTATTTTAGAAGATGACATAATTCCAACAATAGATTTTTTTCTTTTTATGGAGGTAATGTTAAATACCTATCGCGAAAACAATAATGTTTTTTGCATAAGTGGTTGTAATTTAGGCTATACAACTCCTGACTCTATATTTACTTCAAAAATAATGAATATGTGGGGTTGGGCAACTTGGTCTGATCGGTTTTTTGAAGTTGATTTTAACATATTGTCTTGGAAAAAAGTATCTAATAAAAGATGGTTTCTTTATAAGAAGTTAAGAAGTACCATTTTTGATTTTGATTGGAATTGGATTGATTATTGGATTTCAATTTTTAATGATGCAGTTGAGAATGAACGTTACACAACTTGGGATTATCAGCTTATTTATAATCAAATAGTTTCTGGAAAATTAACGGTATTCCCAGGAGTAAACTTAGTAAGAAATTTAGGATTTGACGAAGATGCCACTCATACTAAAAACGAGCAACATACCGCATATAACTTAAAAACACATAAATTAAATTGGCCCATACAAATTCCCGTAAAATTAAACCCTAATATAGATTTTTATGAAACGGTTTTAAAAGAGCGTTGGGCTTATTATAAGCGACCGAATTGGAAATATTACATTGGTCAAATAATAAAAAATTGTTTTAATTATTAGATTAAATGCCTAAAATATATCTGTACACAACTTTCTATAAAGAACAAAACAATCTTCGCAAACAAGAATTGTTGTCTTGTTTCCAAAATAATCTTTCAAACAAAGCAATTTCAAAAATTATAGTTTTTAATGAAGGAGAAAGCATATCGTATTTAGAACCTACTAAAATAGAAGAGGTATTTATAGATAAACGACCCACCTACCAGGATTTTATAAACTATATCAACACCAACTCAAGCCCAGATGATATTCATATCATCGCAAACACAGATATTTATTTTGATAAAAACATTGAAGTTTTAAAGCATATAAATTTAAAAGATACTTGTTTGGCTTTATCTAGATGGGATGCCGCAGATACTATAAAACCAAAACTCTACAACCATAACGATAGCCAAGATGTTTGGGTTTTTAAAGGTCCTATAAAAGAAAATTTAAGCGCAATTTTTCCTTTAGGTGTACCGCGTTGTGACAACCGTTTGCTGTATGAACTAGAAAAAGCTGAGTATATGGTGCTGAATCCGGCATTTAGTATTAAGTCTTATCATATCCACAAAGGGCAGCGTGCGTTGGTGTATTCAGAAGATGATAATGTGTATAAAATAGAACCACCGTATCGTTATTTGTATCCTCATAACCTTTACGGGTTTTGGAAAACACTTTATTTTAACTACAAGCACAAATATAAATTAGGGGCTTATCGTTACGACATTAAGAAAGTAAATTTTTGGTGGCCAGTGCGCTTACTTAGAAAAATACTAGAAGTACTCACAAGAAAAAAAATGCCTTTAATAGGGTATAACTAATGCAAACAGGAACAGAAGCATTTCATATAAAAATTGTTACGGTACCCAAAGGAATCATAAGACCCCTTTGGTCCGTCATCATTCCTACCTATAACTGTGCAAACTATCTTAAAGAAACCCTGACATCTGTTTTAGCACAAGATCCTGGAGAGGTGGTCATGGAAATCATTATTGTAGATGACCATTCTACCAAAGACGATCCAGAGGCCGTTGTAAAAGAATTTGGCCAAGGACGCGTGCAATTTATAAGACAAGAAAAAAATGTTGGTAAGGTTAAAAATTACGAAGCTGGATTGTCTGCCTCTAAGGGTAGATATATCCATCAATTACATGGAGATGACTTTGTTTATAATGGCTTTTACAAAGAAATGGAAGCTATTTTTAATGAAAGCCCTATTGCAGGAGCTGCCTTTTGTAGAACCAACTACATAGACTCTAAAAGCCGTATTACGGGCGTCACGGGCATGATTCAAGATAATGAGGGTATTGTGCCAGATATACTAGAAAAATTATACACTCAGCAATACATACAAACCCCTTCTATGGTTGTAAAGCGAGAGGTGTATGAAACTATTGGGTGTTTTGATAGACGCCTTAATTGTATGGAAGATTGGGAAATGTGGATGCGTATTGCCAATAATTATCCAATTGCGGTATCAAATAAAGTAATAGCGGCTTACAGAAGTCATGAAGAAAATGCCACAAAACTTACCTTTAAAGATGGTACAGCCCTAAAAACACATCAATTAATTTGTAATTTGGTTGATGGGTATATTGACCCCAATGTTAAAAAGAATTTTTCAAAAATTAGGAATCAAAAACAGGCAGCATTTTGGTTGTTATCTTACAAAAGCTCAAAACATGAATTAAGTTTAAAAGAGAAATGGAGTTTTATAAGTAAGATTTTGAAACTCGATTTCAGTTTAAAAAATAGTTATAAGATTTTTTCTTGAAAACAAAATTAAAAATAAAATTTGTTGATTTTTATGATGGTTTCATTTGGAACGGTCATTGCCTCTATAAATACTTAAACCAGTATTTTGAATTAGAATTATCTGACACTCCAGATCTTATTATTTATTCTTGTTATGGCACGGAGTTTTTAAAATACAGCTGTCCTCGCATTTTTTACACTGCTGAGAATATACGGCCAGATTACAGGTTTTGTGATTTTGCTGTGTCTTTTGACTACAACAATAATCAAAGTCATTTTAGGTTGCCATTATACTGTGTATACTTCACTAATGAGATTCTTACAAAGAAAAGAAATGTAAAAGCGCTCCTAAATAAAACAGGTTTCTGCTCTTTTGTAGTGAGTAATGCCACCGAGACTGAACAGCGCATAAGTTTTTTCCATGAACTATCAAAATACAAAGAGATAGCCTCTGGTGGTAAATATGCCAATAATGTAGGCGGGACAGTAGCCAATAAACGAGACTTTATAAGTAAGTACTTATTTAATATTGCTTTTGAGAATAGCTCGTACCCTGGTTACACCACCGAAAAAATTGCAGAACCATGGGTAGAGGGTTGCATACCTATTTACTGGGGAGACCCAGAAATAACCAAAGAGATTAACCCAGATTGTTTTATTAACATGCATGATTACGCTTCTTTTGATGCTGCTATTGCGCATATCAAAGAAGTAGACGCTTCACCAGAGTTGCAAACAAAATACCTCTCTGCTCCATTTTTTAAAAATAATGAAGTGCCAGAGTATTTACAAGATGAGGTTATTGCGCAAAAGCTAAAATACTTTATTGATGACTGCCTATCTGGTTTGCCTAATAAAGCAGCTAAATTTTGGCATAAGCCTTATTATTATATTCGTAAAATAAGAGGCGGTAGTCGTCTAGTTAAAATAAATTTGAGATAAAATTAATATGAAATATATTCATGAAGAAACGGTACATAATTTAAAAGACCCAGAAATAATTATACCTAAAATATTAGAAATAATTAGTCCAAAAAGTGTTGTTGACATAGGCTGTGGTATAGGTACATTTTTAAACGTTTTTAATCGCTATGGCATTAGTAATCTTATGGGTTTAGATGGGCATTGGGTTGATAAATCTCTATTATTAAAAAACATAAGGGCAAATCAGTTTAGGGAAATTGATTTAGAAAAAGAATTTAGCCTAGAACAAAAATATGACTTGGTGGTTAGTTTAGAGGTCGCTGAACATCTTTCTAAAGCCTCCGCATCTAATTTTGTAAAAAATTTAGTTAATGCTGGTGAGGTTATTCTCTTTTCGGCTGCAATACCAAACCAAGGGGGGCAAAATCATTTAAATGAACAACCCATATCGTATTGGAATCACCTTTTTTTAAAACACAATTATGTGCTACACGATGTTTTAAGGCCTATTTTCTGGAATACAGAGATACAGCCTTGGTATAAGCAAAACATGGTTTTTTATGCCCCAAAAGGTTTTAAATTCAACAAGAAATTGAAGACATTAGATATTGAAAATATTGTTCATCCTGAGATTTTTAAAATACGAATAGATCAATTAAATTACGAAATTTCAAATGTGTATTCTGGTAACATAACTAAAGTATTTGCACTTAAAACTTTAATTAAATCCATCATCGGTATTAAATTTTGGAACTTATTAAAAAACAGTTTAAAAACAGCCAATTAAAAGCTGTGATTGAAGATTATATACAAAAGATTATGAGTGAGTTTATAAAGCTAAAAATGAAACATATGTATTTTAAATTCAAATATTTAAAATATAGTAAACTACATAAGACATATAGACATTTTACAATGATCCCAAAGCTTTTATATTATGCCAATCTAGATCTTTGCAATACTTTCAAAAGTATCCCAGGCGCAGTTGTGGAATGCGGTACATGGAAAGGTGGAATGATAGCTGGGATTGCAGAAGTTCTAGGGCCAGACAGGGGTTATTTCTTATTTGACAGTTATGAGGGGCTACCTGACGCTACAGAAAAAGATGGCAAATCTGCATTTGATTACCAACAAAACAAAAATTCTCCAGGCTATTATGATAATTGTACAGCCTCACAACAATTCGCTATTGATGCCATGAGATTATCTGGAGCAAAAAATGTGAAAATCACAAAAGGTTGGTTTAATGAAACCTTACCAAAACAACAATTTAAAAATGGTATCGCAATTCTCAGGATGGATGCAGATTGGTATGATTCTACCATGGATATATTAACTAATTTATTTCCTCAAATGAATAAGGGAGGTGTAATAATTATTGATGATTACTATCATTGGGAGGGATGCACTAGGGCTGTTCATGATTATCTCTCTAAGCACGAATGTGCTGAGGCTATAACATCTACATCGCTTGGTATTTGTTTCATAGTTAAAAAATAAGCATGAATTTATTGTCAAATATTTATGTTGTTACCATAAAAAGAAACTTAGATAGACAAGTTCGAATGACTAAATTGTTAAGTAGGCACAACCTGCAGTTTTCTTTTATTGAAGGTATTGATGGTGAGCAATTAAATTCAAACACATTAAAAAGTATTTTTGATGCGGACAAATCTAGAGCAAGATTAAGGTACGATATAACTAAAAATGAAATTGCTTGCTCTTTAAGCCACATCAAAGCATTAAAAACTTTTTTAAAAGACCATAAAAAAGATTATGCTTTAATTCTAGAGGATGACATAGAGATTTCAAATTTTGACACACTGAAAAATGCTATCAATTATATGCCTCCAAAAGAAGCATGGGATCTACTTTATTTAGGGTATCAAGAAATGAATATGTCAATGCCTCTTATGATTTTTATCAAATGGCAATTTATATATCCAGTTTTAATTTTTTTAAGAATTAAATCATATGATCTAAAAAAAATTAAAAGAATATTTGGAAGACCATACAACAACTATTGGTTTCGTGCAGGATCTCATAATACATCTCATGCATATATTGTATCTAGAGATGGTGCAAAGAAAATATTAGATTATAATACCCCTGTAACTTTGCAAGCTGATGTTGTTTTAATGCATTTAATTACAGATGGAAAACTCAACGCTTTTGCATTAAAAAAACCACTTTTTAAACAATCTAGTGATTTAGAATCTTCAATAGGTGCAAGAGCAAGTTGGGATTAATTATAATGTAAAGCTTCTCAAATAAAATTTTCAACTAATGATTAATCCCAAAATTTCAATCCTAACCACCGTCTACAACCGCGACAAATATCTAGCAGCTTGTATAAATAGTGTTTTGGCCTCCAGCTACCAAGATTGGGAACTTATTATTGTAGATGATGTATCTAAAGATACCTCTTTAGCTATTGCTAAAAGCTACGAGAAAAAAGATCCTCGTATAAAGGTGTATGTTAATGAGAAAAACTTGGGTGATTACCCAAACCGTAACAAAGCAGCGTCTTATGCGAAGGGCAAGTATTTAAAGTACCTTGATGCCGACGATATTATATACCCTCACGGCCTAGAAATTATGGTGCATACCATGGAGCAGTTTCCTGAGGCTGGCTTAGGTATTTCTCAAAAAGTAGCAGAAGATGTAAAACCCTATCCATTTATTATGCAGCCAAAAGAAACCTTTACCCGTGAGTTTTTAATGCGCGGCGTTTTAGGACTTGGCCCAACAGGAACCATTATTAGGCGTGATGTTTTTGAGACATTAGGCGGTTTTACCGGCACTCGTTATATTGGTGATACAGAAATGTGGTATAAACTTGCCCTGGTTTACCCTGTGGTTAAAATGCAAGAAGAACTTATATTTTGGAGACAACATGACCAGCAACAAATCTTTATGGAACAGCTTGATTTTAATCTCACTGGCTTACGGTATAATCATCAATTATTAGCTTTAAAACAAGCTAAAAAATTATTCACACCTAATGAATACGAAATTGCATTAAAGAAAATTGATAAACGTTTTTCAAGAAATTTACTAAGGTATATTTTACAAGGCCATTTTAATACAGCAAATAAAGTTAGAAAATCCTGTAATTTGTCTTGGAAAAATATTTTACAAGCAATCTAGATTTATACAAGTCATGACCAAAGTATCTGTTATCATACCCCTTTATAACAATGAAGCCTATATTGCCCAAACTATAGATTCCTGTTTGGCACAAACCCATGACAGTATCGAGATTATTGTGGTAGAAAACGGCTCTACAGATAAAAGTTACCAGGTCGTAAAATCCATAGATGATAAACGATTGAGTGTTTTCCAAATTCCAACACCAAATGCAGCAGCTGCAAGAAATTATGGATATCATAAAGCTACTGGAACCTATATTATATTTCTAGATGCAGATGATGTAATGGCGTCCAATAAAATAGAGCTGCAATTAAAAGCACTATCTGCAAAACCAGAGGGCTGGGTTGCCTGCTGCGCCTGGGCAAAATTTAAAACAAACACTAAAGAGGCTGTCATTAAACCTCAAAAGGTTTGGAATATACAAAACCCGATAGATTGGTGCTTGCAATCTTGGATGGGTGGTGGTATGATGGCACTAAGTGGTTGGCTCATGCCAAAGGCTGTTATAGAAAAGGCAGGTCTCTGGGATGAGCGGCTCTCTTTGCATGATGATGGAGAGTTTATTTGCCGGGTTTTATTGGCCTCAAAAGGTAATGTGTTTGTAGAGAATACTGTTGTTTATTATAGACAGGTAGCAAGTAGCCTGTCGCGGCAAAACCAGAGTTATAGAGCAGCAAAATCTGCTCTAGAGGTTTGTGAATCATACAAGAAACAAGTGTTGTTTGTAAAAGATGGTCCAAGAGTAAGACAGGCGCTGGCATATAATTATAAACGTTTTATTTATGAGTTTCATCCCAAACATAAAGATTTATTACAGCAAGCAAAGCAATCTATCCAAACATTGGATGTCAAAAACCTTCCATTAATTGGTGGAGAAAATTTTAAAAAATTGACAAAAATAGTAGGTTTCTATAACGCCTTATCATTAAGAGATTCTTTTAAAAAAGTAATGAAATAGTAGCATTGAAAAACCTTTTATACATATCCCCTTTACCCCAAGATAGCCAAACAGGCGGAGCTAATGCTGTTAACTATCATATTTACAAGCAACTCGAAAAATATTTTAATTGTACCTATGTCCAAATAAATCCTAAAGAATCTAAATTAGGCAAATGGCGTTCACAATTTTTACGTAAAATTTTAAGAAGGCCTGGGCGTTTTAATTTTTATTCTAAGAAAAGACTCAGGCAAATTGCCAAGCAGTTTGATGCAATACAGGGCAATTTTGATATGGTCTTTTTTAGAGGTTTTACACCATGGATAGCTTGCCAACCAAGGGTGCCTTACTTCGCGTATAATGATGTGCATTTTTTACAGTTTTTTAAAAACACCTTTAGCTATCATCAATTTATAAAACAAGATATAGAGCGTATTTGTTTGGAAGAGAAAAATTGGCTAATAAATGCAGAGAAACTATTTTTTGAGTCTCAATGGGGCGCGAATCAATGTGGTGAAGATTATGATATTGGATCTAATAAGTTAAAGACTATTGGTCGTGGAGGAAATATAACCATTCCTGAAAAAGAAGTGTATTCTGGTAGTTTAAACTTAGTGATAATTGCCAATAATTTTTATCAAAAAGGAGGAGATTTGGTTTTTGAGGCCTTTAAATTGTTAAAGCAGAATCATAAAACATTACAATTACACATTATTGGTGGTCATCCAGGGCAAAACGTTGAAGAAACCAAGGGTGTTGTTTATCATGGGTTTTTATTCAAAGAACGCCATGAAGATTTATTGAAATTAGAAAGTATTTTAGCACAGGCATTTTTACTGATGCATGTTACAAGAGAGGATACCAACCCATTAGTTATTTCGGAAGCAGGCTATTTTGGTTGCCCAGCCATAAGTGTAGAGCACTATGCCATACCAGAGCTTATTGTTCATAATAAAACCGGAGTATTATTAGAGTATTTACCAAAACCAAAACGTATTGCTGCGGCAGTTGAGACTTTAATTTTAGATAAAGAATATTATTTTGTTATGCGAAAGGCGACAGCACAATTTAATAAAGAGACTTTTGCTTGGAATCAAATAGGTGAAGTGCTTAAAACTATTTTAAATAAAGAATGTTAAATAAATGAAAGTACTTTACATAGGGCAATACACCTTAGGCACTACCTCTAGAATGCGAGGAGAAGCTCTAAAGGCTATCATAAGACCAAACATTTTTGAGGTAATAGATACACACGTGCCGTTTTATAAAAGTCATGTGTTGTGGCGTTCGTTTGCATTTCGTTACAAGAAAGGGCCTGTTGTTAATCGGATAAACACCTTTGTTTTAAGTAAACTCTCAGGAACTTATGATGTTATTTGGGTAGATAAAGCGATATTTATTAGTCCACAAGTGACAAAACAATTAAAATCTCTCGCTAAAAAATTAATACATTACACACCAGACACTGCATTTAAAGGCAACAGATCTAAATGTTTTTATAGAAGCTTATCGTTTTATGATTTTGTACTTACCACTAAATCTTTTGAGAAGGCAGACTATTTAAAATACATTAAAAAAGAAAAACTTATGTTTATTCCTCAAGGCTTCGACAAAAATGTACATTACCCCAGGCACACCTTTCAGCAGAAAGAAAGGAAAGTACTTTTTATTGGTTTGTATGAGCCTTCAAGGGGGGATGTTATTAAAGCCTTATTGAATCATAATATTAAAGTAGAAATTTCAGGTAAAAATTGGATGTCTTTTATTAACGCTCAAAATTCAGCCAATTTAAAATTTTTAGGTGAAGGTTTGTTTAATGATGCATACGCAAAAGCGATTTCAAGTGCTCATTTAAGTCTGGGTCTAGTATCTAAGCTTTTTCCTGAATTACATACCACACGTACGTTTGAAATACCAGCCTGTGGTAGCGTGCTTGTAACCGAACGTAATACTGAAACTACACAGTTTTTTAATGAAGATGAGGTTCTGTTTTTTTCTAATGAAGAAGATATGGTAGATAAAATAAGTAAGCTTTTATTAGATGATGAGGCTTTACAGCAAATAGCTCAAAAAGGACATCACAGAGCAACAACCAGTGGTTATGATTACCAAAGCCAGTTGTTACATATTTGTACATTTACAGGGTTATTAAGTAATGCCAACACCAACACTTAAAAACAGTAGCTTGAAACGCCTATATATATTACATTTATTACCACTGGAGTATTATCCTCCAATTACAAACCTATTAAATATACTGAGTAAGGACAAACTAGTTAAAACAGTTGTTTATTCCTCAAAAAACAATAAGAATAGACCGAGTTTTCAAACTAAAAACATCCAAATATCTAGGGTTAGTTATCCAGGATATCAAAAAAATATAATCTTAAAATTTTGGTCATTTTTTACTTATGTATTTTTACCCTTGTGGCAACTCATCATTTTTAAACCAGATGTGCTTATATATTATGAGCCACATTCAGCATTGCCAGCCTACCTTTATATACGCTTTGTCAACCCCAGGGTAAAACTTTTTATTCATCATCATGAATACTACGCTCCTGAAGAGTTTCAAGGACCTGCAATGCGCTCTGTTCGTTTTTTTCATAAGTTAGAAACTACCTTCTTGTATAAAAAAGCAGCATGGATTT
>Ga0206128_1004298_pt1 | contig 11194 bp, 9 predicted proteins | sample Helgoland_Spring_7_FD_148601 | JGI IMG/M metagenome (GOLD analysis project Ga0206128, IMG submission 148601) | Pelagic subsurface seawater microbial communities from Kabeltonne, Helgoland, North Sea - Helgoland_Spring_Bloom_20160426_1 | ecosystem: Environmental > Aquatic > Marine > Epipelagic ...
AAAATACGGTTCCTCATATCATTTGCGGAGGTTTCTCTAAAGATGATACGGAAGATGCATTAATCGATTTGAATTTCGTTGGAATTGATAACGTGCTCGTCTTAAGAGGCGATCCTGAAAAAGGAACAGGCATCTTCAAATCTGAGCCTGACGGTCATGCTTACGCAAGTGAATTGATAGGCCAAGTCATTGAAATGAATAACGGGAACTACTTGGATCAAGATCTAAGAGATACTTCCAAAACCAATTTCTGTATTGGTGTTGCAGGATATCCCGAAAAGCACTTCGAAGCACCTAATTTAAAAAGTGACCTAAAGTATTTAAAAAAGAAAATTGATTTGGGTGCGCGGAGTATATCGTTACTCAGCTCTTTTATGATAACAGCAAGTATTTTGAGTTTGTAGATAAATGCCGCGCGGCCGGAATTAATGTACCTATTATCCCCGGGCTCAAACCAATTACTTCTCAGAAGCAACTGAGTGTTATTCCTCATTACTTCCATGTGAACCTGCCTGATAAATTGGTGGATGAAATTGAAGAATGCAAAACTCCTGAGCAAACAAGACAAGCGGGAGTCCGCTGGTGTATTCAGCAATCACAAGAATTGATCGAAGCTGGAGTTCCCGTTCTTCATTATTATTCCATGGGCAAAGCAAAGAGCATCCAAGAAGTAGCTGAAGAGGTATTTGGTAGTTAATCTGAATACAATTCAAATATTCCATAGCCAAACCATTTTAACGATGGTTCGCTAATTACCAGAAGCACAGCATCTGAAGCTGCAATCTCTTCTTTTCGAATTGCGTCTGACAAAACTTCCTTCTGATCTAGACTGTCAGTATACATTGACTTGTTATAGTAAAAGTATTTGCTATCCATACTAAACAGACCTTGATGTAAACCGAGGTAATAATAGCTCTGATAGTAACTATCACCAATTACAGTAACGCGAGGTTTATATCCCTCAGAAAAACTGAACGTTGGATAGGCCAAGTTTTCACTTTTGGGTGGAGCCATGATATTTAAAAGATCATGTAAATCTTTGTCCGTATTTCTGGGGACACTATCTACCTCTTCACTTTCAATACTAAATTTGGGCAGAGAAACTCCTTCTTGAGCGAACGTCATCCATAGATGATCTGCAGACATCGCGGCTCCAAAAATGCTCCAATGTGTGCCTTGCTTAGAATGCAAAGGATGAGGTGGACGTTGAGAGTGTTCATATTGAAAAAGATCTATTTCATCGCAAATAGAATAACCACGATGACTCAATTTCTCAATGAAAGATTCATAATTGGTCATTTTAGGTTTGCATTCCCAATCCACTTTCTTCTGATACGTGCGCCATTTATTGGGCGGAATAAGGATGATCAGCTTTTTCCCATCCAACAACAATCTATTGCGAAAATCATCGAGGGAATCAATCTTAGCATTTATAGCCTCTTCTCCCAGATAATCCAACCCGCATACCGATGACCTATAGCCTTCTTCAAAATAGTAGCCATCCTTTCCAAATACAACGTATGGATTATGCTCTTCTAAAAAGGTTAGACGCAGTTGATTCATAAAACGCACCAAGGCAGATCGAAATCCAAATGAAGATTTAACTTGATTCTCTAAAGCCATTTGGGCATCACGATCAATCCAATTTTCAATGGCACCTCCTTTGAACTCTTTGCTAAACTCGGCTCCGGCAAGAGGAATTTCTTTGATAGGATGAAAAGCAGACTGGATCAGCATTAGCACCAAAAAGGCTAATGCCAAGAAATACAGTGTTCGGTTAGTATTGCTTTTTTCGATTTCTAATTTGCTTTGTGAAGAAATATCCAATCTTGAGGTCGATACCAAAACTATTTAATCGCGCGACAAAAGGATCATTTGAATTGAATTGACCAGAAAAATCGCGTGCATCATGCAATTGATATCTGTACATCGGCTGTACAATTAAGACTATTCTACTCTTCACATAAGTTGAGATACCAATTCCAAAGTGCGCTCCAACGTAATAGTCTCTAAATAGATTCATCTCCACTCCTCCTTCTGATAAATCCCAAATACCTTGAACTGGGTCTGTTTCTCCTGAGAGATAATTGTTTCTAGCACGCTCAGAAAAGACATATCCACCCGTAATTCCAGCTGTATATATCATCTCCACTTTGCGCCTCAATCGATGATGCAGGTTTAATGATAAAGGAACAGCTGCGATGTGGATGCTCGCCAATGTTGAGCCGGCTCGTGAACCATCTTGGTTCCGAATTTGATTTCGAAATCCCTTATTCATGTATATAGCTCCTACGCTGAAACTCAGTGATGGATCAAAAAATCGTTTGTATTCCACGCCAAAATTATAGCTCAGCTTGGTTCCGAAACTGTTGTTGTACGTACCCGAATTGGTTGATTTACTAAACCTTAACCACTCCGCTGTTGGGGATAAAAGCAATGTTAGTTGATACTTTTCATCTCCAGCTCGCAAACTTGGAGCCAGGGATAACAGCACCAATAAAAGGCAAATTGCCCTTCTCATTACGCAAATAAATCAGGATACTTGATAGGATCTACCTCGCTCATAATTGCATACACCTTCTCGAAGATATCCTCGTTTGATGGCTTAGAGAAATAATCTCCATCACTGGCATACGCAGCTTCCGGTGCTGAATCCAAGTAACGATAACCACCTTGTTCTTCCAATACCTTTTGCATCATAAAGGCTGACGCGCCTCCAGGAACATCTTCATCCACGAATAACACTCTATTTGTTTTCTTGAGACTTTCAACAATCTCCTGGCCAAGGTCAAATGGCAGTAAAGTTTGCACATCAACTACTTCTGCAGAAATACCAACTTCTCGCAGTTGTTTGGATACTTCAACACACATTCTAACCATAGAGCCATAAGTAACGATAGTAATATCCTCACCTTCAGTCATTGTTTCCACACGACCCAGTTCAACTTTGAACTCGCCAAAATTATTCGGTTGCTTTTCTTTTAAACGATAGCCATTCAAAGATTCTATTACCAAAGCAGGATCATCTCCAGCCATCAAGGTATTGTACATTCCAGCAGCTTGAGTCATATTTCTAGGAACACATATATGCATTCCGCGCAATGCATGAATAATCATACCCATTGGTGAACCGCTGTGCCATATTCCTTCTAAACGATGGCCTCTTGTGCGGATTATGAGAGGTGCTTTCTGACCTCCTTTTGTGCGGTATTGAACCGTTGCCAAATCATCACTGAGGATCTGAATTGCATAAAGCAGGTAATCGAGGTACTGAATTTCCGCAATCGGACGCAATCCGCGCATCGCCATACCAATACCTTGACCGATAATAGTACACTCGCGGATTCCAGTGTCAAACACTCTATGAACACCATATTTGGCTTGCAAACCTTCTAAACCTTGATTCACACCACCAATCTTTCCTGCATCTTCACCGAAGATGATTAGCTCAGGATGCTTGTTTAACAAGGCATCAAAATTGTCTCTCAAGATTTCACGTCCATCAACCTGAGCGTCATCCGCATATTCAACATCAGTTCCTGAAATTTCTAATGGAGAAAGTTCGGATTCTGAATGCAAATGAGAAGAATAGCGCGCTCTATTTTCTTCAAATCGCTTGTTTAACCATGAAACCAATGCAGTCTTAGATGCAAGTTTTTCATTGCGTGCATAGCGAATGGACTTTCGTACTGACTCATAAATCTCTTTACGCAATGGATCTGTTGATCCAGCAAGAGCATCTTTAATTTTATTGATGAAAGCTGAGTTTTTACTCTCCGCACCCATAGCCGAAATCAAATCAACCGCTTCTTTGTGTTCCTGTTTTATCGGTTCCAGAAAACTCTTCCACGCGTTGGTCTTTGCATCACGTGCATCTTTCCTGGCTGTTTTTTCAATCTCTTCTAATTCTTCTGCTGTACTGAGTTCCTTTGAAAGAATAAATTCCTTCATTTTTTTTATGGGGTCAAAATCTTTCTCCCATTGCAGACGCTCTGGCGATTTATAACGCTCATGAGATCCACTCGTGGAATGTCCTTGCGGTTGGGTCACTTCCTCAACATGAACCAACACAGGAACATGCTCTTCTCTTGCAATTTTAACGGCCTTCTCATAAGTAAGTACCAAATGGGGATAATCCCATCCCTTGGTTTTTAAAATCTCAAAGCCTTTTTTATCCGCGGTTCTTTGAAAACCAGATAAAGCTTCACTGATACTTTCTTTGATGGTTTGAAACTCCTTTGGCACAGAAATTCCGTGTCCATCATCCCAAATAGACATCACCACTGGAACCTGCATAACACCAGCAGCATTCATGGCTTCCCAAAACATGCCTTCACTTGTAGATGCATCTCCAATGGTGCCAAAAGCAACTTCGTTTCCAGCATTGCTGAATTGCTTTTTATCTTTTAATTCTGGGTTATTTCTATAAAACTTACTAGCCAAAACCCCAATCCTAACAAGCGTGGCATTTGGCCCGCTGTTGGCGAAATATCTGGGGAAGAATTTACTTGTTCGGCAAGATTTTTCCAGTTTCCTTTTTCATCGAGACTGCGTGTTGAATAATGACCATTCATCATTCTACCGGCAGAAGCTGGCTCACGTTCTACATCAGCATCGGCATAGAGCTGTGCAAAAAATTGCTCACCTGTTAGCAGCCCTGCCGCCATCATCATGGTTTGATCACGGTAATAACCCGATCTCCAATCTCCTGGCTGCCATTGTTTGGCAAGTGCGATTTGTGCTACTTCCTTGCCATCTCCAAGAATTCCAAATTTTGCTTTTCCTGTGAGCACCTCTCTCCTGCCCATCAAGCTGATCTCTCTACTAAAACTGGCAAGACGATAATCGTTCAAAATCTCAGTCTTCAACTCGTCAATCGTAATCTCCTTCTCTGCTTTAGTTTCTGTCTGGGCCATATGTCGAATATCTTTGTGGGAGCGCATGGTACGCTAGTGAATCAGGGTCGCGAAGATAGCAAATCGAGAGCGGAAATTCTAACACAAAAAAGCCCTGTTCCAACAACGATTGAAACACAGGGCTTTAACCTAACTAAACAGAGAAATTGAAAAGAACGATCTTAAATTATTTAATCCGCACGTCTATTGACATGTTGTCTACGTCAATGCTAATTTCATCTTCATTATCACGTCCCTCTTTACAATCAAGGCAAGTCAATCCTTCAGAATTCATGATCCAATAATGACTCACCATTTTAGGGTCAAACATATCGGTGACATTCTGAATATCGTCCATAACACGTTTTATACTTGGGTCGAGGTAAACGACTTGACCAACTGGGATTTTCAATGTTAATCTCACTTCTTGATCTCTAAGCAAATGCATCTGAGGATAAGAAAAGAAGGGGTCAAACGTGATACTGCTCGAGTCCATAGAGAAGTTATACTGAATGGAATCGGCTCTAATACCTGCTTCTTCATTACTCTCTGCTTGTGCTGACTTTTTAACTTCAAGTTTGACTTGACTATAACTTGATTGTTGAATATCAAACTCAACATTCCCGACAATGATTCTGCGATTATCTACTTTCATCATAAAGTCGTTGTTCGCATAATAAGCTCGATTTGTTGAGATTCCAAAAGGATCATGTCCAACATTGAGATTAATGGTATCAGCTATCAAACCTCGATCAGATAATACAACGGTCTTCACTACCTTTTCTTCTTTAGAAAACTCTTGCCCTATGCTGAAGGCAGTCATTATCGAAAGGACAAGTCCGATGAACCAAAGTCCAAAAAAGCTTGCACCGAGATTAGGAACTTTAAACCTTGGAAAAAGAAGTTTTACTCCACCGTAAGCCAAGGCTAAAAAAGGCACACCAACCAATAATATAAAACCAACAATGGCTGAAAGTAGCCATGTTCCCGAGGTGAATACAATATCACCCCATTCATAGATGTTCATGCTGGAACTCCAATCGTTTGAATCAAAGTGAATCACATCCGCAACACCTATGATTCCTGCAATCATAAAGATGATGGTGAAGGTTCCGATCATTAAGAAGATCGCGCCAAGCACCTTACCAAGTACTTTAAAAATCCCGCGAAATATCTCGGCTAAAAAATGGGCAAGTCTGTCAATTCCTCGTTCAATTTTCCTGCCGGAGGTTCTTGAGAAGTTGTTCCCCGAATTTGATATTTTCTCTCCAAGGCTTCCAATTTCCTTTTCGATGGTTTTTCCGATACTACCAATATTGACAGGTTCACCCTTCATATTTAGCTTCTCAGAAGCGCTGCGCGCTTCTGGGATGATTATCCAAAGTAGGATGTAGAATATAACTCCTGATCCAAAAAAGATGAATGAAAGGCCGAAAAACAACCTTATCAAAACGGGATCAATTCCAAAGTAATAGGCTATTCCGGAGCAGACACCACCGATAATTCCGTTATCAGAATCGCGGTATAATCTCTTTTTCGAGCTGTCTGAAGAGTAATTGGTGCGATACGATTCTTCTGTGTCATCCATTGAGTCATCTTCAAATTGCTCTGGATTACCCATAATAGCCGTCACAGCCGCTACATCTTCTATGGTTACTACTTCTTTTGATTCACCTTTTCGCTCAATTAATAATTCAGCGATACGAGATTCAATGTCTGAAAGAATCTCATCTTTTCCAGCACTACGATCGTATAATGAAGCAATCCTTTTTAAGTATGCCGATAATACTTCGTATGCGTCTTCGTCAATGGTGAATACCTGTCCACTTAAATTGACTTGAACTGTTCTTTTCATTTTTCCTTAGGGGGTTGATTTTCTAATACTAATTTGTCTACGGCATTCCTGAGTTCCTCCCAAGAGCTTACCAGCTCACCATAAAACATTCGTCCTTGTTCTGTTATAAACTGTAATACTTACGCGGTGGTCCAGATTTGGACTCTTCCCATCGATACGTAAGTAATCCAGCATTCTTGAGCCTGCTTAGCAGCGGGTAAAGTGTTCCTTCCACTACGATCAACTCTGCATCTTTTAGCGAGTTGAGTAAATCTGAAGGATACGCCTCTTCCTTTTGCAAAAGAGCCAACGCACAGAATTCTAGGATTCCTTTTCTAAGTTGAGCTTTTGAGTTTTCTATATTCATGATCTTTTATTGAATTACAAATATATATGTATTCTAAGTTACTATGCAATACATAGTACTAAAATAAAACGTAAGTAACTAGTAATCTATTTGATTAATTTTTTAATTAAGACAGGAAATGTTTAAAAAAGTAAGGGATTACGGTTTTTCACCGCGCGATAAAAAGTGATTAACGCTTCAAAGTGAACGAACCTGCGAATACATTGCGGTCCACATCCACCACTACTTCATCCTGATAATCCAAGGTGAAATAATAAACGCCTTCACCGGCCATTTCACCATTTATGTAGCCATCCCAGCCATAGGCAATGTTCCTAGTTTCGTGGACAAGTTGTCCCCAACGATTGAAAATGGTCAATCGATAGCTATATATATTACATGTAGTTGTGGGTCTGAATAAATCATTGATTCCATCTCCATTTGGTGTAAAGACATTGCTATACTCAACATCACAATCAATGGAAGGACATGTAATATCATCCAGATCAAAACGAATTGACTCCACCTTTGAGCATTCACCTTTGGTAATGGTAACGGAATAGCGTTGTGTTCTCTCATCAAGAACTGTCCAAATACTATCTAAGGTATCTCCGGTATTCCATAAATAAGTTGCCAATGAATCTGTTCCCTTCAGTAACACAGTATCCAGGTCGCAAATGACTGTATCTGGTCCAAAATCTGTCATGAGTTCACCGTTGAAAAGTACATTCATCGTATCAACGTATGTTCCACAAGCGTTAGAGGCAGCTAGCCACACTATTTGACTTTCTCCTACATCAAAGGTTCTTGATTTGGAAGAGTCTGACCAAACAAATGAAATGCCTTGTGTGGTTGGTCTGACCAAAGTAAAGCTTGCGTCAAAACAGTTAATAGTATCGGGTGGCAGAAGAGAATCAGGCAGGTTTGGAAAAAACGAAACCTGAATGCTATCTTCTATCGTTCCACAGTCACTAGAAATGCTCACAAGGTATTTAGCAGTTGAATCAATTTCAATGAATGGATCGGTATCACCCGTGTTCCAAAGAACATTATAACCAAAAGAAACAGTATCACCGATAACAATTGACGAAGCTCCACAGACCACTGTATCCAATCCTAGTTCATAATTCAATGGCGCCAAACGAATCACTTGAACAGAGTCTGTAACCGTATCGCATACTCCAAAGAATGTCACTTTCACTAATCCAGAGTCCGTGGCGATAAAAGCTGAATCGGTTGAAAACCATCTTGCCATAAATATGAAATCGCACCTGGCTGGTCTATATCAAACGTGAGCAATTGACCATCGCACAAAATTGTATCATCTGGAAAGCTCACTATTTGATTGGGGAAGATATTCACCTCAACAATCGTTGTATCCGACAAAAAAGCTGAATAGGCTATATGAGTTACTGTATAAGTTCCCGGAGTTTGATAAATATGAAAAGGATTGATTTGAGTTGAAGTATCATTCACTCCTGAAGTTGGATCTCCAAAACTCCAGAAGACGGAATCAGAAGACAGATAATTAGAAAAGAAAAATGAAGTATCGCCAAAGCACTTATCCAATACTGCAATATCTCCTTCTATGAAAAATGGATAAAACTGAGGCAAACCTCTATTAGAAATAGGTCCCGCTAAGCTCACGGCATTATGATCATAACCACACAATGGACCAGGATCATTCGGGAAATTAACACAGGCCAAAAAGGGGGCTGCGGCTCTGCAAACATAAATCTTTCCATCAGGCCCCAATTGCAGTGCGCCACCGCCTGAACCAGTATATCCGATTCCAACCATTTGCTCAGAAGCGCTGACTATCGCTGGATCACCTGAAGTGAGATCATACTGCCTAAGGTCGGCTAGAATAAAGGACTGCACGTACAAGAAGTTGCCATTGGGTGAAAATTCTACCCCATAGTTAAATGTGTCTTGAAGAGATGGAGTTATTCCATAATCATAGGTCATCTGACCTGTGACATTATCAAAGTCAAACAAATGCACTTTGAATGGATTGGTCTGCTCAACTAGAGCCCAATACATAGTCATCGCTATTTTATCATTTTGCTGAGACCCCTTGAGGTAACCCAATTGATCACCTTCTATTAAGGGTAAACCCGTATTACTCAATACTGGAGTTGTATTGAGTCCAGAAGCAGTGATTTCAAATGCATAAGCTGTATCACCAGGTTTTCTTAAAGCAACCACCCAAAAATCTATATTGTTTGGCTTGCGCAAGCAAGTCAACATTTCGGTGGTTGAATCTATCAAGGGAATGTTTTTCTCAGCAGCTACTACGGCCCCTAATCCACCATTCAAAGACATATCAATCTTTGAATAGTACATACCTCCATAAAATGACTTTACAGTAAATAAATAATACTCATTTGGGTGTTCTGGTCGAGGAACGATATAAGAATTCATAGAGGCATCTCCAGGTGCAGGACCACTGGCATTTCCAATTAACCCTGTGCTATTCTGCATAGGATTATGAGATGCATCCCACACAAAATCACCTTTAGAATAGAATAATAAATTGCCAAACTCATCAGAAATGGTCGAACAACCCTCCTCCGAATACATCTGTCCATTCAGATTTGCTACTGGACCTGTGGGTGTGAAATGCATACCCGCATTCGTTCCGAAATACCACCAATCAGCTACTGACTGCCCAATGGATAGCAGTGGTAAAAAGAATAAAATAATAAGCAGTTTTTTCACCGTGCGAATGTACTATCTGGTAAGCGTAAAACTTCCACGAGTTAGCTGACGGTCGGCATCTACTACTACGAAGTCCTTATATTCTACGATAAAATAATAAACACCCTCTGCCGCAGGTTCGCCATTGATAAATCCGTCCCAGCCCCCGAAATTAACCAGCTGTCCCCAACGGTTATAAATGGACATATCAAAGGAATAAACATCACAATCTGATGTGATGCGAAATAGATCGTTGAGACCATCACCGTTTGGACTAAACACATTACCAAACTCCACATCACAATCAATAGAAACACAAAAAATATCGCTACTTCTAACGCGCTTCGATTCAACCTTGGCGCACTCTCCTTTAAAAATAGTGACGATGTAGTTTTCGTTTAAGCCTACTTCCGTATAAATGGAGATGGTTGTATCGCCCGTGCTCCAAAAGTAAGTAGCGGTAGAATCAGATCCTGAAAGCTGAATGCTATCCTTATCGCAAATGTTGGTGTCTTCACCCAATTCTGTTTTGATCTCTCCATTGAAAAGGATGTTCATGGTGTCTACTACAAATCCACACTCATTGAAAGCCGCTAGCCAAACTTGTTGTGTAGAATCGACCTCAAAACGAGTTACAGAAGTGCTGTCACTCCAGAAATAGGTTATCGAATCATTCACTGGTCTTTCTAAAATGATTTGTGCATCAAAACAGTTGATGGTGTCAGCAGGGAGCAGAACTGTATCCGGTAAAGGAATAATAGTAACTGATATTGAATCATTGAACTCACCACAACCATTTGCCGCCTCAAAAATGTACAAGCCAGATTTACTTACTATGATGTGATCGGATGTATCGCCTGTATTCCATTGATATTCTGCTTCCACCGTTACATCAGCATCCAACTCAATCGTTGACCCTTCACAAAAAGTAGTATCTGGGCCTAAATCAATTGGAACAGGCATATCAAAGCGAATAATGATCGTGTCTTGTAACGTATCACAAAAGCCAAACAGCCTCACTGAAACTATGGCACTGGAATCAACAAGCATAGAGTCAGTTGCAGATCCATCAGACCATAAATACGTTGAATAATCTTGTTGAATGTTCAACTCCAATATATCGCCTTCGCAAAGCAAAGTGTCAGGCCCTAAATCAAGGGTTTGTCTAGGATAAATAAAGACATTACTCATCGTTGTATCAACCAAAGTGTCAGAATAAGCAATGAGTGTCACTGAAAAAAAATACCAGTATCCGAAAAAACATGACTGGGAAATAATTGACTTGAAAAATTTTGAGCCCCAGAAGCTGGATCTCCAAAGTTCCATGATACTGAGTCTAGTCCAATGGTGTCTAAAACAAAATATGAGGTATCACCAATGCACGCGTTATCAGATACAAAACTTACGGAAAAGAAAAAA
>Ga0206128_1004300_pt1:7500-11189 | contig 11189 bp, 5 predicted proteins | sample Helgoland_Spring_7_FD_148601 | JGI IMG/M metagenome (GOLD analysis project Ga0206128, IMG submission 148601) | Pelagic subsurface seawater microbial communities from Kabeltonne, Helgoland, North Sea - Helgoland_Spring_Bloom_20160426_1 | ecosystem: Environmental > Aquatic > Marine >...
GGAGCCGAAACCCCCGGAAGGCGGTCCAGTCCAAAGGTCTCACTAAGCCATCCAATCGGTAGTAGCGACGGGCGGTGTGTACAAAGGGCAGGGACGTAATCAACACGAGCTGATGACTCGTGCTTACTGGGAATTCCTCGTTCATGGGGAAGAATTACAAGCCCCAATCCCTAGCACGAAAGAGGTTCAACGGATTGCCCAACCCTCTCGGGTCAGGTGCCCTCAAACACGTTGATTCTTTCAGTGTAGCGCGCGTGCGGCCCCGGACATCTAAGGGCATCACAGACCTGTTATTGCTCCATCTCGTGTGGCTAAGCGCCACTTGTCCCTCTAAGAAGTTTATTACCGACCCACGTGAAGCAGATCGGCGAACTAGTTAGTAGGCTAGAGTCTCGTTCGTTATCGGAATTAACCAGACAAATCACTCCACCAACTAAGAACGGCCATGCACCACCATCCACCGAATCGAGAAAGAGCTCTCAATCTGTCAATCCTTGCAGTGTCCGGGCCGGGTGAGTTTTCCCGTGTTGAGTCAAATTAAGCCGCAGGCTCCACTCCTGGTGGTGCCCTTCCGTCAATTCCTTTAAGTTTCAGCTTTGCAACCATACTTCCCCCGGAACCCAAACGCTTATGGTTTCCCGACGGGCCGTGGCGGGGTCATGAAATACAACCACCGCCACTTCCAAGCTGGCATCGTTTATGGTCAGAACTACGACGGTATCTGATCGTCTTCGAACCTCTGACTTTCGTTCTTGATTAATGAAGACATTCTTGGCAAATGCTTTCGCTGTAGTTGGTCTGGCGAGGATCACAGAATTTCACCTCTCCCCCGACCATACCAATGCCCCCGGCAGTCCCTTTTAATCATTACCCAATGGCCATAGACCAACGGAAATGACCCAGGGTCCTATTCCATTATTCCATGTACGAGTATCCGAGCTATCAAGAGCCCGCTTTGAACACTCTAATTTCTTCAAAGTAAACGCAAAGGCCACCCACGGGCACCCAATGAAGGGCACCCGGGGCTCTGGTACATGCTGCCAGTCTCCCAGCCTGCACGACCTCAAGCCAGTGTGTAGAGGCCGTCAAGGCAGTGCCTGCGTGAACAGGACCGCCGAGACGAGCGCCGATTGTCAACTACGAGCTTTTTAACTGCAGCAACTTTAATATACGCTATTGGAGCTGGAATTACCGCGGCTGCTGGCACCAGACTTGCCCTCCAATTGATCCTCGCTAAAGGATTTAGACTGTGCTCATTCCAATTACGCGGCCTCGAAAGAGTCGCGTATTGTTATTTCTTGTCACTACCTCAGGGTTTCCCCATTGGGTAATTTGCGCGCCTGCTGCCTTCCTTAGATGTGTAAGCCGTCTCTCAGGCTTACTCTCCGGGATCGGACCCTGATCCCCCGTTACCCGTTGATGCCACGGTAGGCCGCTACCCTACCGTCGACAGCTGATAGGGCATACGCTTGAAAGATACGTCGCCGACGTAAAGTCGTGCGATCAACTATGTTTATCCAGAGTCACCACAGCTAACTGCCAGTTGCCCAGCAGGTTGGCCTTGGTCTAATAAGAGCGCTCGTCCCACGAAGGTTGGAGCTTGATTGCATGTATTAGCTCTAGAATTGCCACAGTTATCCAAACATCCCCGAAGGGACGCAACGATCTAAGAAATCACATATGATTTAATGAGCCATTCGCAGTTTCACTATACTAAAGCGTGTACTTACACGTGCATGGCTTAATCTTTGAGACAAGCATATAACTACTGGCAGGATCAACCAGATAACTCACGACTACACCTCCGTTTGCTGAAGGGTCGGCTTGTGTTCGACGGCACAGGCCAACATGTAATGTGAATGAACCCCGTTCATGTAAATTCATCGCACTCATAGTTCGCTACTCGTTACCCTTGCGGGCACGAGCTTACCAGACAACAGAAATCGCGTTTGTACATTTCAAAGACCTATGTGGATAGACTAGTACCCGGTCTTGGTCAATCGTTCATGCAAGGAATTAGACCACCGTTCGACAATGATTGCAGTATCACCCCAGTGCAAACTAGAAGCAAGCGTCTAGAGCAGCTGTGAGCCGACTACATATCCTCTGCCGGCAGAAAGCCTTTCCCGTCGGACACCTTGGATTTGCTGTGAGGAGTGATTGCCATCGTACCGTACTAGAGCAGGCCCGGGTAGCGCTGCCTTCACCTCGCCCCACACCTATGAATTCGGCATAGGGAAATAGTTGATTGGTATAACCTACGCCCTCCCCCGTTGGCGCCCCTGATTTTTGGTATGGTATCCGCAGTAAACACGACTTCAACAACCAGTAGCTGGCGCATACACTACTGATCTAACGACGTGCCTACCGCAGACCAAGGGGTCTAAGCCCCTTGCCTGTAAAAAGTCAGTGATTGCTCTCCAAGTACTGTATATCCCCCTTGGAGAGCGAGCTACCTAGCAAGCTCTTGGCGAAGCGCATGAGTATGGCTTGCCATCGTTTTGTGCCGCTCCAAGTACTGCATATCCCCCTTGGAGAGCGAGCTACCTAGCAAGCTCTTGGCGAAGCGCATGAGTATTGCTTGCCATCGTTTTGTGCTGCTCCAAGTACTGCAAATCTCCCTTGGAGAGCGAGCTACCTAGCAAGCCCTTGGCGAAGCGCATGCGGGGATTCAAGGCACATCGTTGCCGGTGGTCCGCAACGCAAGCCAAGACCCCAAGCGACCCACCTTCTCACCGCCTAGAGACAGACCCAGCAACGGCAGTGAATCGTTGAGCTATTATACATGCGGAGATTCAAGGCACATCGTTACCGATGGTCAGCAACGCAAGCCAAGACCCTTGGGCTAACCATCGTACTGTGTTCAATAGGATAACTCACAAGCCACTTAGGGTGAGCTCAGCACCCAACAGGAGAGTCGACAATGTCCGCCCCTCTCCTTTCGCGTCGTTTGGGGACATGCCCGGCAACACCAGTACACCGCTCAGCTACTATGCATACGGGGAATCAGGGCACACCGCTGCCGGTGGTGAGCAACGCAAGCCAAGACCCCCAAGCTACCCATCAGTCTGTGTCCGATAGGGTAGCTCTACGAACCACCTAGGATGGTGTCAGCACCACGTTTAGAAGTTAGCCACTTGCCCCGCTACCAGGCATTTTCCCCGAGGAGAGGGTTACAGCGAGCGCTCAAATCTCTCAATCCGACCGCCACTGCAGCGTGCCATTTTGCCCTTGGACCCGTGTACATACGGAGCTTTTCAATGGTCGAGAGCGGTAACATCTCTCAATCCAACCGCCAACCTTCATGCTAACTTGGGAGTCGCCCGTTAAGACGTCCACTGCCTGCCTTTTACGGGTACTCACAGAGACAACCCATCCTATAGCTAGATTCGGCACCGGGAAATAGCGCAAAATCTATAATTGACAAAAACCACCGGGTTATACTAAAATAGCATTCTTTAAATAGGGGCATTTATCCGCCTATGCACACAGAGAGGCAGATTTTGTCGGTCGTGTACATAGAAAAGCTCCGTATGTACACGGCATTTTGGCAAAATTTCAAGAATTCGGTTGTCTGGTAGCTAACTTTTGAACCGTTGCAGATATCAAATCCATTTTTTTTGCAAAAAATTCCCCTTATAAAACGTAGAAAAATGGTATAAATTTTGTGTTTTTCAGCCATGTAAAAA
>Ga0206128_1004305_pt1 | contig 11180 bp, 8 predicted proteins | sample Helgoland_Spring_7_FD_148601 | JGI IMG/M metagenome (GOLD analysis project Ga0206128, IMG submission 148601) | Pelagic subsurface seawater microbial communities from Kabeltonne, Helgoland, North Sea - Helgoland_Spring_Bloom_20160426_1 | ecosystem: Environmental > Aquatic > Marine > Epipelagic ...
AACGATATTTCAATACGATTCAAATGGAGTCGGAGCCAAGGCATATTTGGCACTCGCCAAAGAAGTAAGGCAAAGGTTTTTCAGCTAGTTTATTAACTGCCCCATTAATTTGAATGGTAAAGGCCAGATCCAATAAAAAATTATTCATCGTGGAGGAATTACAAAAAAAGATTTCATATTCGTTTAGGAACCCTGTGCTACTCACCCAGGCTCTTACCCATCCGTCTTACAATGAACAAGATCATTCGAAAGTAGATAACCAACGGATGGAATTCCTGGGGGATTCAATTCTAAGTGCAATCCTGACCGAGGCACTTTTTAATTGGTTTCCCCAAGAGGACGAGGGTTCGCTTAGTCGAAAAAGAGCAGTATTTATACGCGGGAGCTACTTAGCTAAAGTTGCCAAAGAACTCAGGATTCATGATTTCTTACTCATGAGCAAATCAGAATTAGGTAATAAGGGAAATGAAAGAAGTTCCACCTTGGAAGATGCTCTGGAGGCAATAATTGCCGCAATTTTCATGGATGGAGGAATAGAAAATGCAAAGAAATGCGTATTGTCTTGGTTTGGGGATATTCCAGGACAACTTGAAGCTGAACAAAGAAGTTATAATCCGAAAGGACAACTCCAGGAACTAGTTCAGGAGCAATCGATTCTTGATAAGATTCAATACCGAGTAACCAAAGAGGTCGGTCCACCGCACAAGAAAGTATTTGGAATTGATCTTATTATTGGGAAAAAAACATGGGGATCAGGAATGGGTAAAACGAAAAAGGAAGCAGAAGAAGAAGCAGCACAAAAAGCTCTTTTAAAATTGAATTCTCATTTAAAGACTAATTCTCAATCAGTATAAAGTGAAACGAGTACTGATCCCCGGCGAAGTACCGTCCACATTTATCCATTCCCTGCCAGAAGCCGCTACTCCGGCATTAGCCGCAAACTTTTTGGCAAACCAAGGAAATTCAATTGCCATTCTAGTCGAGGAAAGTATCCCCAAGGCAGAAGAATGGGGGGAAGATGTTGCCGCATTCCTTGAAAGTTTTGATTCACAGAAAAAGATTGAGTTTCACCTTTTCGATTGCGTACCGGAGAGTAATCACCCCGATGCTTTTGAGCGAATTTGCGATCGACTGACCATTCTTTCCTCGCTGATGCGCTCAAATCAGCAAAGAAATTATCAGCTCCTTATCGCAACGACTCCGGAAGCTCTTATAAGTGCCTGTCCTAAATATAAACATCAGAAGGAATCAGAACTTATTCTTTCTGCCGGTCAGGAGCATGAATTTGATACACTATGTAATACTCTGGCGACCCAATTTGATTATTCTTCCGAAATTCTGTGCGAGGAACCGGGACAGTTTTCAGTTCGGGGTGGTCTGATCGATATTTATCCAATTAATGGAACGGAACCGGCAAGAGTTGATTTCTTTGGAAATGAGATTGAAGAAATCCGAACCTTTGACCCCACCACCCAGCGGGGTGCGCAGGTAATTGATGAATTAATTATTTCTTCTGCATTGTCGAATCAGGAAATGGAAGTGGAGGGCGAATTTTTCGAATACCTATCCGATCCAGTGTCCTGGGTTTTTAGAGAACCAGAAGAATTAATTTCCAAGTTTCCATTAGTCTTCCATACCTCCGACAAGGGATCCGCCACACAGGCAAGTTTTGAAAATGCACTCCATAAAGACAAACGAAGAGGCGACCATTTTCTAGGAACAAGCGAAATAAAGGCGGGATTAGGAATTTTTGAAAAGAGCAAGGTAATCGAACTACCTGTTCGCTCGGTTCACTATCTCAAAGCGGAAAATCCAAATATTGATATTGAGGGTGCTCAATTTGAAAGTGAGAAAAAATATAGAACAGCCTACCTTTTTGAACTATTACAAAAACAAAAGGAAGGAAATGAAATTATTATCGCTGCAGGTGCAGAATCGGAACAAAAAAGAATTGCTGAAATTATCAAAGAAGAAAGTTCCCTTCTTCGACTAAAGCCCCAATATTTATCGATCGGACTAAGGGAAGGATTCTCAGTATCTGCAAAAGAAAATAACCTTTTCTTTAATCGTCTGATCCAGGATAAAAAGAAGGGATTGGTCCTTTCCACTGCTCGAGAAATCTTAGGAAGGGAAAGAAGTAGGAGACCGGCACGTTCGAAAAAAGCCATTGTGCACAGAAAAGAAGTCGACCAGGCACTCGACTTTTCGGAATTGGTGGAGGGAGATTATCTGGTTCATCACCAACATGGAATATGCCAATTTAGAAAACTCGGTCAAATCGAAGACGGGCAAAGAAAAGAAGAAGCAATCACACTGGAATTTTCCGATAGTTTACTCCTTCATGTTCCTTTGCAGGAATCTCACCTTCTCTCCCGTTATGTCGGCTTGCAAAAAGCACGGCCAAAATTGGCAAAATTGGGTGGAAAAGCATGGGCAAAGACAAAGCAAGCTGCGGAAATAGCAGCTCTTGACCTAGCCGCTGATTTATTACGTCTCCAAGCGAGTCGAGATACCAATAAGGGACATTCCTTCCCGCCCGATGAAAAATGGCAGAAGGAATTTGAAGATGCGTTTCCTTTTACTGAAACTGTAGATCAACTAAAAGCGATCAACCAGGTAAAGGAAGACATGGAAAAAGAACAACCAATGGACCGTTTGGTTTGCGGTGATGTTGGTTTTGGAAAAACGGAGGTGGCACTTCGTGGTGCCTTTAAAGCAGTAATGGATGGAAAGCAGGTCGCGTTTCTTGCCCCCACCACGATTCTATGTCAACAGCACCTCAATCTGTTTAGGCAACGAATGTCCGATTATCCAATTTCTATCGAAATGCTGAGTCGGTTCCGCACACCCGGGCAACAAAAAAAAATAATTCAAGCAACCGGTGCAGGCTCGGTGGATATCTTAATTGGTACGCACCGGATGTTCAGCCCCGATGTTATTTTTAAAGATCTAGGCCTTTTAGTTATCGATGAGGAGCAAAGATTTGGAGTACAGCACAAAGAATCGATTAAAAAACTTCGCTCTCATGTGGATGTCCTCACATTAAGCGCAACTCCAATTCCAAGGACCCTTTACTTTGCAATGGTTGGTGCCCGTGCACTTAGTTCAATTGAAACTGCTCCAGTAAATCGCCGTCCAATCCGAACTGAGGTTGTCCATAATTCTGCCGAAGTACTCCAACAAGCCGTTGAAACTGAAACGCGACGCGGGGGGCAAATCTTTTATCTTCACAACCGAGTTAAGACTATCCATTCAATTAAGAAGAAACTGGAACTACAATTCCCCAAACTTCGGATTGGGGTTGGCCATGGACAGATGAGCGAGGGGGAACTGGAGGAAGTAATGACCAGTTTTGTGGCCCACCGGTTTGATATGCTTGTATGTACCACAATTATTGAATCCGGTTTAGATATTCCGAATTGTAATACCATCATTATTGAAGCGGCAGATAAATTTGGCTTATCTCAACTCTACCAACTGAGAGGAAGGGTGGGAAGGTTTGATCGACAAGCTTATGCATACCTTCTCCTCAATAGGCACCTTACCGTATCGGACCAGGCCAGGAAAAGATTATCTGCCATTCGCCAAATTAACAACTTTGGTGCTGGATTTCGGATTGCGTTACGAGATTTAGAACTCCGAGGTGCCGGAAACCTACTGGGGAGCGAACAGAGCGGACATGTTGCCGGAATTGGCTTTGAATTGTATTGTCGACTACTGAGAGAAAGTGTGTCCCGGTTGAAGGGTGAGGAAATTTCGCTCCGACCTAATGCCACAGTTCGAATGGATTTCCTGACTTCAGGAGTACCAACTGAAGAGGAGGAAGAAGAAAGTTCGTTCATTCTAATGGGATCATTCTTTCCTGATCATTACACCTTTGAACCAAGACTCCGAATTGAAGCGTACAGAAGATTGGCTAAGATGAGGGACGAAAAAGAAATTGATGAATTTGTAGATGAATTAAAAGATCGCTTTGGCACACCCCCACCTGAAGTAATTGCCCTAACCCAGGAAAGTAAAATTAGATGCCTGGCAGAAGAAGCTGGTTTTGACATGCTGGAAGTCCGAAAAAACGAAATTTATTGCCGATTAATCAAGAGAGGAAAAGAGGGAACTAAGCATTATTACCGAAAAGCGGGACAAATTCCTAAACTTTCCTCAAAAGAACCACTTTTGAAGTTGAATGAAACCATTCGTTTCCTAAAACTAGTATCCTATGGGAACAAAAACTAATCAACACACATTCAAGGTATTTCTTTTCCTGGCGGGATTGTTAGCAATATCCAATCATTCTTATGGAACGGAATTAATCGAATTGAACCGTGTGGTCGCGAAAGTGAATGAAAGAGTTGTCACTTGGGGAGAAATCGAAAATGCGATGACCTTGCTAAATTTTACTGACCAGGAAAAAAAATTGAGGGCAAATCAGTTTGTGGATGGAAAGGTTGACCGACTACTTTCAATCGCGGCATTTGGTGAAAAAGGAATGCAAATCCCAACCTCTTACATTGAACAGGAATACAATAAACGACTGATTCGAGATTTTAATGGCGATCGAAAGTTGTTTAGAGACACTCTTCGGAGCAAGGGGCTCTCGCAATTAGAATATCGTAAGGAAATTGAAGAGGAAATTATTTACAGTCATATGCTTTCCACTCGACGAAGGTTAAAGGAAGAGATTAGTCCTGAGAAAGTTGAGCTGTATTACGAAAAGAATGCCGACAAATATAAGACAGAAGCAATGGTTCAACTGGGAGAAATTGCATTCTCACAAATCGCTGGAGAACCCGAGACTGTATTACTCCAGCAAGCTCATCAGGTCATAAAAGAAATAAAAGGTGGGCTCAGTTTTAAAGACGCTGCCTCCCAAAATGGACAGAGTCCGTTCCGAGAGAAATCGGGCGATTGGGGAGTAATGGTATCGGAAAGAGAAATAAGAAGTAAGGAAATCAAAAAAGAAGCGTTTTCTTTAAAAGAAGGAGAAATTTCAAAGCCGTTTATCGTCAATATTTTGGAAAGAAAACCAGATGGAACTGTTGGAAGTTCAGGTAAGATCGCAGTATATATACTCCAAGCAATCAAAGTTACCAAATCAGGCAGGAAACCCCTCGATGAGGTTCGTCCATTGATTGAAAAGACACTTGCCTCTGAGATTGAAGCAAAAAGTCACCGCCAATGGCTTAGTAGATTGAAACGGGACGCCTATGTTCGGGTTACTCTACCAAAATAAGGAATCATACTCTTTAGTTTCATTCTTATTGTTGAAGGGTGAGCGGAAAACTTAATTCTCTTCCCTCGCTTAAGGACCTTCCGTTGGAGGATCGACCCCAAGAACGTCTTGAACGACTAGGTCCATCCCCACTAACCGATCGTGAACTTCTCGCGATGCTTATCCGTTCCGGTACAACAAAACACGATGTACTTGCGATTGCCGATGAATTAATTAGCAGTGCTGGTTCACTCACCGGTTTACTCCGTTGGGACTCGACTGACTTTCAAAGAATAAAAGGGATTGGGAGAGTCAAAGCACTCCAACTCAGCACCCAGGTGGAAATTGCCAAACGTATGATGCGCTCCGAAAGAACTCCAGACATGCGGATGGATGAACCAGGAAAAGTCTGGGAATATTTATATCCTGAAGTTCGCGCCGAAAGCGTTGAGAAGGTATGGGTTCTATGTTTAGATCGCAAAAATAAATTGATTCGTGCGGAACCTGTGACCTCAGGAACCGCAACCGGCAGTCTCGTGCATCCGAGAGAAGTATTTCGACCTGCAATTCGGTGTGGTGCCACTGCAATTATTTTGGCTCATAATCACCCCAGTGGCGACCCAACTCCCAGTGCTGCAGATTTAAGGGTAACCAAAAAAATATTTGAAGCTTCCAAAGCAGTGGATTTGGAAATGCATGATCATGTGATTTTAGGAGAACCTGAAAATTGCCCATCTGCGAAAGGGTATTATAGTTTTTCAGACTCCGGACTTTTAGGCTAATTCTGGAATTGAATTAATCGATCGTTACATTTTTCTTTATTTACCTGTAATTAAGGTCAAGTATGTCTCGAATGAAATCTTGTATTACAATTTCACTTGTTCCCTCACTTAAGGGGGGTCCTTGGATATTATGGGACAGTTTGGAAAAAAGCGTTAAGGAGTCCGTAAGGTTAGGGTTTGATGCGATTGAATTATTTACGGATGGTCCACAAGCGGGGCAGAAGAATGAACTTCGGAACCTCCTTAATGAAACGGGTCTCGCCCTTGGTGCAGTAGGCACGGGAGCCGGTAAGGTTCTGAACGGTCTAACCCTCACCCATCCAGATCAAAACATCAGGGCTAAAGCGATCTCTTTTGTAAGAGAAATGATCGATTTCGGGGCCCAGTTCAATGCTCCGGCGATTATCGGCTCGATGCAAGGATCATATGGAGAAAATATTTCAAAACAGGATGCCTTAAACTACTTAACGGACGCGTTGGAAGAACTTGGCGACCATGCAAACACCCAGGGCGTTAGTTTAATTTACGAACCCTTAAATCGCTACGAAACAAACCTCTTTAATTTGTATCTAGATGCATGTGAATTGATTGACCAACTCTCAACAAACGGAGTCTCTCTTCTCGCCGACCTTTTTCATATGAATATCGAGGAGGATAATATCTCAGATTCATTACAAAAAGGGGCCAGACATCTGGGTCACGTACACTTTGCCGATAGTAATCGAAAACCGGTAGGAAATGGTCATACCAATATAGCTCCAATTGCTAGAACTCTGCAAGAAATTGGCTATGATGGCTGTGTATCTGCAGAAGCCTTTGCCTGGCCGGATCCTCTAACTGCGGCAAAAACTACAATCGATTCTTATCGAAAGTTTTTTTCCTAGTAGTGGCCCGTGCCAATTTTATTAAAATCGCGGGCAAGAATGTATATTCCTGATTTAAGTGAAGAGGACTATCTAAGCTTCGCGATTCACCTTACGAGGTTACTTGACAAGGTAATTTCATAAAGCATCCAAAAATGAGTACAGATAAAACACGAAAACCACCCAAGACCTTAAAAGGGATTTTACGAAATATTGGCCCCGGTATGATCCTTGCCGGCTCAATTGTGGGTTCAGGAGAGTTAATTGCGACCACTCGAACAGGAGCGGAAGCACAATTTGATTTCCTTTGGCTCATCATCTTGGGATGCGTAGTAAAAGTCTTCGCTCAAATTGAACTTGGCAGACATGCCATTACAAATGGTAAAACCTCTCTTGCGGCAGTGAATGAAATTCCCGGGCCACGATTTCGATGTCGTTTAGGAAAAAGAAATTTTGAAGCAAACTGGTTTTTGCTTTTTTGGTTTGTTATGTTTCTGGCAGTATTGGCACAACAGGGAGGAATTGTCGGAGGAGTGGGACAAGCACTCGCGATAAGTTTACCGATCACGGAAGAGGGTGCGGAGAGGAATCACTTTATATCCGCCAGTATTTCACTTAAAATTGCCAAGGAGGAAGGGAACCAAGAAAAGGTGCTTCAACTAGAACAAAAGTTACAACAAATAGGAAATCCACCAAAAGCAAAAGATGATATTTATTGGGCGTTACTCATTACTGTATTTACTATTTTTCTCTTATTGAATGGTAAGTTTTCCCTGATCGAAAAATTTTCAATAATGCTTGTTGCCAGTTTTACTGTGGTAACAATCATAAATTTATGGGCACTGCAAAGTTATGAAGTGTGGGCAGTGAAGCCTGAAGAACTCATGCGGGGGCTTTCTTTTAATTTCCCCGAAATTAAAGACGGAAATAATCCTCTCATTACTGCCATCTCCACGTTTGGAATAATTGGAGTCGGTGCCGCAGAGTTGTTAGCATATCCTTACTGGTGTATCGAAAAGGGATACGGTAAATATGTGGGCCCTAAAGAAGATGGGGACGAGTGGGTCAAGCGGGCAAAAGGATGGATTAATGTGATGCACTGGGACTCCTGGGGGGCAATGGTAGTGTATACATTTTGCACGATTGCATTTTATTTATTAGGTGCAGCAATACTAGGCCGAACTGGGCTAGTCCCTGAGGGTTCAGAAATGATACAAACTTTATCTACTATGTACGAACCAGTCTTTGGTTCTTCTGCACGAATAATATTTCTCGCGGGAGCAATCGCAGTACTTTTTTCCACTTTTTTTATCGCGATCGCTGCTCAATGCCGTTTGTGCCTCGATTTCATCAAGGTATCAGGTTTGGCCAGCCTCTGCTCCACTCAAAAAAAATGGGCATTAAAGATTTTTGGAATCGTCTTACCAATTATTTGTGTTTCCTGCTATGCATTTTTTCCTAAGCCAGTAATTTTAGTTTTAATTTCGGGGACAATGCAGGCCATTTTACTGCCTCTTATAGGCTTCGCAGTTCTCTATTTTCGTTACCAAAAAAGCGACCCAAGATTAAGACCCTCAAAAATTTGGGATTTATGTTTGTGGGTTTCATTTTTTGGATTTGTTGTAATCGGCTTGTATCAAGTATACGCAAAATTACTCTCATAAAGTATTTGTCATAGTGGAGAGGTATTATTTACCTCAAGAATTCTTACACCTTGGGGAGGAATAATGATTCGCATTCCCATAACGATGATCTAAACTGCTGATGTACGAATTAGGAACTTTCGTATTATCGATGCATACATTACCTTCGAAATAAAAAGTTTAATATCCAATTGAAAAAAACTTCAAAAAGCAACTTATCCCCAATTCCCCAGTCAGGGGGAATGTCTTCGGCATTAGTCGGTTTAATTACCGTCTTAATCACATTGATAATACTGCAAGAAACTACCATTTCAGTTCATTCAAACTTTAAAAATCTAAATCGTTATTCAGAAAAAGAGATTCAGATAGAATGGCAAAATATTCCACCCCCCGAAAACCAGCTAAGACCAAAATTTGTGGAATCAAATCCAAATGTACCAGAAAATCCTCCCGATGAGGTAAAGCAGTTTTCCTTTCGCGATCAACAAGCAGCACAACCTAAAATTAAAGAATTCACTCCATTAAAAAAAACACCCAAGATTGATAGTAATGTAAACAGTCCAAAAATAATACAGGGTAAGAAAAAACAAAGGAAAGAACTTTCATCTTCACCTCCTCCCCCACTATCATCTAGTCCCAATAATAAAATAGAATTGCCCACAAAATTAATTTCTTCAAAAGCAGAAATAGAAAAAACAGACAACGAAACTGGTTCATACAGTAAGAAAAGACTTAAACCGGGGAAGGATATTGAAGAATCAATTTTAGCTTCCATTACAAATAACTCTTCGCAACCAAACAGAGCGAAGAGAAATTCGCAGCAAGTAAGGCCTAAAACTAGACCCAAACTTTCACCGGACTTAATTCATGGACCATTGATGAAAAGTACTACAAGTGCACCGAGAACGGGCCAGATCGCAATCGAATGTCGATTACATCCTTATGGCGTTTATATCCAAGAAATGCTTCAATCGATAGAAGAGCAGTGGAATCAATTGGCAAGGGGGTCTATCCATTACCTCCAACGCGATCGCTTGCCGGGTAGGATCAGTTTTCGGTTTAAACTTGAAGCAAGTGGTCAAATTAAGGATTTATCTAGAATTGATAACGAGGGATACTCATTAGCTGCTGAACTCTGTCGACAAGCAATCGCTTCAAGAGTACCTTTTGGGCAATGGACTGAAAAAATGATTAATGACTTCGGTCTATCAGATGAAATGACTTTAAATTTTCAGTACCGTTAATAAATATGAACCACCCGCCAATTCCATTAGATCATCATTGCAACGTTATTTGGTACAAAGATACTGGTATATGGGCATTGGAAAAAGCATCCGGAGTTCTTACGCATCCCAACAAAGACGATAAGGGCAAAAAGAAATCGAGGACATTACTAAATGCTGAATACTTATATGATGAAGAATGTTACTGGTGGAAGAATGAACATCAAGACATACAAAAGCTCTATCTTGTCCACCGACTAGACTCTCCGACTTCGGGAGTTATACTAGCAACGTCAGACCTAAAAATTGCTCATGCGATAAAAGAGTCATTCCTTACTAAAAAAGTGAAAAAGACTTATTACGCAATTGTACGTCCCAAAGGAGCAATAAAAGAGGGAATGTGGAAAGACTACTTAAAGGAAGGTCGCAAGGATGGAAAGGTAAGAGTGTGGAAAGGAAATGGATCCATCGCTTTAACACAAGTGTTTATTCAACGAAAAAGAAGTGGCTTATATAATTTGGCGATGCTGCGCTTAGTACCCCAAACCGGTAGAACTCATCAACTTCGCGTTCAATGTGCATTACGAGGGATATCGATAGTCGGAGATAAAAATTACGGTGATTTTACATTCAACCGAAAAATTGCCCGAGCCGCGAAGGTAGATCGCTTATGCTTGCATGCTGGCGAAATAGAGATGAAATTGGAAATTGATGGACAAATAATTAATATCTTTGCCGATTCTCCCATCCCTCGTTCCCTCGGGAAATTAATTATCTAGTTAAAGATCAAATCCAACAGAGAAAAGCCAAATATGGCTTTTCATATGATCGAACTCATCATTTGCAGCAGAAAGATAATACCTGTAGTCAAGTTGCAAGCTAAGGTGATCTAATAATCGATAACTGCACCCCACTAAAAAGTCATAGGCAAAACCTGTACCGCTAATTTCAGTAGTGGAATCAATATTAACCATGCCTACTCCCATTCCAAGACCCAAACGAAAATCGAATTGATCGCCAAATTCTTTTTCTAAAATTAAACGCCCAAGGAAACTGTGGATGCTCGCGGACAAAGAATAATCTCCCGAAGCATCAAAGTTTTGATAGGAGTAGTCCGCTTCCGCTCGAACCGTTCCAAAGTCATGGCCAATTTGCATACCAAGTAAAAAACCAGCATCCGCATCATACTCCTTTTTACTGTAGGTGTTGCCATTACTGGTACGAACAGCCCCATCCTGCGGAAAAGTTAAACCAACAAGAGGGCCAAAGTAGTACCCTTCCGAACGAGTTGGCACCGCTGAAAAATAAAGCTCTTCATATGCTTTATCTATATCGTTTCCTTCAGTGACTACAGGAAAATCGACCTCATTCGATGGGTCAGTAATCCGCTCAGATACAGGGGAGGAAAAGCTGGGTTCAGGATACTCAATATTACTAGGAATGGAATCAGGTTCAGAAGT
>Ga0206128_1004325_pt1 | contig 11139 bp, 10 predicted proteins | sample Helgoland_Spring_7_FD_148601 | JGI IMG/M metagenome (GOLD analysis project Ga0206128, IMG submission 148601) | Pelagic subsurface seawater microbial communities from Kabeltonne, Helgoland, North Sea - Helgoland_Spring_Bloom_20160426_1 | ecosystem: Environmental > Aquatic > Marine > Epipelagic ...
AATTGTTTCATCCATTGCTATTGGTTTAATTGTTTGGTATGGTGGATATCAAATCTTGGAGAGCTTTACAACATTAGGAGCTGTTATAGCTTTTATAAAAATGTCACAAATGTTATTTAGACCTCTTCGTCAAATTGCCGATAAGTTCAACCAACTACAAATGGGTATTGTATCTGGAGAACGCGTATTCAAGGTTATAGACACAAAAAGTTTTATTAGTAAAGAGGGAAGTATAGAGGCATCCAATATTAAAGGAGATTTAAACTTTAATAAGGTGCGATTTAGTTATATAGAAGGTGAAGAAGTTTTGAAAGGAATTTCCTTCAAAGTTTACCAAGGACAAACTGTGGCTATTGTTGGCGCAACGGGTGCTGGAAAATCTACTATTATAAATTTAATTAATCGTTTTTATGAAATAGATAGTGGTACAATATCTGTAGATACTATTCCAGTGGAAGACTATGAATTAGCTTCTCTAAGAAATCAAATAGCTATTGTTTTACAAGACGTGTTTTTATTTTCAGACTCTATCTTCAACAACATTACCCTAAAGAACCCCAAGATTACTTTAGAAGAGGTGATTGAGGCCTCAAAAAAGATTGGAATTCATAATTTCATCATGACACTTCCAGGTAATTACCACTATAATGTTAAAGAAAGAGGTGCTATGCTTTCCTCTGGGCAAAGGCAATTAATAGCTTTTCTAAGAGCTTATGTTAGCCGTCCTAGAATACTAATTTTAGATGAAGCCACCTCCTCGGTAGATTCTCATGCAGAGCAAATGATTCAATATGCTACAGACACCATTACTAAAGATAGAACTTCTATAATAATTGCTCATAGATTGGCTACTATTAAAAAAGCAGATAAAATTATTGTGTTAGATAAAGGTATTCTTGTAGAGGAAGGAACACACAAAGAATTGCTAAACAAAAAAGAGGGGTATTATAAAAATCTTTACGATAAGCAATTTAGTTTGGAACTTATTTCTTAATCGTTTATTACTGAATATCGTTTCTCAATTTAACAAGCAATTCATCATAATTCTCATACAATACAAAACTTCCATCTTTGATGTAAGAAATCTCTCCTGTTTCTTCAGAAACTAATAGACAAACTGCATCAGTTTTTTCTGAAAAACCAAAAGCAGCTTTATGCCTTAGGCCAAAACGAGAAGGGATATTAATACTGTCTGAGACTGGTAATACTATTCTTGTAGCCACAACAAAATTATCTCGTATGATAGTAGCACCATCATGTAATGGGCTGTTTTTGTAAAAAATACTTTCTAATAAGACTTGATTCATTTCAGCATTCATTGGATCACCTGTTGTTATTAAAAAGTCTAAACTATTAGTTCGCTCCAAAACAATAAGTGCTCCAGTGTTAGTTTTAGACATTTTTTTACAAGCATTCAAAAGAGTTTCTACATTTGTTTCAAGTGCAATTTCAGATTTTAAAAACTTAAGTTGTTTTAGGAAATTTGTTCTAGATGCCATATTAGTAGTTCCTATCATTAATAAAAACTTTCTAATTTCTTGTTGAAAAACAATAATTAAGGCAATTACACCCCCGCTTAAAAGGTAGCCTAATATGTTACTTAACATTTCCATTTTTAAGATTTGAGTTATTTTCCATATAAGAAAAATAAATGCAATTCCTAAAAATATATTGATAGCAACAGTTCCCTTTAATAATTTATATGTGTAGTAAATTAGTATCGCTACTAGGAGAATATCTAGAGCATCTAAAAAAGAAAAGTCAAGAAAATCTAACATATAGCTTTTGTGTTTTTGTAAATGTACAAAATTAGTTAAGTAGATTCACAATGTTTATTGCTTCAACAGCTTCCTTAACATCATGAACTCGCAAGATATTTGCTCCATTAAGTAAAGCTATTGTGTTAGCACTTGTAGTTGCATTTAGTACTTCCTTTGGTGATAGACCAAGAGGTTTATAAAGCATTGATTTTCTCGAGACACCTGCTAAAATAGGAACATCCAAATTTTTAAAGAGTTTTAAGTTTTTTAATAGTTCATAGTTGTGTTCTATGGTTTTTCCAAATCCGAAGCCAACATCAATCACCATATCTTTAATTTGAAGTTGATGTAATTTGAAAATTTGATTGGCAAAAAAAGAAATTAATTCTGTAGTAATGTTCTCATAAGTGGGGTTTTTTTGCATGTTTTGAGGGGTTCCCTTCATATGCATTAAGATGTATGGAACCTGTAACATAGCAACAGTCTCAAACATTCTTTCATCTAATGTACCTCCTGAAATATCATTTATTAAAGCAGCCCCATTAGCTATAGTCTCTTTGGCTACATTGCTCCTAAAGGTGTCAACAGAAATTATAGTTTTTGGAAATTCTTTAAGGATTGCTGTAATCGCAGGAATTATTCTTTTCAATTCCTCATCTTCAGAAATATGAGTAGCACCTGGTTTTGAGGAATAAGCACCAACATCAATAAATGTTGCCCCTTCAGTGAGCATTTTTTCAGTTTGGTAAAGAATTTCTTTCTCATTTGTGAAGCGTCCTCCATCATAAAAAGAATCAGGAGTTATATTTAAAACTCCCATCACTTTGGGTGAAGAAAAATCTATTAATTCTCCTTTACAATTAATGGTCATGTTTAATTACTTTATTAATTACAGCTGATTTTTTTGGTGCAGTATAAGAATCCATTTTTAACATCAATTCACTAACGTTAGTTCCAACTAACAGCATTTCTTTATTTTCCTTTTTTAAATATCCTTCTGTAACCATATGATCTAACTGTTTAACTGTATGGTCAAAAAATCCATTTATATTTAAAATTCCATTTGGTTTTTGTTCTATGTGTAATTGACCTAAAGTTAATCCTTCAAAAAGTTCATCCAATGTACCAAAACCACCAGGTAAAGATATGTAGCCATCTGTAAGTTTTTTCATCATTACCTTTCTCTCACTCATTGTTTTTGTAACAATTAATTCAGATACATTTTTATTTACAACCTCTTCTTTTTTTAAAAGACTAGGAATAATTCCAATTACATTCCCTCCTTTTTTTAAAATTGTTTCCGATAATACACCCATCATCCCAATTTTCCCCCCACCATATATTAAGGTAATGTCATTGTTAACAAAGTAATTGCCAAGTTCAACAGCAGCATTTTTATAAATAGGATTAAATCCTAGGCTAGAGCCACAAAAAACAACAATTTTTTTCATAAAACTTAGATAGATTTTTTAGTTCATAAAATTTGAACGAAATTTACGGAAATTAATATTGTTTATGCCGAATACTTCTAACCAATACGATAGTGTTGTTGAGCAATGTAGAAATCTCTTCACAAAAAAAATGAGTGATTACGGTTCTGCATGGAGAATCTTACGTTTACCATCGTTAACAGATCAAATTTTTATTAAAGCGCAGCGAATTCGTCAGCTTCAAGAAAATGATGTTCGTAAAGTAGATGAGGGTGAAAAATCTGAATTTATAGGGATTATTAATTATTCTATTATGGCTTTAATTCAATTAGAGCTTGGAGTTGTTGAAAATCCTGATTTATCATCAGAAGAAGCCACAGAATTATATAATAAACATATGACTATCACCAAAGAACTCATGGAAAATAAGAACCATGATTACGGTGAGGCTTGGAGAGATATGAGAGTGAGTTCCCTAACAGACTTAATTATTCAAAAGTTATTACGTGTTAAACAGATAGAGGACAATGAAGGAAAAACTCTCGTTTCTGAAGGTATTGACGCTAATTATCAAGACATGATAAATTATGCGGTTTTTGCAATGATTCATTTAAATGAATAATATGATTAATTAAAATTTAGTTTCATGTTTATAAGATTAATAGTTCATCTTACTAGAATATTTGTTGGAGCCATGTTTATTTTTTCTGGCTTTGTGAAATTGGTTGATCCCATAGGGTCCCAATATAAGTTTGAGGAATATTTTGGAGAAAGTGTATTAAATTTAGAATTTTTGATTCCTTATGCTCTTCCTTTTTCAATTGTATTGATTATTGTAGAAATTATGTTAGGAGTATCGTTACTCCTTGGCTATAAGTCTAAAAGAACTATTTGGAGTTTACTAGGAATCACTACTTTGTTTTTATTTTTAACTTGGTATTCTGCTTATTACAACAAAGTCACTGATTGTGGATGTTTTGGAGATGCTATTAAGTTGACACCTTGGGAAACATTCTGGAAAAATGTAGTCTTAATAGGACTCATATTATTGTTATTGTTTAGAGTACAAAATGTCAGAGAAATTTTTCCAAAGAAACTAAATGCTTTTTTAATTTTAGTTGCTTTAGTTGGTTTCTCGTATACAACATACTATGTATTAAACCACTTACCCATTATAGATTTTAGAGCATATGCTGTTGGTAAAAACATTAAAGAAGGCATGAAGTATCCTGAAGATGGAAGCGTTCCACCAGTTCATGATTTCATGTTAGAGGATACTCAAAATGATTTAGCACCTGAAATTTTAGCGATGGATAAAGTGATGCTAGTTATTGTTTATAATGCCTCTAAGTCTTACGATAAAGGTTTTGTAGGAATAAAAAAAATAGCTGATAAAGCAGTTCAAAAAGGATACAATGTATATGGTGTTTCTGCTTCTTTTGAAGACGATTTAATTCTTATCCAAAATAATTATGATTTACCATTCAATTTTTTGTTTTGTGACGAAACTACATTAAAAACTATGATTAGAGCCAATCCTGGAGTTATGACACTTAGTAAAGGTACCGTTACAGGAAAATGGAACTGGAATGATATCGATGAAATAAATTTATAATCAATATGAGACAGTTGTTTTTCGTATTTATAGGTGGAGGTTTTGGGAGTGTTCTTAGGTATATTATTAGTAGGTATTTAAATAATCCAGCGTCTAGTTTTCCGCTAGGAACATTTACTGCAAATATTTTAGGAAGTCTGCTTATTGGAATTATTATAGGATTTGCTGTAAAAAACAATACACTAACAGAAAATCAAACATTGTTTTTAGCCACTGGTTTTTGTGGTGGTTTTACTACTTTTTCAACATTTGCTTACGAAAATCATGTCCTTTTTAAAAGTGGAGATTTTATATCTTTCGCCCTCTATACCTTTGCAAGTTTTATAATAGCTTTTTTGGCTGTTTTTGCGGGAATGTATTTGTCTAGAATGCTATCTTAATTTCAAGATACAGCATTAAAATAAAAAAATTATTTTTTAAAATCTTTAACCCCAGCCATGATCTTTAAATTAAGATGATTGTTTCTTGGAGTTAATGGGCAAGAATAAACATCATTGTAGGCACAATAAGGATTGTAGGTGTTATTGAAGTTTAATTCAATGGTTCCATTAGTACTTATATTACTTTTAAAGACATCCATATAACGTCCACCACCATACGAATCTCCACCACTAGTTTCATCAGTAAATGGAAGAAATAAATAGTCTTCAAAAATTGGATTTTCAGATTCTTCAAGACTTTGATATAATGTCAATACCATTTCTTTTTCCTTCAGTGTAAAAGTTAAAATCCCGAATTCTCTGTAATAAGATTCCTCATCAGTATTGGTAGCCATTCCTAAAAAAGGGCTATCAGGTGTTTTTTTAAGTACAGCTGTTATGATATATGATGAGTCTTCAGGGAAAAAGTCTAATCCTTTGAAGCTTTTTAAATCTTTATTTTTTAGAGGTGATTTTGAAGCATCCTTAAAAACTGAATTTAATTTTTGTTGATACATCGTTTTGCCTATTAAAGGTCTCTTATCCTTTGAATTACAGGACATAAACAACAATGAAAATAATAATATTAAAATGTATTTCATAATCCTAATGTAAAGATGTTGAGAGGTTTACTAAGTAAATTAATCAAAATGGTTACTGTTTTCTCTGATAAACTCTAATATCAAAAGTACTATATTATCATTACAATTATAAAATTCCTGATCTAGAGTATTCCATAGGTCTTGTTTAAAGTTTGAAAGGATTTTTCTTCTTAAGTCTAGATCTTTAGGAATAGGAATTTCATTAAATAATAAAAAAGAATCATAAATGATTGAAGCAGTTTTATGAGCTCCTATTCTTTCGTAGGCTTCTAATATTTCATGAGAAAATTGCCCTGCAGAGTCCCAAAAAAACGTTTTAAACCCACCATCGGTAGTATGATTTTCAAAAATATCTATGTAAATAAAAATTTTCTCAAATTCATTTAGATCTTCAAAGTTGTCTCTGATTGCTATTTTTTTACCTATAATTTCTCCTATTCTGGTAATTTTATCTGAATCATTATTTAGCAATAATGCAAGTTCTGTTGAATTCATGATTAAAATTAATCAATTGCTTTTTTAAAAGCATTTTTTCCACCTACTACAGGAAGACTAATCCTTGTCTTACTTAAATCAATGGTCAGTTCAGTTCCTGGTTTAGGGGATATTGTATATTCAGAATCACTAGAAAATAACATTAAGCCTATCTGTTGTCCTTTTTTTATGATTTGATCATCTGGTTGTAGGTCAAATTTCATTGAGTAAAATTTACCAGGTACAAGAGGGGCGCTTTTTGATAAAGAAGTATGATTTTGAAGATCTGCCCATCCTCTAGTAATTATATTATCAGTTATTTTTGTTCCTTTATTTTTATTCCAAGGAAGCGATACCAAATAAACAGAAAAATTTACTGCTGCCTTTGAACTGGAAGCCTTAACGCTTATATTGGGTACCCCTGAGATATGAAGATCCTCTTTTAAAATATCTGTTACATATAATAACCTGTGCTGTGATACATTAGATTGCACAAGAGATGTTGCAGAGATAGAGGCATTATCTGAAAAAGTTTCTTGTTCTTCTCGTTCAGATTTATCTAGTGACAATCGCCCATACTTCACGTCATTTGATGTTAAATACAAGGTTACTTGAGTTGCTTCGGGGTTGGGATATGCAACATATGGAGTAGGGTTTTGTTGTTTGTCATTTTCTCTTACAATCCAAGCTTTGGGGTCATTTTCCACACCGTTTTCTATTCCGTGTAAGTATTTACTGAACCATCGATTCATCATTTTCATTGGAGGAGGTCCTCCATGTCCATTTTGATGATAGTAAATCTGTGTGGGTATTCCCATTTCTTTGGCTCTTTTTGAAATGCGATAGCTATGTTCTGGCATCACATTCCAATCATTAAACCCATGGGCCATTAGCAAGGCTGCTTTCATAGGTTTCATTTGGTTAAGATAGTCTCTCCCTGACCAAAAATCATTGTAATCACCAGTAATTCTATCCATTCCGTTTTTCATTTCAGTATCTCTAACTGTTCTATTGTTGAAGGCACGTTTAGTTACGTCACCACTATGAATAAAATCATACAACACATCAATGTCTTCTCCAAGGTAGCCTCCTGGAGAGCGAACGAGTCCGTTTGACCTATAATAATGATAATACGAAGTGTTTGGAGCAATTGGTATTATAGCTTCTAACCCTTTTACACCTGTTGTGGCTGCTGCTAAAGGAAGTGTTCCGTTGTAGGAAGTTCCTGTCATACCAACCTTTCCAGTAGACCAATATGCCGAGACTGTCTTGTCTCCATATGGTTCTGTATATCCTATGGTTCTTCCACATAGCCAATCTATAACTGCTTTAGGGGCCAAAGATTCATTTTGTCCACCAACAGTTGGTGCTCCCTGAGAAAGCCCAGTTCCGGGAGAAGACGAATGAACTACGATATACCCTCTAGGCACCCATTTTCTAATATGAGAATTTGAAATAATAGGCCTTTTACCTCTTCTTGTTACTTCTGGATGAACAATCCCTTCCACTTCTTCTCCTATCTCGTGTTTAACATTCCAAAAAGCACCCTCAGTCTCCGGTGCAACTCCAGCAAAATATGGGCTTGTAACATATATAATTGGTAATTTTAAACCTTGAGTTTCTGTTTGAATGGGTCTTGTTACAGCTACATGCATTCTATCCATTTTTCCATCTCCATCAGTATCAAAATCAGTAACGACCCATAAATCATGACGTAACCAATCTTTAGGATTTTTAAATGCTTCTACAATCTGAGCTTCACCATCTTTAAAAACAGGAACTGCTTTTTCTTGACTTTTTACAAAAAATACGGTTAAAAATATAGTGAGTTGAATTAATCTTTTCATAAGTTTATTTTGCCTTTTTTAGTTTTCTAATATGGTAAATTCAATAGTAGAATCTGTAAAAACAGTATGGGTTTGAGTTTTAAAATCTGTAGCTTCTGCATCAAAAATATTATCGACATAGGTCTGAGGGTTTAAATCAATCAAAGGAAACCAAGTACTTTGTATTTGAATCTGTAATTTATGTCCTTTTTTAAATGTGTGGAATACATCTTGTAATTTAATATTTACTGCTGTTTTCTTGTTTGCTAAGAAGGGCTCTGGTTTACTAAAATCATTTCTAAATCTTCCTCGCATCACTTCACTTCGCACCATTAAATGATAATTACTCATTTTTAAATGATTTTGAAATTTTTTATTATTCTTGTTGTCTTCAGTATCTGCTGGGTGTACGTCTATTACTTTTACAATCCAATCTGCTGCAGTTCCTGTTGTAGCAACCTTTAATTTTGCTAAAATATCACCTGCTAACGTAAAGTCATCAGTTAAAATTTCAGTTTCATAAACCAAAACATCAGGTCTTCTTGCTGCAAAACGTTGATCGTCCGTCATGTATTTTCTTGGAGTAAATACGGTTTTAATATCTTCAGAATACGGAACGGGTCTTTTTACATCACTAATAAATTTAATTGGTTTGATATAACTTTTATGAACAGGTGGAAGGGTGCTTAATCTACTATTTTCAGATAAAAACCAATTTTCTTTCACCACATTTTTTGGAGGCCAAGCATCATACGATTTCCATTCTTTTCTTCCAGAATCATAGACGTATGCTTCTGGTAATCCAGAGTTTTTATCCCCTTTCCCTTTCAAGAAATGATTAAAGAACTTAGTTTCTATAGTATCTTGAAAAAACTCTGAAATAGAATCTCCAAAGTAATAGTTTCCTACAATATTTTGCCCACGTCTTCTTGCCCATGCGCCATGATCCCACGGGCCAAAAACCATTGTGTTATAATTGTCTTTACCATGTTTTTCAATTCCTTTATATGTTTCTAAAGGACCATACAAGTCTTCAGCATCAAACCATCCGCCCACAATCATTGTTGCCACTGTAGCAGGAACTTTGTCTAGATGTTGAATAATTCCTTTGCTTTGCCATACAGAGTCGTAATTAGGATGTTCTGAAATTTCTTTCCAGAAAAAATCATCTTTTCTATTCGGATTTTGTGGTCCTTTAGAATCTAGAGTTTCATATTGAAAATACGTATTCAAATTTTTTAATGGTCCAGCATCTAGAAAAAATTGATATTGATCTTGTGTATTCATTTTTGGAAAAGAATACCAAGCAGTATCTGTAGGTGTATCCTTATACTTTCCAAATAAAGAAATTGCTCTAAAATAACTTAATAAAAAAGCACCATTATGACGAAAATCATCAAAAAAGAAATCTCCAATACAAGCTTGAGGCGAAGCCGCTTTTAATGCAGGGTGTGCATCAATTGTGGAGACAGTTGAGTAATGACCTGGGTAGGATATTCCCCATGTACCCACGTTTCCGTTATTGTTATCTATATTTTTAACCAACCAATCTATGGTGTCATAAGTGTCTGAAGCTTCGTCGCTTTCATCCTCTTTTTTATTTGGTATGTAGGCACGCATATTGTCATAAACACCTTCACTCATCCAACGTCCTCTTACATCTTGATACACCACAATATTCCCTTCTTTCATTAAATTTATGTTTGGACCTATGCTAGTTTTCATTTTTCCCTTACCATATGGGCTGCAACTGTAAGGGGTTCTCATTAAAAGGATGGGATATGAAACACTCTTATCTTTAGGAGCGTATACTGTTGTGTGTAAATTAATACCATCTCTCATTTTGATGGTTAGCTCTTCTTTTGTATAATTTTCTTCTACAAAGTTGTTTCTTAATTCATTATTTGAACAATTCATAAAGAAAACCAGTGAAAACAAAACTAAAATTAGAGTGAAATAATTTTTCATTAAAATATTTTTTTATGGAATGTAAAAATACAAAACATATGGAAGCATAAACTATTAAATATTTTTGAAGTATGAATCTATGTATCCTATTAATAAAATTGTATTTTTAATCATATTTTAAAAAACAACTCGATGCAAATTTTAAAGAAATTAACTGTATTAGCACTCTTTTTTACTTTAACTAATTCATTTTCACAAGATTATTTTTTTAAAGACAAGAATCCATTTGATTCAAAAGTTCCAACACCAGAGGAGTTTTTGGGGTATCCAATAGGAGAACAACACACTAGGCATGATCAAATAGTTTCATACTTATATAAATTAGCTGAAGTTTCTGACAGAGCAGAAATTGAGCTATATGGGTATACTCATGAAAGAAGAAAGTTAGTTATTTTAAGGGTGTCTTCACCTGAAAATTTATCAAATTTAGAAGATATTAAACAAGAACATTTAAAATTTGTAAACCCAATTTTTTTACCAAAAAATTACGACACTATTCCTGTTTTTATTCAATTAGCCTATAATGTTCATGGAAATGAGCCTTCAGGATCAGAGGCGGCACTACTTACGGCTTATACTTTGGTTGCATCTAATAGTAGTGAAGTGAAAAATTATTTAAATAATTCTGTTGTTTTTATAGATCCTACGATAAATCCAGATGGGAGAGATAGACATACACAATGGGTAAACCAATATAAAGCAAATGCTTTAGTGTCAGATAATTTAGATGCAGAACACAATGAAATGTGGCCTAGAGGTAGAACCAATCATTACTGGTTTGATCTAAATAGAGATTGGTTATTAGCTGTTCATCCTGAAAGTCAAGCTAAACTTAAGTGGTATCATACCTGGTATCCTAATGTTGTAACTGATTTTCATGAAATGGGTACTAATAGTCATTTCTTTTTTGAACCTATGAAATCTATTGGTTCTAAAGACCCGATAATGCCAAAAGAAAATTATGAAGATTTAAATAATTTGTTTGCACCTTATTTTGCAAAAACTATGGATGATATAGGGTCTCTGTACTTTACCAAAGAAGGCC
>Ga0206128_1004327_pt1 | contig 11138 bp, 4 predicted proteins | sample Helgoland_Spring_7_FD_148601 | JGI IMG/M metagenome (GOLD analysis project Ga0206128, IMG submission 148601) | Pelagic subsurface seawater microbial communities from Kabeltonne, Helgoland, North Sea - Helgoland_Spring_Bloom_20160426_1 | ecosystem: Environmental > Aquatic > Marine > Epipelagic ...
CCCCCGCCATATAGCCCCGCAGATCCCGATAAAAAAGGATTCGTGCGCTGGTTGGTTTCAGGCAATACAAACAATCCAGGAGACAACTTGGACTCACTCACGGCTGTTGGCATTGCTCCCGGTAATGATGATCTCGTTATTTTTAAAGGATTGAATGGAGCTGGTGATATTGACGACGAAGGGCTTTGGCCTGAAAGCGTCAAGGTGCCCAAAGTCGAAGTCGCAACTGCTACTCCCGGCAACAGTTCCTACTACGCCTACTGGGTTGAAGATGAGGGCGTGAAGGCGGACTTGGCGTGGAACGAAATGCCCGCCCCTAATCCCAGCGACACTCAATACCCACTAGGGGAAGCTGACCCTCAGTATATTGCTGACATGGCTCGATGGCAGGCGTCACGTCTATCGAACACGGCCGGCCCTGATTACGCAGCTTTTGATTACCTTATAAAAATCAGTGAAGGCATTGTAGAAAACCGTAGCCCATTCATAGAGGACTCAGAAGATGATATTGAGCCTGAAAACTATGAAGTAACCTACCCCCTTCTTGGGTTCCCTACATCTGATGTTAATGGTGATGGAGAAATTACTGATGCCGACAATCAAAACCCATGGATCGCTGAGATGAAAAAAGCCATGAGCGTTGCTGATATCCCATTGGTGATGAATGATGATGACAATCACAGTGACTGGCTCAAGGCCAACCGCCACAACATGGCGATGAACGTGCGCGGCGTGATCGCTGATATGAAGGAGGGCGGTCTGCGCCGTGACCTCTCGTTGGCTTTTGAGATGGATGGCACGGCAGAATCTGAAAATGCTGGCCTGTTTAACCAGCAGACCACGGAATTTGTTGGGAATGGGGATACGTTCTCTAGCCCCCACCTCATGCCTGGCACATCACTCTACGCGCGCCACTTGTTCAGGGATTATGGGCCAAAATCTGACGGGACACCCAGCGCTGGTAACGCATTCTCTGATCACATTACTCTGCGACCACCGACCTCATACTCGGACCCCGGAAACAATAATGCATGGGTAATAGTAAACCCCAGCCCCCATACCAGCCAGGAACGAACGGTCGTCAGAGGCCCAAGCTGGTGGCTGATGAGGGATTATGCCAATCTCTACAAGCGCCTGAAAACCCCAAGCAGTGGCAGTAGTCATGCCTTGAGTGCACGGGCGTATTTTCCGAACAGGTCCGTTGCGGAAGACCTCGTCGACATGCATGGCTGGAATTGGGGTGCCGGGTTTACCCCTGTTAACAGGGAAACGGATAATGCGAATGTGAGGTATGCTTACCGGCCGGTCAGGGCCAGCTACGCTCCCGTTTTGCTCGCGGTCAATGCCCTCCTGAGCTTGGTATACGAAGGCGGTCAATTAAAACTCGTGGTCGATCCCTTCTTCATTGTATGGAACCCCTACAACACGCACATCACCGCCGATAAGTTTGCGATCACTTCGAAAGAAGGTTTTCTTGGCGGAGTGCGGTTCACGCATCATCTTCCGGCAGCCGATCCGAAATATTATGGTCTAGCCACCGGCATTGGTTCGGCAACCACTTTCGCCAGCTATGCGCAACAGAGTGCGATACTCAGTGGGGGTAGCGCTGGTATCAACATGAGCTACCTCATTGATGATCTCACCATGAGGCCGGGTGAAGTCATGATCTTTTCCCCGCCCAATGGGGCGGACAGAAGTGGCAACGCCAATGTGCGCAATGATGAGTTGCAGCTTGGCATGAATTACAACGCCACCGATTCAGGTATCTTCTTTGATCTGTTTCCGGATGCAACGGGAGGAAACTGGGCGCCCGTCAATGTCCCCGCTAGTGAGAGCGCGTCTCATTCCATTGATGCAGTCTTCAATCTGCACGGTTCAGCGTGGGTAAACAAGAAGTTCATGATGGAGACCAGTCTTCCTGTTCCCGGCACGCCTCCCAATGCGCTGACCACAGAAGCTGCTTTTGGGGACAATTTGTCTGGTTGGGAGTATCGCACCTCAACAGGAGGGGGGCGCCCTCAGCCTAACCTGAACAAGGGGTCGAGCACTCCTGTGAGCTTTACGTTTAGCGAGCTGAGCTCCACCAAAACCTCTTTCGGTATCGTTAGTATGCTGAATCTGCCAACTGATTACATCGGTATTAATTCTGGTACTCAAGCTCAGGTCGAGGTGTTCTCACAAATGAATGTCACCCCCGTAATCAGGGGCCTGGTAGAGCGATTCAAGCGGCATCCGTTCAATGTCTTTACCACGGGGCCAAGTGCCAATGGTATCAACAACCTGATGAACAAAGTTGGCATTGACATTGATGCCTTCGGTGATGGTAGTAATGGCTTTTACGGTAAAAATTACGGCTTGGCTGATGGTGACACCCACTTCCCGCTGCTCGATATCCCAAGGGCTCCTCTGCACTCATTGGTACAGCTCTCGGGAGCTAATATTGGCATTAGGCTTTTTGAGCCGACCAACGCCATTGGTAATTCCTGGAAACCTCCCTATATTCCGATGGACTCCATATACTTAAATTCAGCCACTTTTTGGAATAGCTCTGACATTCTTACCATGAATGACGTCTCATGGCAGGTCAATGACGCCTTGTTTGACCACTATTACCTCTCGGGCATTGCGCCGGAATATACCATTGGCACATCAGGCTACGATGCCACCGGAGGATCGCTCAATAAAACTCTGAAGCGTTTCTACGGCATTGATCCGGATGACCCGACGCAAACGGTTGACCCTGCCACAGCTCAGGCCAACCCGGCACTGGAGCCACACGTTCCCTCAGGCAAAACCTCGGATGACATCGTCACTGAACTGACACCCACAAGCACCAATCACGAGGGTTACCAAAAAATCGCGGCGTACAGCCTGATCAAGGGAGCATTCAATGTGAACTCCACTTCCGTGCAAGCATGGCGAGCCTTCCTTCAAGGTAACAAAGCTCTAGCCCTTGAATCAGCCCAAGGGACGAATGATACAGGAACAGGCACCCCCTTCCCACTGGCCAGCACTACCCCCAACACCAGTTCCAACAATGGCTGGGAGAAGTTCTCCCGACTCACCGATGATCAAATTTGGGATGACAATGACACGCCGAGCGACCTTACAGACGATACCGGCCTCGCTGTTGAAATAGTCAATCAAGTCAAAGCCCGTGGTCCGTTCATGAGTATTTCAGACTTCGTCAATCGGCGTATTGCCAAGGATGCGGACCTCACTGCTGTGCCCAATGTGGAAGACACGGATCCGAGGGCCTATCAGGGGGCTATTCAAGAGGCGATTGAACAGGCCGGAATCAATGGGGACCAAAGCACGGGCATCAGAGCCTCTACCTCCGATGTGATTCCAAATTACGACAACTTTTCCTATTATTGGAGATACCAAGTTCACAGAACATGGTATGGCAGGCACGAAGACTTTCCTTATGCTGATGATGATAACGATCCCAATAACTGGAATTCCAACATCGGCAACCGAAACTGTGCCACCGGGGTGCCGACGGAGATCAACCAGGCCAACATCCTCTTGCCCCTGGCTCCCAGGCTCAGCGCCCGTTCCGACACCTTCAAGATCCGCGCTTACGGAGAGGTCAGGGATGCCGACGATAACATCATCGCAACTGCTACCTGCGAGGCAGTGGTGCAAAGGCTACCCGAGTATGTGGATACCGAGACGGATCCGGATAACAACGAACCTTGGGATGATGATTCCCAGACCCCTACGCTCAATACCACCAACCAGACCTACGGCCGACGTTTTGAAATCCGCAGTTTCAGATGGCTGGATCAAAGCGAGGTATAACTTCACCTTCATGAGCTCACTCCGATCCACGCTGTTACTGACATGCCTTGCCACCCTCATTTCTGGCAGCCTCACCTACGCCCAGGAACCCGCCGACAGCAGCGATAGCGGCGCAGCTAAGCCCTACACAGGCATGGCCTTTACCGCCATTGCACTTTCTAAGATCCCTTACGAGAATCTCTACTACCGTAACGGTACTAAGTTCATTGAAATCACATGGAGAAACGGCAGAAGATCAAATCCCTACCCTCTCTCAGAAGCCAAGGCGCTGGAAGTGTTCATCGATCATGATGACCCTAAAAACCCCTACCGGCTGGTGGGTAAGGCATCACTCGTGCCGGGCACAAAAAAGATGCTCTATTTCGTTGGCCAAAATAGCTCCGCCAAAGAGGGCGAACTCCCTCTGAAGTTATACGGCATCGATGACTCGGAGAGTGTTTTCCCCGATAGCAGCTACCGCTTCATCAATTTTGCCAGTGTGCCATTGGTGATCGATTTCAACAGAAAGCGCTTCCTCGTCAAACCCGGCAAGCCGACAGTTCAAAAGTTAAGCCTGTCCAAAGCCGGAGCATTTACTCCCTTTGTAGTAAGAACCAGCAAAGGTAAAGTGCTCGGCGGCACACGCCTATTTAGCCATGCCACCAACCGTGAGATGGTGCTCATCTTCCCACCGAAGAAAGGCAGCAAGAGAATGGATATCCGCTTCTTTTCAGACTGATTCTGGGCAACGGCAACGGCAAGAATTCTTGATGCACAAGATGAAGCTGGAAACTCAATATCGAATGATTATATTAATTTAAGTACTCTTGATCAGCCACCCTATGAACCAGAGGGCGACGCTGAGACACTAGCTGAGGAATAGAGCATATCAGATATGATGAACTCAAAAATAATGATGAACTCGAGAATGATTACCCGCCTTACCATGGCGGCATTAGCGGCAACCTTGATTCCATCCCTTGCCTCCTCCATTGCGCATGCGAGGGAGTCGGACGATCGGCCTAACATCATCGTATTTTTTCTCGATGACAGTGGCTATGGTGACTACGCCCACAATGGCAACCCTACCATTCGCACGCCAAATATTTCCAGACTGGCACAAGACGGGATGAACTTCACCCAGTTCTATGTTGCCTCTCCCGCGTGCAGTGCATCACGCTATTCGCTGCTGACGGGGCGCTATCCCGGACGTTCGGGATTGGGCCTGTGGGTCATTGGACCAGGGGCTAAACAACACCTTCATCCAAGGGAAATCACCCTCGCTGAGGGTCTTAAAACGCAAGGTTACAAGACTGGGATCTTTGGCAAATGGCATCTGGGTAACCCCAATAAAAGCAATAAGCTGTCTCAAGACACCCTGCCTCTGGCTCACGGCTTTGACGAGTGGGAGGGGACCAATGTCTCACACGATTATAGCAACGCGATGCTAATGAAATCAGACCCGGGCGGCACCGAGCCGATCCAAGGCTACTCGGTCATCGCCAGGGACCTGCCTGCAAAGCCCGACATCTGCAACTCCCTAACAGCTCGCTCCACCGAGGCCGCGGTTTCATTTATCAAAAGGAACAAAGATACCCCGTTCTTTGCCTACATTCCTCTCAACATGCCTCACCTGGGGCTTTACGCGAGTGACAAGTTCCTCGGCAAATCACGCAGGGGTCTGCTGGGTGACGTGATGGAGGAGATTGATGACTCGGTGGGGCAGATACGCCAAGCCGTCGCGGAGGCCGGAGTCACGGAGAACACCCTGATTATCTTCTCCTCGGACAACGGGCCATGGATCACCTTCCAAGATACCGCGAGCCACAAAAAGTATGGTGAGGCCCGCCTTCACGTTGGCTATGCACAACCGTTTCGTGATGGGAAGGGATCAAACTGGGAGGGAGGACACCGGATACCGGGCATCTTCTGCTGGCCAGGCACAATAGCTCCCCATTCCGTTGAACTCTCGCCAGTGAGCACGCTGGACATACTACCCACCGTCTTTGCTCTGGCTGGCGCAGATATCCCACAAGACCGCTCTATCGATGGCCGAGATATTCGGCCGTATTTGATGCCGCAAAGCCACCAGGAAAATATACCGCCGTTTGAGTTTTATTACTCGGGACCTGACAACATGCCTTCTGCCGTTCGTAGCGGGCCATGGAAGATGCATATTCGCATCTCATCACAAACCGGAAACGACTATGGCTTCAAGGCTTCCCGTGAAACGCCACTCCTGTTTCAAGTGGAACAGGATCTCGGAGAGAGGATTGATCGTGCGGCAGAGCAGCCCAATCTGGTCGGAAAAATGCAAACAAAACTTAAAGCCTTCAAATCACAAGTTCAAGAAGAAGGCTCTTTCTGGGATGCTCATGGTGAGTAGGCGGACAGGCAAACAAAGTGCGGCAGCAAAGTGCCGCAGGCTAGTCCTCCTAAAAAATGAGGATATCTAAATGGCATTGTTAGCTGTATTGTATCGGCTGGTATATTGAAGAATGAATCTTAATGAATAACGAAAATACAATAATGAATACCCAACAACTACAAATGACCACCCGCAGGATGATAGCCATCAGCCTCATGGCTGTGCTCACGCCTGCGTTCGCCAAGGAAGCGGTTCCCAAGCAGGAATCCCTGCAAGACTACAACGCGCGCGTGCAATGGTTTGCGGAAGCGGACTACGGAATGTTTATCCACTTCGGCCTTTATTCGCAGCTTGGGGGCGTTTGGAAAGGCAAACAAGTCGCCGGCTATGCCGAGTGGATCCAGGGCAAGGCCAATATTGACCGGGACGAGTACGCCGGGCTTGCCAAAGCGTTCAACCCGGCTGGCTTTGACGCGGATTTGATTGTCCGCTCTGCCAAGGAGGCGGGCATGACCTATCTGGTGATCACATCCAAGCACCATGAGGGATTCTGTCTCTGGGATAGCGAGTACACGGACTTTGATGTCGCCAACACACCCTTCAAGGGACGCGACCTCCTTGAGGAGCTCAGTCAGGCCTGCAAGAAGCACGACATCAAGTACGGGCTCTACTACAGCATTATTGACTGGAACCACCCGTCCCAGAAGCGCCCATCGGAACTTGGCAAGAAGGGGCAGCCAGGTCAAACCCGCATGGTGGAAGGGCGCAAGCAGGAGTACGTCGACTACCAGAAGAACCAGGTCTTGGAGCTGATCGAGAAATACGATCCAGCCGTACTCTGGTTTGATGGTGACTGGGCAAACTGGTGGACCATGCAAGATGGCATCGAGCTCTATAACGCCATCCGTGATGCCAGCCCTCATGTCATCGTCAACAACCGGGTGGCCAAGCGCGATGGCTTCGAGCTGGATTTCGTCACTCAGGAGCAGCATCATTTCAAGGATACTTTTCCCAAGCACTGGGAAGGGTGTTACACGATGAACAAGTCATGGGGTTACAAGAAGCATGATCACAAATGGAAAAATGCCCAAACCATCTACAACAAGCTGAGGGATATCAACGAAAAGGGCGGCAACCTGCTGCTCAACGTTGGGCCGGATGGCAATGGCGTGGTCCAGCCGGAGGCGTATGCTATCCTCAAGGCCACTGCTGAGTTGCTCAAAGAGAAACCCATTCGCAAAAACATCCCTGAGATTACTGCGGTGCCCGGCGTCAAGGTGCCGGACAAGGCACGAAAAAGGAAGTGATGGCTGCCCGTGGCGATCGCCAAGGGGAAGGGCAGGGGGCATCCGTGGGAAGCGAGGTGAAATTTATTCAAACATTGCACGTAGTAGTGAGATCGCATGAATAAAAGACTCTACATAAGCTTCATCACTGCCCTTGCCATTCTCTCCGGGATAAGCGTCACAAATGCACAGGAGCAGGACGACTCATCCCGCATCAAGCTGAAGCGCAAGACCGCTATCGAAAAAGTTCGCTACGTTCGTATCGAGCTCCCTTCCAACAAAAAAGAGGCCCTCACCCTCGCTGAAGTGGAAGTCCGCAGTGGTGGAAGAAATATCGCCCTCGACGGCAAAGCCCGCCAATCCTCGACGGGCTTTGGAGGGATTGCCTACCATGCCATTGATGGGGTTAAAAACCCGAAGTATCAGTTGAGTGGATCTCCGGGGCAAAGCCATACCAATCACGCCGCGGGCAACTGGTGGGAGCTTGATCTCGGTGGCAGCTTCACCATTGATGAAATTGAAATCTGGAACCGTGAACGCATGTTCGCCCACCGCCTCAACGGCTTCACCCTTCAGCTGCTGAATGAAAAAAGGCAGCAGGTCTTTGCCCGCTACAAAAACGCGGCTCCGGATGGCTCCATCCTCTTTAACTTCTCAAAGAACAGCCACATTGCTTACCGTGGTCACGATGGCAAACCCAATGCTCCCATGCAGATGGGTGCGGACCCTGCCAAAAACCAAAGCGGCCTCTCCGCCCACCGCGACCCCGTCCCCTTCGCCTTCCAAAAGGGCGACACCATTGCCCTCATCGGTAACGGCCTGGCAGACCGTATGCAGCACGACGGCTGGGTTGAAACCCTGCTCCAGCGTGAAACCTCCGGCCTCAACCTCAGCTTCCGCAACATGAGCATAAGTGGTGACCGTGCCAATTCGTATCCCCGGAGCACCGGCTTCACCCCCATGAATGCCTACCTGAAACACGTCAAAGCCGACGTCATTTTCTGTTTCTTCGGCTACAACGAATCCTTTGGCAAAGCCGAAAAACTCAGCCATTACGAAAACCAGCTCAAAAGCATGGTGCAATCCCTGCGCGAAACCCGGGCCAGTGGCAAAAACATTCCCCGCATCGTGCTCTTCAGTCCCATCGCCCACGAAAACCTCCGTGACCCCAACCTCCCGGACGGTAAAAAGAACAACGCAAACCTCGAGCTCTACACTATGGCTACCGCAAAAGTCGCCGATGAGGTTGGCGTTAGCTTCGTCGATCTCTTTGAGCCCACCAATGCCCTCTTTGAAGACCCTAACAAAGCACAAGCTCTCACCCTCAATGGCATTCACCTCACTGCTGAGGGCAATCGCCAGCTCGGCCAGATCATCGCCAAGGCTTTGCTCAAGCGCGACATCTCCATCGGCAAAAACGCCCCGTCCCTTTTGAAGCTGAAAGATGCTGTCATGGACAAAAACTGGTACTGGCACAACCGCTACCGCGCCACCAGTGGCAATGACATCTGGGGAGGCCGCTCCAAGCTCAAATACATGGACGGCCAGACCAATGCCACCGTCCTGCAGCACGAGCTCATCATGCTCGATCAGCTGGCCGCCAACCGGGACCAACACATCTGGGCCACCGCCCAGGGTCGTGACCACCGTATCGATGACTCCAACGTGCCCCCCGCCATCCTCGTCAAAACCAACATCGGCAGCCGTGACGACAGTAATCACAAGGAGGGCTCCAGCGACTACAAAAGCCCCGCCGAAACCATGGCCTCCATCAAGGTGCCCGAGGGCTTCAAGCTCAACCTCTTCGCGGACGAGGAGCGCTTCCCCCAGCTCGCCAACCCTGTTCAACTCCAGGTCGACACCCAGGGTCGCCTCTGGGCCGCCTCCTGGAACAGCTACCCCAAATGGGAACCGCTCAAGCCCATGAACGATGCGCTTCTCATCTTCCCTGATGACAACAAGGACGGTGTTGCCGACCGATGCATCGAATTCGCCAAAGTGCACAACCCCGTCGGCTTTGAATTCTGGAATGGTGGTGTCATCGTTACCTGCCAGCCCGACATTCTCTTCCTAAAAGACACCGATGGAGACGACATCGCGGACATCCGTCAGGTCCTCATTCAGGGTATTGGCTCCGCTGACACCCACCATGCTGCCAACAACCTTCTCCATGGGCCCGACGGCGCCATCTACTGGCAAAGCGGGGTCTTTCTCCATAACAACCATGAAACCCCCTGGGGCCCCTCTCTCAAAACCGGTGCTTCAGGCCTCTACCGCTTCGACCCTCGCCGCTATACCGTCAGCTTCCACGCGGACGGCTACTCACCTAATCCCCACGGCACCTGTTTCGATTACTGGGGTTATCACTACGCTCAAGACGGCACCGGCGGAAGGTCTGTTCAAATACGCCAGCAGGGCAAGGGCTTCAAATCCTACGCCCTCTGTGACCGGCTCGTCCGTCCCGCCACCAATGGTGCCATCATCTCCAGTGCCAACTTCCCGGATGAGATCCAACAAAACTATATCTACGGTAACGTGATTGGTTTCCTCGGCCTCAAGCACTTCAAGCTTCACCGCGAAGGCTTTCGCCCGAAAAACTATGGCTTCGGCCAGGTCTGGGGAACTCTTGAAGAAGATTTCGTCGTGGGAAGCGACAAAAATTTCCGCCTCACTGACGTCGAATTCGGCGAAGATGGCGCCCTCTATATCGCGGACTGGCACAACGTCATCATTGGCCACCTTCAGCACAACCTCCGTGACCCCAGCCGCGACCACACACACGGCCGCATCTACCGCATGGTCTACGAGAAGAAACCACTCCAACAACCTGTCAAAATCGACGGCCAACCCATCGCCGACCTGCTCGACAACCTCAAACACCCCATCGATGGTGTCCGGCACCGCACCCGCATCGAACTCAGCGAACGCGACAGCAAGGGGGTCATCGCTGAGCTCGGGAGATGGATCACCCAATTCGACCCAAAAAGGCGCGATCACGCTCACCACCTCCTGGAAGCACTATGGCTCCACCAGCAGCACAACGTCCGTAATGAGGAACTCCTGAACCATCTCCTGAACTCTCCCCAGCCTCATGCCGTCGAGGCTGCCAAGACCGTCGAGTTCTACTGGAAAAAGAGCAACCCCGCCCGTCTGATTCAGGCCCCCGTCGTTAACGAGGATCACCATACCACTCCCAAGGTCAAAGTTCCCGCTCACCTCAAAAATGAAGAAGTCGAACTCTTCAAACTCGGTGCCGAGGTCTACCACCGCGAAGCCCACTGTGCTACCTGCCATCAAAATGACGGCAACGGCCTGGGTGAGATCTACCCTCCCATCAACGCCAGCGAGTGGGCCACCGGTGACCCCGAGCGCCTCATTAAACTGACCCTCCACGGCCTCTGGGGAGAGATCACAGTCAATGACAAAACCTACCACCCGGACAAAGGTGTGCCCCCCATGACCGCCTTCCACTCCATCCTGGACGACACCGAAACCGCCGCTGTTCTCACCTTCATCCGCAACCACTGGAGCAATAAAGGCAGCCCCGTCTACCCCCAGGACGTCAAAAAAGTGAGGGAAGCCACCAAGGACAGAGACAGCTTCTACAAAGCCGAGGATCTCTTGAGGGAACATCCCCACCAGTAACAACACTTGGTGTTATTATACTGAAAACATGAGAATAGCGTCATCATTCCTGATGC
>Ga0206128_1004329_pt1 | contig 11136 bp, 7 predicted proteins | sample Helgoland_Spring_7_FD_148601 | JGI IMG/M metagenome (GOLD analysis project Ga0206128, IMG submission 148601) | Pelagic subsurface seawater microbial communities from Kabeltonne, Helgoland, North Sea - Helgoland_Spring_Bloom_20160426_1 | ecosystem: Environmental > Aquatic > Marine > Epipelagic ...
TTTTTTTTTTTGTTAATTTTAATACTTTATCTCAACAAGGTAACAGAACCTTTGTATTCGTATGTTTCGCCATCAAACCCTTGCACTGTACACACATACATGTAAGCATCTTGTTGAACAATCTCTCCATTACTGTAAGTTCCATCCCATCCAAACTGTGGCTCAGTAGCCTTGTCTGATTCGAACAACAACTCTCCCCATCTGTTAAAGATCTGAAGGTTAAACCCTACATGTCCGTTCACAGATACCCAGAAGGTATTGTCCTCTGGTGGTCCTGCTCCATTTGGAGTAAAGGCATTAGGTATAAATACCGTAACATCTGGTCCTACATTCAAGCATTTAACAATGCTATCTCTACATCCTTCATCCGATACAATGGATAAACTAACACACGTAGTTAAGGTATCTGTTCCATAATTAATCACTGGATTCTCTAAGGTGCTATAACGATCCGATGGGTCAAACCCTGCTTTGTTCTGGATGTCTAAATCCCAATTGTAACTTACAATACTTCCTTTGGAAATAGTAGAGGTGTTTTGGAAACTAAACTCTGGAATAGCGACAGTCGTAAATCCATCCGGTGCCATCGTAAAGTTCGCCACTGGAATTGGGTGAATTCTGATGTAATTAGCACTATCAATTGTAGTAGAACAACTTCCATCTGCTACATCCATATTACTCACTACCAAACTCACATCGTAATCTCCTTCACTCGTATACAAGATCCCTACTGGGTTTTGTATCGTAGATGTCTTTCCATCGTCTAAGTCCCAAGCATAAGCTAAATTACCTAAGCCTAAGTTCCCTGTATCTTGGAAGAAGAAATCTGCTGAATAAGGAGCACATTCACTCGCTCTTGTGCCTATCACACCTAGTGGTTTTGGATGAATCAAAATATCCACACTCGTGTTTACTGCTGGACAAGCTGGACCATAAGGTAAAGTCTCTATGGCTAAAGTAACTCCCTTAGCTGCCTTATCATCAGGCCCATGGTTGTATTCTGTGTTTAAGCTACTCGCATCGACAAAGGAACCATCTCCAGGAGTGCTCCATAAGATACCATTATCAAAGGTGCTCTCTGCGTTCAAGATAAAGACATCATCCTCACACAAGCCTTGGTTGTCCGTTGGCAATAAGATATTAATCGTTGGTTGAACCTGAACCACAACCTCTGTGGAATCAAAACTCTCACAAGTAGTAAATGGATCTTGGTAACTATACTTTAAGACATATGGTCCTACAAAGTCTGAAGATGCAGTATCACTCATCACATTAGTTGGTAAGAAAGTACTTCCTGAAACATGCGTTCCTTCCCATACTACTGCATTGTTTGCACTACCATATACTTTCGCCGATAGGTTCAAGCTTGGTGTAGTATTACATTGAGTATCTAAAAGAATACCGGCCTCTAAGTCTGGTCTACCATTTACAGTTATCCCAATGCTATCACTTGTTGGACAACCTGATAAAACATGCTCATACTTTAGATAGAAAGTAGTAAAGGCCTCTGTTCCTACTATGCTTGGATCAAATTTATGATCCTCAATAACATAAGTAGAATACTCTCCAGGTGTTTGCTCTCTCTGGTTGTTCTTCTTTAGTACAGTCCACTTACCTGAATTCAGGTTCACGTAGTTGTCTAAGTCCAAAGTGTCCCAATAATTACACTGCTCTGGAATTGGAGTAAAGGCTACAACTGGTACTTCCACAACACTTAAAATCATCGTGTCGTACCCAATACAACCTGAACTCGTATTCTCAAACTTGAATTCCATTTCATACTTACCCAACCTAGAGGAATTACCCAAACCTAGGTTTAAGATCCACTTCGCATCAAAGGATGTTCCATCGTTACGTAAAGCTCCTGCTGGTGCATTCCCTCCATCTTTGTTCAAGATAGTCCAAGTTCTAAATCCACCCTTGATATTACCCTGAGTTGGAAGAATTACTATCTTAGCAATTGCACTAGACAATTCTACTTCGCCATAATCCTGACAGAAGGTTCTATCTTGCGCCTTAACCACTGGGTTATCCAATATCTCAATTAAGAAACTATCTTTCTTATAACAGAAGGTAACTGGGTTAGTGTATTCTTTTGTAATGTATATTCTATGTCCTTTTGTTGGATCTAGCATAGGAGTATTAAACCACCATGTACTCCCAATCTTCTCTACCAATCCTGGCGTAGCTGAACCAAAAATAAGATCTGGTGTGGTTGGTGCAGCATCTGCTGTTAAGCTCACCTTACCATCGTTGTAACAATAGGGCTTTAATGGCTTCGTTGTTAAATCCGGTAAAGGATTAACCACAACACACATCGTATCTGCGTTCTCACAACTGTGACCATTCTGAACAACTTCCATGTACAATTCGTAGCAACCATCTACACTAGGAGTAACCTTCTCTATTGCTCCTGAACCTACATTTGCATTCGTCGTAAGGTTCTTCCATAAGAATTGACGACTATCAAAGTCAGCATCTGGCTTTCCTTCTGATCGTAAATAAAGTGTGTCTAAATCACAAATCTCAACATCTGGACCTGCATAAGGCAAGACAGTATCGTTCACAATGACATCTACAGTATCTCTACCTACACAGCCTAAGCTATCGGAGACCTCCACTTCGTAGGTTCCTGCTAGGTTTGTCGTAATCTTTTGTGTTGTATCACCCGTAGGTAACCAGAAATACTTCAAGGTATCGTTGTGAGCGGCATCAAAGGTAACATCTTCGTAAGTACACAAGACCACATCTGGACCTAAGTCCACTATAGGTAATTGCTTGATGAATACTTTTATCTCTGTACTATCAAAACACCCATTGCCATCCTCTACAACTAAACCAATAGCAGTATCTGTAGTAGCATTCATCTCAAAAGCGGCTAAGGTATCTGCAAAAGCATGATCCTTTGGGGTCTTCCATTTATACCTAAAAGGTGAAACTCCATGAATCATAATAGGCTTGATTCTTAGTGGAGAACCGATACAAACAAAGGTATCCCCTCCAAATGCTAAATCTATAGCAAATAAATCTGGTATGTGAATCGTGTCCGTAGTAATGTTAGGACATTTATACGAATTATTTAAATTTAACTTGAAATAGTAAGTACCTCCTTTTTGGAATTGTACCGTGTCTTTCTTAAAGTTAGAACTATAAATTGGTAGAAATAAATCCGTACTATCGTATATCTGCCAGGAGTATTCTGCTGGACCTGCAAAACCATTGTTTGGCTCTGCAAAGAATTCCATTGCTCCACATTTCAATAAATTATACGTTCTCTTACCTAGCGCTCTTGGTAAAACCTTAATCGAATATCCCTTAATCGTTGTTGCCTTCAATGGGCAAGCATCATCCTGCGCAGTTACGGTAAAAGTATAAGGCGTCTTCTGAGCATCCCCAATCTTAGTCTGCCAAGTAAACTCTGCTTTCTTCTCTCTATCACTTGGATTCGTAACTTTAAACTTACCTTGAGGAATACCAAAGTTCCACTTCAATGCAACCGTATCCTTACGTCCATTTGGATCAGAAGGGTGAGGTTGATCCTTTCCTTCGATCGTGATCTTAATGTTATCGCCCTCACAAACAGTATAATCGTATTTAGAAGACTTGATCTCTGGTGGCCAGTTACTTCCACAATTCATAACAATCAATTGCATGTCTCGTCTGGTTGTTCCTATATGCAACATTTTACCGGTTGCAGAATCTGCTCTCCATTCCTTTATCTCAATTACAACAATACCTACCTCATCGCATTTCGTAGGAGTAAATACCAAATCACCATTGATTGGGTCTAAGTAAAAACCCAAAGGTGGCTTTGCATTTGGTACTGGCTTACAATCTACTCTTCCTGGAGGAATACACTTACAAGTCATTGGGTGCTTAGGATCAAATGGGCTTTTATGCGTCATGTTATTACCCTTAGAAGACTGCGGTGCAACCAAAGAATAGGACAAAGAATCGTAATCTTTATTATCCAAGGCACCATTGTTAAAATAATAGGGGTTGTTACAACACAAGAATGCGATAGGATCACTCGTTAAATCCGGTGAATCGTTACACTTCTTCTTGGTCTTAAAAATATTGCACAGATTAACCATGGCATCTGCATAGAAGGATCCATTGTTGATGGTAGTAATTTCACCATTTCTACAACACTGTCCCCAGCTAAATCTAAATTCACAACATCCATTCTTTCGCCAAGTACTGTAGGGCGCCTTAGAGAAATCAATGATTGCCTCATAAGTATGCTCCTCTACACCAATCCCTAAACCAGATTGTCTGTTCTTACAGGCAGAAACACTGCTTGCACAAGTAGGCGTAATGTCACGAACCCCTTTCTTCGTAGGGCTAAAGGTGGTAGAATAACTCCCACAACTAATCGTACCAGAAATACCCCCTAGGTTAATACCAGTACAATCCCTGTAAACTTTTAGGGTAACCTTATATTTTCCTTTTCCTAAACAGGTGTATTTTACATCTGCCCCCATCATATGAGTTGCTTGAGATTCGAATGCTCCCAAACAAAGAATGGCTAATAATAATAGTAATGCTTTTTTCATAATTCTTAATTCTTCCTACGAACAAGACACAGTCAACGTAAGAAATGTTGCCTCAAATATAAGAAATATGCATCATTACTTAAAATTAAAATGTAATTCACTCATATTGAGAAAGTAGAAGACAAAAAAATATTAAAATTAGGCCTTTTTAAGAATTTGCCATAATTCTATTCAAGTAATTCAACTTTAAATCAAGGTTCCTAACCTCCGCCAATTTATCCAAATTACTAAAATTGAAATCCATTATCAATCTTTTTAAAGTCTGTTTTATTTCCTCAATCCTAACTGAAACTTCATCTTTAACTTTGCCCAATGCAATATCATCCTCCATGAGTTTGTATTCCATGAGACTCTCATTTGTTTCCATCATTTCCATAAGAAATTCTGGTGGTAGAGTTGCTTTTTTACTTGATGGGAAAAGCTCATTTAGAATGTAGTCTATTAGCTTATCCTGAGATATTAATGTTGCATAGGCTTTGTTGTTCAAAGCTATTAGCTCCATGGATTCAACTTCATCCTTTCCATGAGCGAAATCCGGGTGTAGCTTCCTGCTATTTTCAAGATACTTTTTTCTAACTAATTTCTGGTCTGGAAAAAAAGAAATCGAAATTCCAAAAAATTCAAAGAAGTTCATTTATATGCCTAATAATCTAAGAATATCATTCCCGAAAATGAAAACCATTAATGATAAAAGAATTACCATCCCAGCAGTTTGAACATACATCATCCACTTGTCGCTTAGTGTTTTCCCAGTAAGCATTTCAACTGTACAGAAAACAGCATGACCACCATCCAATCCTGGTATAGGCAATAAATTCATAAAGGCCAACACTAGTGAGAACAATCCGGTTAATTGCCAAAATCTATGCCAATTCCATTCACTTCCAAAAACAGTTGCCAATTGAATTGGCCCCATAAGACTTTTTCTAGCATTAATCTTACCATCTATCATGGCCTTAAATCCCTTTATCTGATCACTTATTGTTTGGACTCCTCTACTGTAACCAATGGGGAGAGATTCCCAAAAACCATACGTTTTTTTAACAAGAAACTCATCTGTTTCTGAAATATCAACATTAAAACCTAGTTTCCCATTCGCATCCGTTTTCCCCTTAAGATTTAATGAATCGGTTCCTCTCAATACCACTAAGTCTAAATCTAAATCAGGCTTTAAGGATTCAGAAAAGTCTTCATATGTCAAAATTTCCTCTCCATTAATTTCAATAATCTTATCGCCAGTTACTAACCCAGCCTCTTTTGCATTCAAAACATCAGTAGATAAGGTACCTACCTTAAATTTATATTTATAACTTAAAAACTCCTTTCTTTTATCACCCAACTGGCTAATAAAGTCACTAGGCATTTTAAGATCCATTTGCACTCCATCTCTTTCTATTCCATAAATAACCTCATCTTCCAAAATTTCGCTCACGTTCCTAATATCACCAAAGTTAATTAGTTTATTGCCGTTTAGACTTACTAATTTATCGTTGTCCTTGAACCCTACTTCTTCTCCAAAACTAAGTGCATTTATCCCCAACTCATTTGCCTTTTCGATGGGCATCTCACTATCTCCATAATAAGCAGTCATAAACCAAAAGATAACAATTCCCAAAATCAAATTTACTACAACCCCACCAAGCATAACAATTAACCTTTGCCATGCTGGCTTTGTTCTAAATTCCCATTCCTTTGGCTCCTCATTCATCTGCTCTTTATCCATCGACTCATCAATCATGCCAGCGATTTTAACATAGCCACCTAGTGGTAACCACCCAACGCCATACTCAGTATCTCCTTTTTTGAAAGAAAAAAGTTTTTTACCCCATGCGTCAAAAAACAGGTAGAATTTCTCCACTTTTATACCAAACCACCTTGCAGTAATATAATGACCTCCTTCGTGCAATACTATTAATATTGCTAAGGCCAAAATCAACTGGCCAACCATTACGGTAATATCTAAAAAGGAATAAAGAAAAATCATATTCATAAATTAATTTTAAGCGTGCAAAAGTAAGGAAAAACGAATGCTTTATACTAGAATTAATGTTAAAAGCATTAAAACCTCAGATAAATCCTTAACTTCTTTACATATATTCTTCCGAAGTAGACTATTAAAGCGGACTTTTGAAACTTTCAGAGACCCAACATAAAGCGATCAAAACGACAGAAGTAAAAAGGAATTGATCCATAAGTTAAAAATAGCTTTGAAATAAGCAGATGAATTAGAATATTCGTTATTTATTTGCAATGAAGTATATTCTTATAAAATGACGATGAATTAATTAATAAACTTAAACCAATAAAAAGGTATCGGATTCTACAATATCAAATACAAAAAAGAACATGTAATTTGCATATTAGCTAATTCTCTTATTGACTAATTAGACCCATTAACAAATTAAATAAAGATGAACAGAGAAGAATTATTAGATGCAATAGATGCAAAATACAAAGCCATAGGCCAAGATCCAGATGTGCATTTATCTGGTTTACTCTATGCAGAGCCAATGAAGTACTGGGACTTTATTCAGGTGGATGCTCTACTAGGCTTACAAACGCAAAGAACTCAGTTGCCTGATGAAATGGTTTTTATAATGTACCATCAAATAAATGAATTGCTTTTTAAAATGATTCTTTGGGAAATGTCCCAAATATCAAATACTGAGCACATCAAACCTGAAAAATTTGAAATGCATCTGATGCGGGTAAGTAGGTATTTCGATATGCTTTCCAACTCCTTTACTATTATGGGAGATGGCATGGAGGTAAGCCAATACATGAAATTTAGAGATACCTTAACTCCTGCCAGTGGTTATCAATCGGTGCAATACCGAAAAATTGAAATTGCTTCTACTGAATTAATAAACCTAATTGACATGAGGTTTAGGTACAACATTGACAGAGACACTCCTTATGAGCATGCTTTCGAACACATGTATTGGCAAGCTGCTGGGAAAGACTTTAAAACAGGTGAAAAAAACAAACTCCTGGTAAATTTTGAGGACAAATACAAAAAGGAGCTCATCGATTGGATGAAAGAGTACAATACCGTAAATATTTGGACCAAGTTTAAAAACTTACCAGAGGATTATCAAAAAGATATTTCTTTAATAAATGCGATGCGTCATTACGATCACACGGTTAACATTTCTTGGGTTATGCATCATTATATGGCTGCAGGCAAATACTTGGATAGTGGTGAAGGTAATGCAGAGGCAACCGGTGGTAGTGACTGGCATAAATACATGCACCCACGTTACCAAAGAAGAATTTTCTTCCCTGAATTATGGGATGAGGACGAAATAAAAGACTGGGGAGTAACCAACCTTGAAGGGTACAAACTTCGAGAATAGTTAATATTCTAAAAGATTTTGTTTCTTTGCCCTAATGGCATTTGCCCTTAATTTTACCACAAATAGGACCAAAAGCATAGGTCTACTGTGCTTGACATTTATCAATTTCCTATTTGCATGGAAATACATAGATAGAATAAGTTCATTGGCCTTGCCCATTGCCATTGTTTATGCAATAGGCATCAGTATTCTTGCTGTTTATTTGCCTAAACTTAAAATAAACGAGAAATGGGTTACCATCATTTTCCTTCTCCTTTTGTTTCTTCTCTCTTTCCTTATATTTCAAAAAATAGACCCCATTGATATCAAAGTGGATAGATGGAGTGTTATTAGCTCCTTTTGGGGCTCTGCATTTCAGGGAGAATACCCATATTTTGCAAAGTCACATAGATTATCTCCACCAGGCCCTTTCCCTATTTATTTTATATTGGGTTTACCATTTTACCTATTGGGTGAGATAGGTTGGCTAGCTGTCTTGGGGCTTGTTGTGTTTCTGCTTTTTACAAGAAATAAACTTGCAAAATTTAATTACTTCAAGGTTTTACTTTTCACTCTTCTCTCTATTGCAATATGGTATGAGATTTTAGTTCGGAGCACCATATTTACGAATTCCACCATCCTTTTGTGTTTCCTTTATAGTATTAAAGATTACCCCTACAAAAACTACAAAAAAGTACTTCTAATTGGAATACTTGCAGGTATCTTATTAAGTACAAGAATGATTTTTGGTTTGTGTTTTGCAATCTATTTGATTCATGGATTAAGGACTAAACAAATAAATTTTGCGCAATCCATTATTTGGGGGCTCACTTGTGTAACTACTCTTTTAGCAACCTTAGCGCCATTTTACGTCTTATTCCCTCAAGAATTTTGGATACAAAACCCCTTTAACATTCAAGGTACATTCTTAATTCAACCTTATTGGCAGCCAGTGTTTCTACTCATGGCAATTCTCTTCGGGTATTTTTGTAAATCGAACAAGAAGCTTATTTACAATTATGGAATAGTTCTATTTCTTGTGATACTGGTTTACATAGGCACTCATCTTATTGAGCCTATGGCTGATGGTATTAACTTGCATCCTGAAAGATTCTGGGATGGTGGAATAGATATTTCTTACCTCCTCTTTTCTCTACCCTTCCTGATATTTTACAGCTTTGCAAAAGAGGGCTCTCCTAAAGTGCCTGCTATGTAGGCAGTAGTCCAAGCAGCTTGGAAATTAAACCCACCTGTTATCCCATCTATATCCATCACCTCACCACAAAGATAGAGCCCTTCGCACCTCTTACTTTGCATTGTCGTTACATCAACATCTTGCAATGCTACACCTCCACAAGTAACAAATTCTTCCTTAAATGTAGTTTTCCCTTTCACTTTATACTGATCGTTCGTTAATAAATTAACTAGTTTGTTTTTATTCTTTTTAGAGAGGCTGAGCCAATTAGAATCTTCCTCAATTTCAATCTTAGATAATAAGTAAGACCAAAATCGTTTTGGAAAATCAAATGGATTCTCATTGATCATCTTTTTTGATGATTCCAATGGGAACATTCCTCTAGCGTCTTCCTCAGACTTTTCACCCAACCAGTTTAGACTAATGGTAAAGTCATATCCCAAATTAAATAGGTCTCTTGCTCCCCATGCTGAAAGCTTTAGTATAGCTGGGCCACTCATACCCCAATGCGTCACTAACAAATCGCCTACTGTTTTAAGTTTGGTAGTCAGAACCTTTGCTTGAACATTTTTCACCACCACACCTGGTAATTCTTTTATGTTTTCTTCTGGCATGTTAAAAGTAAACAAGGAAGGAATTGGTGCTTCAATTTTGTGATCCAAGGCTTCAAGCCAATGGTAAGATTCTATTTTATTACTACCTCCTTGAGCCACAATCACTTTATGTGCCTCGAACTTCTGTTCTCCTAAAAATAATAGGAACTCCTTTCCCACCTTCTCTATTGAATCCACATTTGCTTTTTTTTCTATCCTAATTCCTAATTTTCTTGCTTTGTTTAACAAGCAATCGATAATTGTTGTAGAGTTATTAGTTATTGGAAACATCCTCTTGTCCTCTTCGGCATGAAGTTCTACTCCATTTCTCTTAAACCAATTTATTGTATCTTCCGTTGAGAATTGTTCGAAGGCTTTTTTTAGAAACTTATCTCCTCTTGGGTAGTGCTTAACCAGCTGCGCATTGCTAAATGTGGCATTAGTTACATTGCATCTACCACCACCAGAAACCTTTACTTTGGACAGTACTTTATTGGTTTTCTCCATCAGGATAACCTCATAACTGGGATTAACTTCCTTACACCTAATCGCTGCAAAAAATCCTGCTGCTCCACCTCCAATAACTACGACCGTTTTACCCATTAGGGGTGCAATTTAAGTATTTACTGCACAATTTTATTAGCACAAGAAGTTCCTGCGAATGCATTTGGCTTTGCCTTAAAAGTATAGCCCATTCCCAATATATAGCCCATTGCTTCTTTTAGTGTCACATTTGATTTAAAACTAGGGTCAGTACTTATGTCAGCATGTACTTCCATAGGGATGTCATAACGCTCCAGTAATGGACATATTTTATATGCAATTTCAACTGAGTCAGCTACTTCTTTAAGCAACCTTTCCCTCATACCTATGTTGTGTTTTGAACTCGTCTTTTTTACAAACATAAACCCTCCTTTCCCCTCTCTAATGAAGACTATGGCAGTTGCCATATCCATCTTCTCTCCTCGCACTTGGGAATCACTACCAATGCATATCTTAAGTTTGTTATTACGTGCAATTTCTCTAAGAATGGTAGTTTCTACTGATTCGTAAACATCCAGTATTGGTTCTCCGTTTAGTCTTTTCCATTCCATAATAATATTCAATTTTTCACAAGATAAGTAATTTCATTGAGCTTAAACACACAAATTATAGGCATCTAGATAAAATAGCCACTTTCTTACATCGAATTTACATTTCTAAAACAAGACAAAAACCATTCTTTCTTCGATAGAAGAAATACTAATTTAGCCCAGAATTAGTTCTTGTAAAAAGTGTATCATGAAGCAGAAGAATTTCCCACTTTACAATGCTAGGTATAGATTTGCACATCTACTAACCTTGCTTGCACCTAAAATAGTCAAACTCACTCTTTCTAAAGCCAAATGGCGATATTCCATTCAAGACTACCGAAATTTCCCTGTAGGAACTGTAGCTCGAGAAATTGCAAATTACCT
>Ga0206128_1004345_pt1 | contig 11114 bp, 8 predicted proteins | sample Helgoland_Spring_7_FD_148601 | JGI IMG/M metagenome (GOLD analysis project Ga0206128, IMG submission 148601) | Pelagic subsurface seawater microbial communities from Kabeltonne, Helgoland, North Sea - Helgoland_Spring_Bloom_20160426_1 | ecosystem: Environmental > Aquatic > Marine > Epipelagic ...
AGAGATCCCCCGCTCCCCGGCGCCTCACTAGCACCCCCTCACCTTGCACCGCCGCCGCGATGAAGCCCGCCTCCGCCACACAGCCGAGCTCTTGAGCTTTTAATAACAAACATGCATACCTCGGGTGCAGTGGAAATTTCGCCATCCCCTTACCGCGCTCTGTGATCAAACCTAATTCATCGACTGCCCCAAGCTCAAAAAGCAACTCCTCCGCCATGGCCAAGCCTTTCTCATCCGGTCTGTCTAACCAGCGGAAAGCTTGCACATCCTCAACCCCCACGGATTTCAGAGAAAGCGCCACCTCGGCAAGATCCACACGTAGGATCTCAGGCAAGTCAAAGGCATTCCTTCGTCCCTGATCCGCCTCACCCCATAGCCTAATACAACGTCCTGGTGCTGTTCGGCCGGCACGCCCCGCACGCTGATCCGCCGATGCACGGGAAATCTTTGCAATCATCAAGGTATCAATCCCTCGCACTACATCGTAATGGGCCACCCTCGCCAAACCTGAGTCAATCACCGTGCGCACCCCATCAATGGTGAGAGAAGTCTCGGCAACATTGGTCGAAACAATAATCCGTGGCCTACCACCTTGTTGAGCAGGTGCCACTGCAGCATCCTGTAGCTTGGGAGACAATCCACTATAAAGAGGACACACATCCCACCCACGTGACCAACTGGCACGCTCAATGACTTCCACCGTCCGGCGAATCTCATGCACCCCAGGTAAAAAAACCAGCACATGCCCGACATCATCGCGCGCCACATTGTCCCTCACTGCCTCTGCCACCCGGTCCCATATCTTCACCTCCTGCCTTGCCCCTCGGCCTCCCGCTGGTGGAGGACCAGCTCCTCGATAGCTAATATCGACAGGAAACGTGCGCCCCTCTGCCTCAAGAATGTCACATGGCTCGAGATAATCCTTCAAGCCTGCCACCTCTAGAGTAGCTGACATCACAATGAGTTTTAAATCCGGCCTCGCACCCTCTTGTAAATTTAAACACCGAGCCAGTGCCACATCACTGGCAATCCTGCGCTCATGAAACTCATCAAACACCACCGCCCCCACATTCGGCAAACCAGGGTCATCCTGCAGCCAGCGTTGTAAGACCCCGTCGGTGACATACACAATCCGTGTATCGGCTCCCATGCAGTTCTCAAACCGAACCACGTGACCCACCTCCGTACCATGCCTCACCCCACGTAACTTCGCCACATGCCGCGCCAGCATCCGTGCCGCAATCCGCCTCGGCTGCACCACCACGATCAAGCCCTCTACTCCGCCGTCCAATAACATCGGCGGCACACAGGTTGATTTTCCCGAACCCGTAGGAGCGCGTAACAACAGCCTGCCGCTCGAATGCACAGAATCGAGCAAGGACTCCCTTAAGTGGTGAACAGGTAATTTCATGCCTATCCTTTTTTGTAGTATCTCCGATAAGAACTGGGAGACATTCCCATTTCCTTGCTGAAAGCCCGACTAAAATTGGCCAGTTCACCGTAGCCCAAGCTGGCAGCTATCTCACTGACCTGCATGCCTGTATTGATTAATCGGTCACAGGCAGCAGACATCTTTGCCTGCATGATGAACCTCCTCGGCGTTGTGTTCATATGCTTTCTAAACAATCGCTCAAGCGTGCTGATGGAAACCGCCGCTCGATTGGCGACATCTGATATATCGATACCCTCGTCCAACCGTTCGTAAATATTGGCAACAATCACCGCTAGTTTGTGATGCCGCGTCGGCAGAGGAAGTCCCTCGTCATGCCCCATGCGTCTGGAGATGCCAGCGGTGCCTACACATTGTTCATCTATATTCAGCAGCGGTATTTTACTCGTCGATCGCCACTCCACACCGCCCAACCTTGTCGGTGTTAGCTCTGAAGCACTCCACAAGGCCTGCCCCGATAAGATAACTCTCTGGTCGTCTGCCTGATACTTCACCGCCAGCTCGTGGGGGAAAACATCCTCATCTTTACATCCTATCAAGTCAGTAGAATCACGCATCGCTACCTCGTAACAAAACGCGTTGTTGACGAACATGAATCTCCCATGCAAGTCCTTCATCCAGAATATAACACCTGGCAACGCTTGGAACAGCGCCGTTGCTATCTGCCCCGGCAACAATGATGACATAAAACTCTCAATATCAGCACTTTGAATATCTTTCACCCCCCTATCCTGATCGTCCAAGAGATATTTACAATGACGAAAAATGACAAATAATTGACGACTAGCCCTATAGACATCTTGCGCATCCTATACATAATACCCATCATCTTTAATGGCCGAGCTGACCAGCTCATTAAAAAACCCTCTCTTACAACTACTCCCCCACAACTAATTACCAACAACTAGGAACAACAAACGAACACGACCATGTCTGAATACTTCCCAACCATACCTACCTTCCAATACGAAGGCCCCGGCTCAACAAACCCCTTTGCCTTCCGCCACTACAATGCCGACGAAGTCATTGGCGGTAAAACCATGAGCGAGCACCTCCGTTTCGGCGCCGCCTACTGGCACGTCATGCGCAACGAACTCGGTGACCCCTTTGGCGCCGGCACGGCACTAATGCCCTGGGATGATGGTTCGGAATCCCTGCAAAATGCGCTCAATCGCATTCCTGTTTTCTTTGAGTTCCTCGAGAAAAGCCAAATCGATTACTACTGCTTCCACGACCGGGACATCTCCCCCGAGGGAGCCACACTAGCTGAAACACACAAGAACCTCGACCGCATCGTTGAAGAACTCGAGAAATTCCAGAAGGAAACTGGCAAGAAACTCCTCTGGGGAACAGCCTGCTTGTTCAGCCACCCACGCTATGCTCAGGGAGCAGCCACCTCACCTCAAGCAGACGTGTTTGCCTACGGTGCCAGCCAGATCAAGCATGCGCTCGAGGCCACCCATCGCCTCGGAGGCGAAGGCTACACCTTCTGGGGAGGACGTGAAGGCTACGCCACCCTACTCAATACCGACATGAAGCGTGAGCTCGACCACCTTGCTGCCATGCTTCACCTTGCCGTCGATCACGCCAAGAAGATCGGCTACACTGGCCAGTTCTATATCGAGCCCAAGCCACGTGAACCGTCCACCCACCAGTATGACTCGGATTCCGCAGCCTGCCTCAATTTCCTGCGTGAGTATGACCTGCTCGATCACTTTAAGCTCAACATCGAGACCAACCACGCCACGCTTGCAGGTCACACCATGGAGCATGAGCTCGATGTTGCCATCGGCGCTAATGCACTCGGCTCCATCGATGCCAACCGTGGTGACGAGCTCATCGGATGGGATACCGACCAGTTCCCAACCAACGTCTACGACACCACCCAGGTCATGCTCCGCGTGCTCGGCATGGGCGGATTCACCACTGGCGGCCTCAACTTTGACGCCAAGCGCCGTCGTGAGTCTCACGAGCCCGAAGATCTGTTCCACGCCCACATCGGCGGCATGGATGCCTTTGCCCGTGGACTCAAAATCGCCCACAAAATCGCTGAAGACGGCCGTATGAATGCCTTCATCAGCGATCGCTACGCATCCTACGATTCTGGCATTGGTGCTCAGATCGAGGCCGGCTCTACCAGTCTCGATGCCTTGGATGCTCACGCCCAAAGCATTACAGCTCCGCAGCTACCAAGCGGCCGCCAAGAAATGCTAGAAAATATTATCAATGATTATCTGGTATAATCATTTCTATCTTGTAAAAACCCAGATCGCTCAAGCGATCAAACAAACAGATAAACTTATATATGAGTATTAATAATAACGAAATTCACAAAAAACGTCTCTTGTGGGCGGGCTTTGTAGCTATTCTAGCCGCTGGTGTCGGCTTTGGTATCCGTGGTGGCATATTTGCCAACTGGGCTGCTGATTTTGGATTCAGTGGAGCCCAGCTGGGCGCCATTGGCGGAGCCGGCTTCACCGGTTTTTGCTTCGGCATCATGATTGGCGGGGTTGTGGTGGATAAGATTGGCTATGGCAAACTTGTCATGGCAGCATTCCTTTTCCATATTATTTCCGCCTTCATCACCTTCGGGGCTACTCAAGGTCAAGATGCGGATACTGCCTATCAATTCCTCTTCTGGGGCATGTTCGTCTTTGCCTTAGCAAACGGAACCCTTGAAGCTGTCGCCAACCCATTGGTTGCTACACTCTTCCCTGAAAACCGTAACCACTACCTCAACATCCTGCACGCATCATGGCCACTCGGTATGATCCTTGGAGGTATGGTTGGTTGGTTCCTCGGTGGTGACGGTGGCTGGGGATGGAAAGGCCAGCTGGCACTCTACCTCGTTCCTACACTCGTATACGGAGTGATGTTCTTAGGTCAAAAATTCCCTCAGTCTGAAGCCTCTGCAAAGGGACTCAAATTCGGAGAGATGCTCAAGGACGTTGGCATTCTTGGAGGCCTCGTTGTCTCCTTCATGCTTTATCTTTTCTTCCAAGGCACACTGGCTCCATTCTTTGAAGCTGGCTCAGGGGCTCCACGCATGATCTCCTTGGCTATTGGCCTTGCCACCCTATTGGCAATCGGTGCCATGACCAAGTTCTCTATCGGTCACTGGTTGATTTTCGTCTTGTTCATCACACACGCACTTGTTGGAGCCGTCGAACTCGGCACCGATGGATGGATCCAAAATATCACTGGAGCTATCCTGAGTGAGCAGGAAGGCAAGATGCTCTTCGTGTTCACCTCACTGGTGATGTTCCTACTTCGATTCTGCGCTCACTTCATTGAGAAGAAAGCAGGACTCAACCCTATCAGCCTGCTCTTTATTTGCGCTGTCTTAGGTTGTATTGGTCTCAATCTCGTATCTGCAGTCACAGCCTTCGGCCCTGCCCTTGGTGCGCTTCTTGTATACGCTATTGGTAAGACATTCTTCTGGCCTACCATGCTCGCTATAGTTGGAGACCGCTTCCCAGCCACTGGTGCTGTAGCGATGAGTCTTATGGGTGGCATCGGCATGATGTCCGCAGGACTTATCGGATCCCCCGGCCTCGGCTACTTCAAGGATCGCTATGCATCCGAAGAGCTCAACAAAGCTGATACGGCGCTCCACGCTGAGTGGAAAGATTCTGAGAAGCAAAGTAGCTTCCTTATGTTTGACGCTGTTGATCCAATCGATGCAAAACGTCTCGAAGAAGCCAAAGACACAGCTGTGGATGAGCGCACAGAAGCTCAAGCAACTGTTGTCGCCGCAGACATCGAGGGCAACCGCCGCACCTTGAAGGTGGACTCGTTGATTCCCGGAGCAATGGCAGTGATCTACTTATTTCTGATCTTCTACTTCAGAGCTAAGGGCGGTTACAAACCCGTTGAGCTTGCCGATAGCAATGCGAAAAGACCCATTGCACAAGCTGATGAATTCTAAGCTGCAGTTTATTCAGCTCAAATAAAATCAATCAACGCCTTCCCTGTTCAACCAGGGAAGGCGTTTCTCCCATTACACGGTCCCAACAACTGATCCCAATCCCCGATCGATAGCATGTTCCTCGGACTTGATTGTTCTACACAGAGCCTTTCCGCGCTAATTATTGATGCGCGGGAAGGCTCAATTCTCTCTGAGGTATCGGTCAACTTTGAAACCGACCTACCTCACTATCAAACCTCATCCGGCTTTGTCCACGGCGACTTACCCGGAGAGGTTTTTTCTGATCCACTCATGTGGGTGGAGGCCCTTGACCTGCTTTTAACAAGACTGGTCGAGAGCGGAGCCGACCTATCAGCCATTGAATCTATTTCTGGCTCAGGTCAGCAGCATGCCACCGTTTATCTTAACGATCATTTCAATTCCACCTTGGCCGGCTTACAAAGCGCAAGCTGCCTCAAGGACCAGCTAGCACCCTGCCTCAGTCGCTCGCTCTCCCCCATCTGGATGGACAGCTCCACCGCCCAAGAGTGCCAAGAAATCGCCTCAGCCATCGGTGGCAATGATGAGCTGTGCAGGCGCACTGGATCCACCGCCACCCAACGTTTCTCCGGTGCCCAGATTCGCCGATTTTCCAAACTCTCACCCGAGGCATGGCAAGACACTGCGCACGTTCACCTCAACAGCTCATTCCTTGCCTCACTCCTAGCAGGCAAATCCGTCAGCATTGACAATGGTGACGGCGCTGGCATGAACTTGATGAATCTCGAATCAGAAGACTGGGATGCAGAGATCGTCAATATTACAGCTGAGAGCCTTGCTGACAAACTGCCGTCCCTCAAGCCCTCTGCCACCATCGCCGGAAATATTTCCCCCTACTTCGTTGATAAATACCAATTCAATCCAGAAGCTAAAGTAGTGCTCTGGTCGGGTGACAACCCCTGTAGCCTCGTTGGCATGGGTGCCGCCTCCCCTGGCAAGATGGTCATTAGCCTAGGCACCAGCTACACCCTTTTTGCTGCCATGGAGAAGCCGGTCACGGACCCAAGCGGATTTGGTCACGTATTCGGCAACCCCTGTGGTAAATTTATGAGCCTGATCTGCTTTAGTGAGGGCGCTCTGGCACTGGAAAAACTTCGCAGTGAGTTAAACATCACTTGGGATCAGTTCAGTGAAGCTGCCCTGAGCCAGCAGCAAAGCCCCATCCGCAGCCTACTCGACAAACAATTTCTCGATATGAAAGCCCATAGCGCATGGATGGGAGAGTCACCCACCACAATCTATGTCACTGGCGGCGCATCACAGAACCAAGGTATCTGCCAAACGATCGCCAATATCTTTGAGAGTAATGTCCAACGCATGTCCACCAGCTCATCTGCTGGTCTGGGCGCCTCTATGAGGGCCGCTCACGCCACTGGCGACTTCTCGCTCGATGATCTTGAAAAGAAATTTACAGTTCCAGATTCAAAAAGCACAATAGCCCCAGATCCAGAAGCTGTAAAAACCTACCAAAACCTCTGAACGCATACCTCCGCCGTGCTCGGCACCTCATTCACTATTCAACATTCACTATTCACTATTCCAATGTCACGTCCAGTCACACTATTTACCGGCCAGTGGGCCGATCTCTCTCTTGCCGATCTCCTACCCAAAGTTAAGGAAATGGGTTACAATGGCGTTGAGCTCGCCTGTTGGGGCGATCACTTCGACGTCGATGCTGCTCTTGCCGATGATCAATACGTTGCCGATAAATGGCAGCTACTCAATTCTCATGGCTTAGACTGCTATGCCATCTCCAACCACCTCGTCGGCCAGGCTATCTGTGACAATATAGACGAACGTCATCAAGCGATCCTCTCTCCTGAAATCTGGGGTGACGGTGAGCCCGAAGGTGTTCGGCAGCGCGCTGCTGAACACATGGCCAATGCAGCTCGCGCTTGCCGTAAGTTCATGGACGCACGCCCAGGAGGTGCACACCCATTCACTCCTGCTGTCAACGGCTTTACTGGCTCCTCTATCTGGCACGCTCTTTACTCATTCCCACCTACCAGCCAAGAATATCTTCAGGCAGGATTTGATGACTTCGCCAAGCGTTTCACCCCTATCCTCGATGTCTTCGAAGAGGTGAACGTCAACTTCGCCCTCGAAGTTCACCCCACCGAGATCGCCTTCGACATCGTATCTACCGAACGCGCCATCGAGGCTGTCAACGGCCACAAGCGCTTCGGCTTTAACTACGACCCCTCTCACCTCGGTTACCAAGGTGTCGACTACGTCAAATTCATCCGCACCTTTGCCGAGCGCATTTACCACGTGCACATGAAAGACGCATGGTGGGGACACGGTGATGGCACCGTAGGTGTCTTCGGCGGCCATACCGACTTCGCTGACCCTCGCCGCTTCTGGGACTTCCGCTCCGTTGGGCGCGGTGATGTCAACTTCGAGGAAATCATGGTAGCTCTCAACGACATCGTTTATGAAGGACCCTTATCCGTGGAGTGGGAAGACGCCCGCATGGACCGCTTCCATGGCGCTACCGAATCCTGTGCCTATGTCAAAAATCTCGATTTCCCGCGCAATAGCGGTGGACTCTTTGATTCTGCTTTCGACCAAGACAACCAATAAATTAAAATTCAAACTCAACACTCAATAACTATGTCACCACAACCATTAAAAGTCGGCATGATCGGAGGAGGCTCCGGTGCTTTCATCGCTAATCCTCACCAAAAAGCCATTCACTTTGACGGCACACGTAAGGTTCACTCCGTTGCCCTCGGCCCTGACCCTGAGGTCGCCATCGATGAAGCTAACAACTGGCCCTACCCAGTCATGGGATTCGCTTCCTATGATGCCATGTTTGCCGCCCAGGCCGACCTTCCCAAAGAGGACCGCATCGACTACGTGCTCATTGTCACCCCCAACTTTGTTCACTTTGACCCAGCAATGAAAGCTCTTGAGCTAGGCATCCCCGTTATCTGTGAGAAGCCTCTCACCGTTAACCTTGAAGAAGCTGACCTGCTGGTAGCCAAGGCAAAAGAGAAGAACGTTCCCTTTGCAGTCGCTCACACCTACCTCGGCCACTGGTCGAGTTGGTTTAGTAAACACATCGTCCAGAGTGGACTCCTCGGTGAAGTTCGTTGGGTTGACTCCTACTACATTCAAGGGTGGCTCGCAGACAAACTCGAAGACTCAGGCCAAGTGCAAGCTGCATGGCGCACCGACCCTAAGAAAGCAGGCGGCAGCGGCTGCGGTGGCGACATCGGCACCCACGCACTGATGCAACTTCGTTTTGTCACTGGCCTCGATGTCGAGCGCGTATCTGCACGCTTGGACAAATTCGTTCCCGGCCGCCCCATTGACGACCACTTCACCACCTACGGTGAACTCACCAATGGCGGCAAATGCCTCGTGCGTGCATCACAAATCTGCATCGGTCACAAAAACGACCTCGGCATCATGATCGCCGGCACCAAAGGCGCTCTCAAATGGAGCCAAGAAGATCCTGAAAAAGTAACCATCCTCCTACAAGACCAGCCTGACCGTACCTACTGGCGCGGAGCAGTATCAGCAAACGACGGCTTCCTCGAAGATGTGCCACAGTGGCTACTCGACGAGCCCACCATTCCAAGTGGCCACGGCGAAGCCTTCCACGACGCTTACGCCCGCCTGCACCGTGAGTTTGAAAGAGACGTCCGTGCCTACCAAGACGGTAAGCCATGGAGCTGTGACGGCTCAAAATACGCCAACATTGACGATGGCCGTATGGGACTCGCCTTTATTGATGCGGCGCTCAAGTCGGATGCCGCAGACGGAGCTTGGGAAGTCGTCTCCAAGGGTTAATCAAGCTCTTCCGCATTCAATTCGCCAAGAATATCCCGTCCCGATATCTGACCCATCATCTCAAGCTCGGCAGCCAGCACCTCACGTGCCTGCCGGGCTTTTTTGTCGCCCTGCTCCGGCCTGCCACAGTGCGTGCAGGAGGCAAAACCGGGGTAGCCTTTCTTTTTCTGTGGATCATTCTCAGGTGATACCAAGCTCACCTGCGGCCTCGTGCGCTCGCGATTCGCTGGCAGGATCACAATGGGGTGAATCCAGCACGTCAGCGGCTTATCGAACCAATCGCCTCGTCCTTGCTCCATGGATAATCTCTGAATGCCACATCTCCCCTGCCGGTCCAGAAAAACACAGCGAGTCTTGGGGAAATGTGCAGGATAGTCCTCAGCAAGCTCACCTTCTTCGGCCTCACGGGTTGCCGTCTTCATCGTCTCGCCCCCACGGCTTGCCTCCACTGGCTCATCTGGAAGACTCAGGCCGTAAGCAGCCAACCGCTCGCCATGGTCAGCAACCATCTGCCTTATACCCTTCGCCTCCTCCTGAGATAAATACACCCCATCATGGCAGCAGGTTGCCCGGCAGCGATCCAGCTCACAAGGTCGCAGCTCTGTTTCGAAGGCTTCATGATCAATGACCGCCTCGCGTAGCTGAGCTGCCACGATCTGCGCTGTTTTTTCATATGCTGTGTGTGCCATGGCAGTCGCATTCAATCAGACTCATGATCAAATGAGAATTTCAGAATTGGTATTTGATATTTAACACCTAGAGTCTTGCACATGGCTCTCTCCCTCAAAAAAAGCGAAGTAATCTGTTTCTACGATCTCCAGTACCGCTGGGCCAAACGCAGTACTGATCGAGGAGTCGAAGTCAAAATCGAACTCAATGAATTTCCAGACGGCCAGATGATCATCGCCCAATGCCCGCGCGTCTTCCGCCCGGACATGGTCGAGGACATCATCGAATACGGCCGTGATAACGGCTGGACGCCAGAAAGAACCGGTGACCCAATTACCGTTCGCCTGACCAAGCGTGGAATCACGCCAGTGGCATAAAAAGCGACTTATGATGTGCTGTGCTTTGGGCTAAACCCATTTCACTTGTTCACAGGATCAAAAGGGAAATCGGTCTCTATCTGCTTAAGCAATACATCGAGTTCATCAGATAGCTGGCGGGTGACAACTTCCTCAAAGCTGCTTGGTGCGATGGTATCACCACTCAGTTTCCAAAGCTCGTCTTCAGCGACCCAGTATTTTTCGATGCCATAATAGATTGACACATGCAATGCCATGATCAGAGAGGCTGACACATACAGAGGGACCAAGAGCTGACTCCTAACAGCACGGAACAAACTGCCCCCTCCCTCTTTCTTATTTCGTCTATAGCTACCAATCAATGCCACCAAGACCAGCACACATGCCAAGATCTGCATCGAATGGCCGAGGATGACCAGCGGCAGTGACAAAAACACACCCGCCAAACCGAATAGCGGCATAGCCAACAAAGCGAGCACCGCCGCAGAGCTCAAGCATTTCGATACCTTGCGTTGTTCAACTGGCAGAACACGATTGAGTCGATATGTAATGGCAATCACGGGCGCAACAAGAAGCATGAGTAATAAACTCACAGGCTGGCCGAGCCCTGTCACATTTAACAGAGCATAGCGTTGCACGCTTAGCAATGAGTCGGTGCCATTGACCAGCCAATAGATTCCGATTGGAAGCAAGACGCCATACATAAAAACGGCTCCCCAGTCACGTATGGCAAACGTTGCGCTCAATCGTCGCCCGAGGGTGCGCAACAAGTGATCACGCCGAGAAGTCGGCAACCACAACACCAAAGCGGACAAAACCAACATCAGGCATGCCAGCGCAGCAACCACCCCGTTAAAAAAAGCGTGGTCTGCCC
>Ga0206128_1004348_pt1 | contig 11112 bp, 9 predicted proteins | sample Helgoland_Spring_7_FD_148601 | JGI IMG/M metagenome (GOLD analysis project Ga0206128, IMG submission 148601) | Pelagic subsurface seawater microbial communities from Kabeltonne, Helgoland, North Sea - Helgoland_Spring_Bloom_20160426_1 | ecosystem: Environmental > Aquatic > Marine > Epipelagic ...
CTATTTCATCTCTTTCATTTCATCTCAACGCCGGCAATCCAGCGAGAGAACAGCAAAAATACAACGCACATCCTCATGATGAACATTGCTGTGACAAGGGAATTAAAATGTTTTGAAGGTTGTCTCGTCGTGCCAGCGCTCTGTCTGCATCTGGTTGTCGGGGGCACCCTCAATCGGCCTTGTTCGTGCCCTGTTAATTCATAATCCCTTTGATTCCCGCTTTTCTCGCACGCAATCTTGAAAAAAGCAAATAAAATGCGCCACATGCAAAAACCGCCCTACCAATGGCAGGACGGTTTTACAGGCTTTTTGTCAACAGGGCTTAGCGGCGCAAGCCCAGCTTTTCAATCAATGCCTTATAGGTCGCAACATCACCCGACTTGATATAGTCAAGAAGGCTGCGACGCTGGCCAACCATGGCCAAAAGGCCACGGCGTGACCCAAAATCTTTTTTATGGTCTTTTAGATGCTCGGTCAGGTTGCGAATGCGCTCAGACAAAATAGCCACCTGAACTGATGCAGATCCTGAATCCTTGTCGTTTTTGCCAAACTCAGCAATTAGCTCGGCTTTACGTTCCTGTGTAATCGACATCGAAACCTCCTATATGGGTTTAAGTTAAATATTCAGCACACGAACAGGACAGACCGCGCCAGCCTTGACCACCACCAAAGCCACCGGACGGTCTCCCTCCATGGCGATTGCGGTTGCACCGGTCAAAAGCGCCTGAAAACGATCCTGTGCTGATGCACTGATCGCCGGAAGCGTCTGACCATGGCGAAGCTTGGTTGCCTCATTCCCTGAGATGGGTAGCGCCGGGATGTCGTCCAGCGCACTCACAACAGGATGCAAATGCTCTAAAGCGGCGGCACTATGCGGCAGCTTCTCTAAAAAATCCAGTGAAATCGCATGATCGGCATGAAATTGTCCGACCGAAAGCCGCCGAAGCGCGGTGACATGCGCTGCCGTACCAAGATCGCGCCCAAGGTCGCGCGCCAATGCCCGAATATAGGCGCCTTTGCCACAAGCAACATAGAATCGGGCATGGTTCTGATCTGACGCAATCCGGCGAAAGGATTCGATATAAATCTGCCGTGATTCCAACGTGATCGCTGCCTCATCATCGCCTGCCTTTCGCGCCAAATCATAGGCGCGTTTGCCATCAACCTTAATCGCCGAATAAACCGGCGGCACTTGTTGGATGTGACCTTGATAATGCGTTAGCGCCGCATCAATCGCGGCCGCATCCGGACGGTGATCCGACTGGCGGGTAACACTGCCTTCGCCATCATCGGTGCTGGTTTCGCTTCCCCAGGCCAATTCAAATTCATAGGATTTCTGCTGGCCCATCGCAAAAGATACGGTTTTGGTGGCCTCGCCAAGGGCAATAGGAAGAATACCGCTTGCCAACGGGTCAAGCGTGCCACCATGACCCGCCTTTGCAGCATCAAAAACCCGGCGCACAATCGCCACGGCCTTGGCCGAACTTATGCCCTTTGGTTTATCAAGGTTAACCCAGCCATGAATTGGCTGTCCGCGTTTGCGTGCCATCACACAATCAGCCTTGGCGGATGGCGGCAAAAAGCTCGTTCATCCGCGCTGCATTTTCAAAGCTTTCATCGAGCAGAAACCGCAGGCGTGGGGTGCGCCGCAAATGCACTTTTTTAGCAACCAGTGACTGGATCAGAGGTGCCAACCGGTTCAAGGCTGGCAAAACAACCTCGATATTGACCCCACCAAGCGGCATTGTATAAACTCGCGCATTGGCCAGATCTGGGCTGACGGTAATTTCCGAAATGGTGATCGATACATTGGCAAGATCAGGATCAAAGAAATCCTCGCGCATCAAAATTTCCGACAAAGCATGGCGCAATGTTTCACCAACGCGTAATTGACGCTGGCTTGGCCCTTTTGCAGATTGTGGACGACGCGATTTTGACGGCATGACCCTCATCCCTTTAACCAAATGTCAGGACAGGCCAAACCGGCGCATCCTGTCACCAACTTAGCCGGTGTTAATCGAGTGTTCGTGCAACTTCACGAAGTTCGAAACATTCGATCATATCTTTTTCCTGAAGGTCGGAATAATTTTCAAATCCCATTCCGCATTCAAAACCTTCGCGCACTTCTTTGACTTCGTCTTTAAAGCGCTTCAGGGTTTTGAGAGAGCCTTCATGAATCACCACATTATCCCGCAGCAAACGAACCTTGCAGCCACGTTTGATAACGCCTTCGGTCACCATACAACCAGCAATCTTGCCAATTTTTGATACACCAAAGACCTGACGAATTTCGGCATAACCAATGAAATCTTCTTGCGTATCGGGGCTGAGAAGGCCGCCCATTGCCGCTTTGACTTCATCGATAAGTTCATAAATGATCGAGTGATAGCGAATTTCAACACCATCACGTTTTGCCAGATCACGCGCCTGCGGAATCGCCCGAACGTTAAAACCAACCACAATGGCATTTGATGCGGCGGCAAGGCTGATATCAGATTCGCTAAGGGCACCAACACCGGCCGATAACAGACGCACCTTCACCTGTTCGGTTCCCAGTTTTTCCAGCGCAACGCGAATGGCCTCAAGCGAGCCATGAACATCGGTCTTGATCACAACCGGTAATTCTTCGGCCTCACCAGCGGCAATTGCCGACAGCATCTGCTCGACCGATCCACGCGCACCGCGCGCGGCCTCGTGATCACGGTTGCGGCGTGTCCGATATTCGGCAATTTCACGCGCACGCGCTTCGCTTTCAACAACAACACAACTATCGCCTGCCATCGGCGTGCCGTTCAGACCCAAAATCTCAACAGGTTGACCCGGACCTGCTGATTTCAGGGTTTTGCCGCGATCATCAAGCAACGCACGAACACGGCCGCTTTCGGCACCAATGACAAAAATATCACCTTGCTTCAAGGTGCCGCGCTGAACCAGCAAAGTGGCAACCGATCCCTTGCCGCGCTCGACCTTTGATTCGACAACAACACCTTCGGCCGGACGATCAGGATTGGCCTTCAATTCGAGAAGTTCGGCCTGCAACATGATGGCTTCTTCCAGCTTGTCGAGACCCATGCCTGTATGCGCTGATACATCAACACATAAAACATCACCGCCAAAATCTTCGGTGATGATTTCATGCTGCAACAAATCGCTTCGCACGCGCGCTGGATCGGCGGCGGGCTTGTCACATTTATTGACAGCAACAATCGTTGGACAACCTGCCGCCTTGGCATGGTTAATCGCCTCGATGGTTTGCATCATGACCGAATCATCAGCCGCCACAACCAGAACGACGATATCGGTGATATTCGCGCCGCGTGACCGCATTTCGGTAAAGGCTTCATGGCCAGGTGTATCAATGAATGTAATGACATTATCGGCCACTGTTTTGATCTGATAAGCACCGATATGCTGGGTGATTCCTCCTGATTCACCCGCCGCAACATCGGTACGGCGAATGGCATCAAGAAGGCTGGTTTTACCATGGTCAACGTGACCCATAATGGTCACAACAGGCGGACGTGGTTGCAGGCTTTCCGCCGGATCATCATCACCACCAAGGCCAATTTCGATATCCGATTCAGATACACGCTGAATCCGGTGCCCAAATTCGCCAGCGACCAATTCAGCGGTTTCACCATCAATCGCTTGTGTTGCGGTTGCCATGATGTTCAGCTTCATCAGCTCTTTCACCACATCAGCGGTACGCTCGGCCATCCGGTTTGCCAATTCACCAACGGTAATGCTGTCAGGAATAATCACATCACGAAGCTGTTTGACCTGTGGCTGTTCTTCGCGCATCCGCGCCCGCTCACGCTGGCGCTTGACCGACGCAAGGGAACGCTGGCGACGGCTATCATCACCCGACAAAGCCTGCGTAATGGTCATCTTACCTGATTGGCGACGACCCGCAGCTTCGCGGCGTGGTGCTGGGCGGCGTGGTGCCATTTCTTCAGCTTCACGGCGACGGCGATTTTGCATTTCGGTTGGCGTTGGACCAAATTTATTGGCCGCTGTTGCCGCATCGCTTGGCGCATCTTCAGTAACCTGACGGCGCGCAGCATGGGCATCGGTATGTTTTTTATTCTCTTCACTGCGGCGACGTTCTTCACCAGCCTCGATTTCCTGCAATTCAGCAAGTTCGGCAGCTCGGCGCGCAGCATGGGCATCGGTATGTTTTTTATTCTCTTCACTGCGGCGACGTTCTTCACCAGCCTCGATTTCCTGCAATTCAGCAAGTTCGGCAGCGCGGCGCGCAGCAATCGGATCAAGCGGCACTTCGGGTTCGGGTGCGGCTTCTGGCACAGCGGCTGCAACCGGTGCTTCGCTTGGCGAATCAGCCTTGGCAAGCCCTTCTTGCAGAGCGCGAACACGCGCGGCACGTTCTTGCGCTGTCAGACGATCATCAGCGGCAGGTGCCGATGGGGCTGGCGCGGCAGGTGCGGCGGCGGTTTGTACAGGTTCGGTTACAACTGGTTCAGGCGCTGGTGCCCCACCGCGCTGCGGTGCTGCCGGAGCGCGTTTGCGCCGGACTTCAACTTGAACCGTTTTGCGCGCACCACCAACTGATGGCCCGGCACGCAGCTTGCTGGCGTCAATATTGCCAAGCGTCAATTTGCTACCTGAGAGACTCAGTTTTTTTGGTTTACTGCTATCGTCAGTCATTTCGAACCTTTCTTTTTATTCACCACCGCATAATCTCGCATACGCTGGTCAAACCGTTATGCCTAGGTGATACACCGGTCAGGCAGGTCATTACAACCCGCTGTTGTATAAAACCCGTCTAAACGCATGATATCTTCATGAACCGTGCGTACTAATTTTCCTGAGCCATTGCCCGCCGATGCCCGCAACCCGACAAAAGCCAAACTATCACGGCCACATATGCGGCCAAGCTCGGTTGCGCTGAATGACTGGCTCACCCAATCTACATCAAGCTTGGATTTCATTTTCGCAAGTTCGCGCGGCGATGCATCCGCCGCCGCAAGCAAGCCTTCAAAATGGCCTTCAGATAATAATTTGCCGCCACCACCAAGAAGCATGCCAGCGCGGCGTGCCATTGATGCTGTGGCAATGATGCGCGCCCGCAACCCAACGGCAATGGCGGCAAGATCGGCATCAACCGATTTCAACCCCACGCCAAGAGCGCGTTTCAAATGACCTTTTTGATCGGCTTTGCGAATGACAGACTCTTCGGCTGTCACCCACGCGCCACGGCCGGGCAGACGTCCTGCAAGATCGGCAACAGCATAGCCATCCGGTGCCGCAACAAAGCGAATTAGCTTGTGCGGGGGAAGCGTTTGCCCAGTTGCGATACAGGTGCGCTCAGCCATGACAGATAGCCCCTCATGGCCTAGCTGTCAGACGAAGCCGACGCATCGTCGGTGTCTGTGCTGTCAGCGGTTTCATCTGTAAACCAATGCGCCCGTGCAGCCATGATAATATCACCAGCTTCGCCATCATCGCTAAGACCATGCTGACCTAAAAGCTCGACAAGCTCTTCATTATCAAGACCGGCAAGATCATCAAGCTTGCGGATTTCATTTTCGGCAAGGGTCAACAACATGGCAAGGCTGATATATTCAAAGGCACGAAGATCGTCAGCGACCTTCATTTCATCAAGCGCAGCATTGATCCGGTCGGATTCACGCTCGACAAATTCGATGGCGCGATTCTGCAATTCGCCAGCGATATCTTCGTCAAAGCCCTGAATCGCGGCTAGCTCTTCCAATGTGCTTTCGGCAATTTCTTCAGGGAAGACAAAGCCTTCAGCAACAAGAAGATGCGCAATCACATCATCAATATTCAACGCATCAATAAAGCGTGTTGAACGGGTTTTAAACTCTTCCTGACGGCGTTCGGATTCTTCGGCCTCGGTCAGAACATCAATATACCAACCCGACAATTGCGACGCCAAACGCACATTCTGGCCACGACGCCCAATCGCAAGGCTCAATTGATCGTCCGGAACAACAACTTCCATCCGGCCAGCAACCTCATCCATCACCACCTTGGCGACTTCGGCAGGTGCCAAAGCATTCACCACAAAAGCGGCTGGATCTTCGATATAGGGAATGATTTCAACTTTTTCGCCCTGCAATTCGCCAACAACAGCCTGAACACGGCTGCCGCGCATACCAACACAAGCACCAACCGGATCAATGCCCGGGTCATTTGACAGAACGGCAATTTTGGCACGGCTGCCAGGCTCGCGGGCAACGCCCTTGATTTCGATAATGCCATCATAGATTTCAGGCACTTCTTGGGTAAACAGCTTGGCCATAAATTCATTACAAGCCCGCGATAGGAAAATCTGGGGGCCGCGCGGCTCTTCACGAACATCAATGATATAGGCACGAACACGATCGCCTTGGCGCAGGTTTTCACGCGGGATCATTTCCTCACGGCGAATCACCGCTTCGGCGCGGCCAAGATCAACCGTGATTGAATAGCTTTCAGCCCGCTTGACCGTACCAACAACAATTTCGCCAATACGGTGCTTATATTCTTCAAACTGGCGTGCGCGTTCGGCATCACGCACTTTTTGTGAAATAACCTGTTTTGCAGTTTGCGCGGCAATCCGGCCAAATTCGATTGGCGGCAAAGATTGGCGCCAAAATTCACCCGCGGCCAATGGTGGGTTTTGCTTGGCACCTTCAGCAAGACTCATCTGCATCGATTCATCTTCAACTTCTTCGACAACTTCGATCCAACGCTCAAGACGAATGGCACCGGTTTTGCGATCAATCATCGCCCGGATATCACGGTCTAGCCCATATTTCGCCCGACCGGCCTTTTGGATGGCTTCTTCCATCGCCAGCATGACTTCTTCGCGCTCAATTGATTTTTCACGCGCCACCACATCGGCAACTTGAATTAGCTCGAGGCCAGGAATTGATGATGTATCCATAGTCGTCTCACCTTTGGTTTGTCTTTGCACCATATGTGGCGCGGCATTTATTACGAAAATTCTTTGTTGTTTTGACCTTCATTCATCGCCGCTTCGGTTCTAGCTGCGCCGTTCAAAAATTTCACTTGGGTCGATCCGTGCCGATTCAATATCATCAAAGGCAAATTCAAATCTGCCAAAGCTTGTTTCAAGGCCAATCTTGCCATCATCTGTCAGGCCGGTAAGCCGGCCTTGAAACCGCCGCCGTCCATCAAGCATCATGCGCAATGTTATTTTCGCCAATTCACCATTGAAACGCTCAAAATGTTCAATCCGTGTCAAAGGCCGGTCGATGCCAGGCGAACTCACTTCAAGGACATAGGCAGCGGCAATGGGGTCATCAACATCAAGCAATGTCGAAATATGCCGACTTAGCATCTGGCAATCTTCGACCGTCATTTCACGATCTTCTTTCGGCTCGGCCATGATCTGCAACTGGTTGCGACCCGTTTGCCCACCTGAAAACTGCACCCGCACAAGGCCAAAGCCAAGCACGGTAACCGCATCTTCGATAATCTGGCTTATCTTGGCTTCGACCAAAATGCCTCCTAAAACCCTGACTATTGGCATACCCATAGAGGCAATTGCCGTAACGCTAACCTAAAGCTGTATTGCTTTTTAAAAACCGGCCAAAGCCCCTCAAAAAAGGCAATAAAAAAGTGGGCCAGTGGCCCACCGTCTGACTGCGACAGCTTTATTTCGTCTTGTTATAAGCGGTGACAGGCAAAAAAGCAAGAGGCAAGAGGCAGCGGGCCTGTAATGCCAATTTGTCGTTCAGTCCTTTCCAAAGTGACCGGGTCAGTCGGCAACGCCGCAACGCTGAAACAGAAACCATGATGATTGGCGTTCGGCGCGATCGGCCTTTTTCATGTAGCGCGTTTCGGGCAATTCGGCAGGTCGTTGACGCCAATCTTGGGGGCTGCGCGCTGTCCACATAAAATCAGCATGTGCGGTGGCAGCCTGCAAAAGCCAGCTTTTTGCCGTAGGATCATCACTTGCCAGAACCAGCCGTCCACCCGGCCGGATCATCACCGCAAGCTGGTCAAGAAGGGCGGTTTGCAGAATGCGCCGCGCCGCATGGCGTTTTTTCGGCCAAGGATCGGGAAACATGATAAAGGCACCAGCAAGGCTTGCCGCCCCAAGACTAGGCATGATCAGCCGAACATCATCTGGCCAGATGCGGATATTGCCAAGCTGTTGTTCATCAATATGGCGAAGCAGACTGGCAACACCATTGATGAAAGGTTCGGCGCCGATGAAATCGCAATCAGGCATCGCCGCGGCAAGGCCAGCCAGATGCTCACCACCGCCAAAACCGATTTCAAGATAGCGATCGGCCTTGTGGCCAAATTGATCATCAATCGGCCGCGCCGGATCAAAGGCAAATTGCGGCAAAGCTTCATCAAGAAGCCGCTTCATCGAGGCACGAAGCGGGCGGCCTTTGCGCCGACCATAAAAACGCGGCCCCAGCGGCATCCCGTCAATTAAAACCCCGTTCTTGGTAACAGCATCGTGATCGGCCATTGCAAAATCTGTCCCATATGTGAACGCGTATTTGATCGGATGTTTGATTGAATATTTGACCAGCTATTTCGGCAAGTGATATCCTATCGTGCCGTAGCGCGAAGCGCGTCAACAAGGTCGGTTGCTTCCCAGCTAAATGTGCCCGCCCCTGCTTCACCGGCAATTCGGCCAAAATGCCCATAGGCGGCAGTTGGCGCATAGATTGGCGCATTCATGCCAAGATGCTGGCGAATACCGCGCGGCGTCAAATCCATGCAATCGCGAAGCGCTTCTTGCAGTTTTTGATCATCAATAGTGCCCGTGCCATGTGTATTCGCACAAAGCGATACCGGCTCGGCAACGCCAATCGCATAGGCGATCTGAATTGTGCAACGCGATGCCAATCCCGCCGCAACAACATTTTTTGCCAAATAGCGGCTAGCATAGGCAGCCGACCGGTCAACCTTTGTTGGGTCCTTTCCCGAAAAGGCACCGCCACCATGCGGCGCCGCCCCACCATAAGTATCAACAATGATTTTGCGGCCAGTAAGACCCGTATCACCATCCGGCCCACCAATCACAAACTGTCCGGTTGGGTTTACCAGCAGATCATCACCTGACACCATCCAACCATCGGGAAGAACATTGGCGATCACCGGCGTCACCAGTGCCAGAATATCGGCTTGTGTCGCTTTTTCAGAATGCTGCGTTGATAGAACCACCTTATGCACACCCGTTGGACGGCCGGCATCATCATAAACAAGGCTGATCTGGCTTTTTGAATCAGGGCCAAGGATTGAATCGGCATCCTGTTTACGAACCGTTGCAAGATCTTTTAGAATCTGATGGGAATAATGAATTGCCGCAGGCATCAAGACATCGGTTTCATCACAGGCATAACCAAACATAAGCCCCTGATCGCCAGCGCCTTCATCTTTATTATCGCCTGAATCAACACCCATCGCGATATCGGTCGATTGTTCATGAAGGTAGTTTTGAAATTCGAAATTGGCGTGATGAAACTTGTCTTGCTCATAGCCGATATCTTTGACCGCCGCCCGCACTGCCGGTTCGATCTCGGCCATGATCTGGGTCAATGTAGACTTGCTTGCCCGCACTTCACCAGCCAGCACAACACGGTTTGTCGTTGCCAAAGTTTCACAGGCAACACGCGCTTCTGGTTCATATTTCAAAAACAGATCAAGAACCGTATCCGAAACACGGTCACATAATTTGTCGGGATGGCCTTCTGAAACAGATTCAGATGTAAAGATATAGCTCATGGGTGGGTTCCTTAATTCTTGCTGATTGTATCTATTGCCTGATGGAACGAGAGAGGTCAAGACATGCAGCACTGCCAATAATCAAGAAAATAAGTGCAAAGAATCCCAAATTACCGAAACGGGCAAATAGCGTTGGCGCTAGGGCCGGCGGCACCGGCAGATCAAGAACACCATGCCTGCCAAGCCCCATCTGTCCAAGAATACGGCCATAGGAATCAAAACCGGCAGTGATGCCCGTATTGGCAACCCGCATCAGCGGCAAGCCTTCTTCGACCGCGCGCATCTGGGCTTGTACAAGATGCTGCCACGGCCCTACACTTTGGCCAAACCAAGCATCATTGGTGATATTGATCATCATATCTGGGCGCATCTCTTGACCAATGACCGCGCCGGCAAAAATCACTTCATAGCAAATCAGCATTTGTATGCTGCCATAACCATCAAGACGCATCAGGCGATTATTTTCACCAGGTACAAAATCAATCGGGCCAACAATTGGCTCAAGGAAGGGAAGCCATTTCCGAAATGGCATATATTCGCCAAACGGCACAAGATGGCGTTTGTCATAGACAGCTTTAATAGCACCATCATGGTCAATCATAATGGCCGAATTCAGCAAAGTACGACCGCCGCCAAATCGCGGAATACCGGTAATCACCAAACCATCATTTTGCGTGGCATTGCGAATGGTTGTGTTGAGCAATGCTTGATTGCGGCTAGCAAATCCGGCAAAGGCGGTTTCCGGCCAGATCACCAATTTTGGCACCACATCACCTTGACGAGACAAGCTGACAAGCCTGTCGAGATGGCGCTGGCGTTTGCTTCGATCCCATTTATCGGCTTGTGGTATTGCCGGTTGCACAAGCCGGATCATTGATCCCGATGATGCCGAATGGGCATCAGATGAATTGGCGAGCCGCATCGCCCCAAAGGCGGCAAGCATAAGAGGCAACATCAAAAATATTGCGGCAAAACGCCGATGCCCCAAAACCCAGAATGCCGGTACCAATGCAAAAAATAGCGCAATCACGCATAGCCCGTAGGCGCCAATCACGCTGGCCGATTGCAGGCTGGCAAGATCAACAGCAAACAAACTGCCGGTCAGATTCCACGGAAATCCGGTTGCCACAAAGCCACGCGCCCATTCGCCAAGGCTGAAAAAGGCAACAAACCAAAACAGGCGCGCCACCGGTCGCCGCCCAAATGACCATGAAACCATTGCCGCGCTGGCCCAAAAAACCGCCAGAATAAGCGCCAATGCCAGCGCCATAAACGGCGCCAAAACCCAAAGTGATGGGGTGTCAACAATCAGCGAATGCGACACCCAATAGGTTGATGCCAGAAACCATCCGGTCCCCGCCGCACTAAAAATCAACG
>Ga0206128_1004349_pt1 | contig 11110 bp, 9 predicted proteins | sample Helgoland_Spring_7_FD_148601 | JGI IMG/M metagenome (GOLD analysis project Ga0206128, IMG submission 148601) | Pelagic subsurface seawater microbial communities from Kabeltonne, Helgoland, North Sea - Helgoland_Spring_Bloom_20160426_1 | ecosystem: Environmental > Aquatic > Marine > Epipelagic ...
CCCCATCGACGATTCGCCAGTTATTGAGGAGTTTGAATCGACCCCTGTCCCTGAACGCGCGCAAAAAGGCGCGAAAGCTTTCTGGGGCATGTATGCAGGTGAGCATGCGGCAGGCACGGAGTTCATGATTGGGCCGCTCTTTCTACTTGCTGGAGTGAGTTTGCAGAACATCTTCTGGGGCTTGTTGCTGGGAAATTTCTTAGCGGTGTTGAGCTGGCGATTTATTTGTGCGCCGATTGCCACGAAAGCGCGTTTAACCCTGTATTGCCACTTAGAGAAAATCGCCGGTAAGAAACTGGTTAAGATCTACAATTTGGCGAATGGTGTGCTCTTCTGTTTCCTCGCTGGAGCGATGATTACCGTGTCCGCCACAGCAGTAGGGATTCCGTTCAATCTGGAAATGCCAGCCTTTGATGCGATTTATCCGAACAGTGCATCCTTTATTATGATTGTGGTGGCTGTGGGGGTAGTGATTTCGGCAGTCGCCGGTTTTGGTTATAATGCGGTGAGTCGTTTTGCGAATATTGCAGCCCCATGGATGGTGCTGGTTTTCTTGGGCTGTGGCATCGTGGCGCTCAAGCAATTAGGCGTCGATTCCTGGGCTGGGCTTGAGGCTATTTGGACCGAGTCGATCAGCTTTGCGCAAGGCGGTGAGGTGAAGACGTCAATGGGCTTCCTCGAAGTTGTTTTATTCGCATGGTTTTGTAATGCCGCGATGCACGTCGGTATGTCGGATCTTTCGGTATTTCGTTATGCTAAAAAAGCCTCCAGTGGTTGGGCCACCGCAGGGGGTATGTATGTCGGGCACTATATGGCTTGGATAGCCGCCGCGTTGATGTTGGCAGCGCAAATTAAACTGACTCAAAGTGCCGATCCAGTTCCCGGCCCCATGGCGTTTAACGTTGTTGGTATCGCAGGTATCATCTGTGTGGTCGTTGCTGGTTGGACGACTGCCAACCCGACGATCTATCGTGCAGGTTTGGCGTTTCAGGCAATGTTGCCTGGCACGAGTCGCTTGAGTATGACTTTACTTGCGGGGGGTATTGCTACCACTGCCGCGATTTTTCCAGCCTTTGCATTTAAGTTACTCGGTTTTGTCGGTTTATATGGCACGATTCTCGCACCTATGGGCGCGGTGATCTTCGCCGATTGGTATTTGAGCAAACGCATCGGAGTCACACCTTTTCACGCCGAAGCGATTGGCTGTGGCGTCAATAAATCAGTTTTATTTGCATGGCTCATTCCGGTGACGATCTCGCTTTATTTTATTTTCGCACAAGGCGTGACCACTTGGTATTTTGTATTTCCCGCATGGTTTGCATGCGGTGTCTTGTTCCTCGTCTTTAGTCGTTTGCGAGGGATGCCACAGTCATCAGTAAAGAAAGGAGAGAGCGTATGAAAAATATCTGTAAATGGATCGGACTGTTATCGATTGCGGTGATTTTTATTCTGCCGCTTGCTTTCTATATTGAGCAAATCACTTTGGAAGCGATGAAGGAGGGCTTGCTAATTTCGACGCTAGTTTGGTTTGGCACCTCGGTGTTTTGGATTGGTAGCAAAGCACCAAAAGATCTGGCCGGTGATCCGATTCTTTAATTCTTTGGCATTATGGGCATGGCAGTGTTTTTAACTGTTTGATTTGATCGAAACTGGTGCTCAATCAGTTCGGTGCTGAACATTGCAGCCTTAAGTCTAATCACGCTGCAACTAAGTGGCTGCTGCCAGCACTCATTTGGAATTAGGCGCGAATTGTTTTGTCCTTTGCAGGTCCAGCGTGTCAGCTAGGTTCTGTGCCCCTTTCGTTGCTCCGCTAGGATTTGCATGACATCCGCCGGTGAGCGTTTAGAGCGATATAGTTCGGCCATAATCTTCATGGCGGGGTCGATATGTGTGAAGAATTTTTTGTAGGAGGGGCAGAGGTAATTGAGGCCCCATTCACCATCAGGCGTCCAAGAGAAACGGTGCTTTGGACATTCGCCATTGCAGGCGAAGCGGACGCTGCAATCGCGGCAATATTGTGGCAGCTTGTCGCGCTTGGCGTTGCCAAAGTCTTTAGCCATCTGGCTGTTGGCTAGCTCACCAAGCGAGGTGTTCATCATGTTACCCAGCTTGTAGTTTGGATACACATAGTGGTCGCAGGTATAAACGTCACCGTCGTGCTCCATCGCGAGCGCGTCTCCGCAGGTTTCAGCGAAATAGCACAGCCCGCCGGGAGTTCCTAGCCATTTGCCGAGAGCGACATCGAACAGTTGCACATAGACTTTGCCAACATCGCGATTGATCCACTCGTTGAAAATCTTGATCATAAAATCACCATACGCTTCGGCTGGCACCGCAAAGTCCGACATCTTTGGGCTTTCTTTAGTTGCCGGTGCTTCTGCGAGATTAGGCGGTGCGGCGTGGTCGAGGCCGAGCTTGGCGGCGGCGGTGTCAACTTCGCGTTCCACGATGGGAATGAATTGTAGGTACTTTGATCCGATGCTCTTAAGAAACTGGTAGATTTTGACGGGGTGCTTGACGGTTTCGGCGTTGACGCAGGTGAGGGTGTTAAATTCGACGCCGTGTTCACGTAGCACATTTAGACCGCGGGGCGACGCGATATGCGTTGTGTAGGTCTTCTGGGCCATCAATCGACAGGCCGACCAGAAACTTGTTCTCGGCCAGAAATTCACCCCATTCATCGTCGAGCAGAATACCATTGGTTTGAAAAGCGGTGCTGATCTGCTTGCCGTTAGCGTGCTTCTTTTGGAATTCAACGACCTTGCGGAAGTAATTAACACCAAGCAGGGTTGGTTCACCGCCTTGAAAGGCGAAAGAGACCTCTTGACTAGGTTGTGCGGCGATATAATCGCGAATGAAGGCTTCCAACTGTTCATCCGACATCTTCCACTTTTCATTTTCAGGATAGAGCTGCTCCTTTTCGAGGTATAGAAGCAATATTTGCAATCGAGATTACAGATCGGTCCTATGGCTTTGGCGATGACGTGAAAGGGCGCATCTGCTTGCCTTAAAATCGTTTCTGAGCGGTTGTCGGATGAAGTCATAATTCATCCTAAATTAGGATGATTTGTGTCTGATGCGAGGATCTATAGCCCAGCGCCATAATATTTCTTGCACACTGTTACTGTCGAATTTGAGGCGCTCTAGCGCTCATTCCCGTAGTGCTGGCATTGACTTCGTCGCCTCGTATTTGATGCGCTTGCGGCACGCTGAGGGGTTGATGCCGTGGTGTTGCTTGAAGCGTTTAGAAAAATGAAATTGATCACAAAAACCGAGTTGTTCGGCAATGGGGCCTCGTTGCTAAGATTAGTTTCGACTAGTAAGCGGGTGGCTTTTTGCATTTGGCGAATGTGTATGAAACGCTTTGGAGTCTGGCCTGTCAGGCGGGTGAATTTTTTGCGGAAGACATCGTAAGACTGACCCATATCTTGCGCGGAGTGCAGTACGCCTTTGGGATTGGTGAGGTGGTGTTCTAGGATGTGTCGGGCTCGGTCAATCCAGATTTGAGTACTTTGAGTTTCGACTATATAGCGGTCACGTTTGAGCGCTTCGGCGAGGAAGTCCTGCAGGCGGGTGACCTGTTGTAGTGGGTTGGTGTCTGGGGCGTAAATGTCTTTGAAGCGATCGAGCCAGAGTTCAATCGGAGTTAGTTTCAGCAAGGGGCGATTTGCAGGAAAAAGACCTTGCTGCTCCCAAAGCTGGAAGACTGGGCCATCAAACAGCATGAAGTATTCATTCCAGATCGTTTTTACGCTGGGCTTGTAGCGGTGCTCTAGCTCTGGACGCAGCAGGATTAAGTCGCCTGGGTTGACTGCCAGTGTACGCTGCGGGTCCTCATAAGTTCCACTGCCACTTTGCACATATACTAAAGCGTAACAGCCGAGCTTGCGGCGTTTTTTACCAGGCGTGCCGTAGCTGTCCTCGAGCCGAGCCACTGTACTGATGCGACCCATCCCGGATTGTTCGGAGCCTTGATGCAAGGAGTAGACTGTGTGTGTACGCTTCATTGTTTTTTATTGTCCGAAATATACATAAATAAACCCTTTACATGTATTGTCAAGCGATATGTGTTGGATACCATAATCCACGATGAAGTATTCCAACGACGATGAACTTTTGGCACTGTGCCGCAACGAGCTGTTTAGCGCAGTGATCGGTGATGTGATGGACCTGATGGGGCATACGCATCAATTCCTGCCACCGCATGTGCAACCACTACGCGATGATATGATTGTGGCGGGCCGAGCGATGCCGGTGCTGGAAGCCGACGATGATGGCGGCGAAGGCCCTGGTCGGGCCAATGAAATGCTTAACCAACCTTTCGGCCTGATGCTGCGCGCTTTGGATGATCTGCAAAAGAATGAGGTCTATGTGTGCACTGGCTCGTCACCAAGCTATGCGCTGTGGGGCGAGTTGATGAGCACCTGCGCGATCAACCGCGGCGCGGTCGGTGCGGTAGTCGATGGTTACTCCCGCGATACTAAGGGCATTCTGGAGCAGAACTTTCCTTGTTTTTCCTATGGTCGCTACGCACAGGATCAGCGTCCTCGCGGTAAGGTGGTGGATCTACGCTGCACGATTAAAATCGGTGCGGTTAAGATTCAGCCGGGCGATATCATTTTTGGCGATCTGGACGGAGTTTGTGTGATTCCCAAGCAGATTGAAAAGGAAGTCATCGAAGCTGCGTGGGAGAAAGCGCATGGTGAGAAGCGCGTTTTTGAAGCGATCAAGGGCGGCATGGGTGCGCAAGCAGCCTGGGATAAATTTGGGATTATGTAATGTGATCTTGAATACGGAATTGTGGATTTAAAATTATGAAAATTACAGAAGTTAAGGTGTGGCTGGTCGAAGGTGTAAAATACAACTGGACCATGATAAAAATTTTCACTGATACTGGTCACACGGGGGTGGGCGAAGCAACTAATTGGCCGGGCAGTCCAATCATCGAGGCGGCGGCTCGTCATGCTGGTGAGCGCATCATCGGGCTCGACCCATTGCGCACTGACTTTATATGGCAAAAGCTGTATCGCGACCTGAATTGGATTGGTCCCTTCGGTGCCAGCATGTGTGCCATCAGTGGCATCGACATGGCGCTGCTCGATTTGAAGGGTAAGGTCCATGGCATGCCTTGTTATCAATTGCTCGGCGGCGCTTTTCGCACGCAAATCCGACTCTACGCGAACTACTGGTTCACTGGTGGTGGGCATACCGCGGAGGATTATGCGCTGCAGGCCAAGCGCGTCAAAGACCTGGGCTTCACTGGCCTGAAGTTCGACCCCTTTGCACATACCAACTATTTGTATGGCGAGGATCTCAATACCGACCTAGGCCTGACGCCGGCACAGCAAGATGTTGCCTTCGAAGTGACTAAGGCCGTGCGCGAAGCGGTGGGCGCGGAGTTCGATATGATGATTGAAACCCACGCGATGCTCAACTTCGAGGTGGCGGTGAAGATGGCCGAACGCCTTGCGCCGCTCGGGGTGACTTGGTACGAGGAACCCGCTGGGCCGGAAAATTCCGATACCTTGCGCGCCTTCCGTGAACGCTTGCCGAGCAATGTGCCAATTTGTGTCGGTGAGCGACACTATACCCGCCACGGTTTCCGTCCTGTCCTCGAAAAGCATATTTGCGATGTGATCATGCCAGACATCACCCGTTGCGGTGGTCCGTCTGAGATGAAGCGTATCGCCACGATGGGCGAGGCCTATGGCGTGATGGTTGCACCGCACAACCCGAACGGCCCGCTCAGCACGCTGGCGAGTGCGCACGTTTGTGCGTCGATTCCGAATTTCTTTCGCTGCGAATTTATGGTCAACGATGTGGCTTGGCGTGACGAAGTAATTACGCATCCACTGGATGTCCGCGAGGGCTTTCTACATCTTTCCGAACGGCCGGGCCTTGGGGTGGATCTGATTGAGGAGGAGCTCGAAAAACATCCTGGTATTCGCGGTCTGAAAGAAAAGGATAACTTTTACGTCTAACCTAGGGAGGCAGTTATGGCATTGAATATTGATTTGAAAAACAAGCGGGCCTTTGTATCAGGCTGCGCTCGAGGCATTGGTCTTGGGATTGCTCGCGCTTTGGCGATGGCTGGCTGTGATGTCGCGGGGTGCGGCACGGCTGCTGCGGAGCATGAGAACGTGCACAACTTCATTCGCGAGGTGGAGTCCCACGGTCGCAAAGCACTGTATGTGCAGGGTAACTTGTCCGAGCGCGACACACCTGCTCGCCTAATGCAGGCAGTGGCGAAGCAATGGGGCAGTCTCGACGTTTTGATTTCCAACGCCGGGCGTAATATATTTAAAGGTGCTGAACTGTGCTCGGAGGATGATTGGGATGAGTGTATGAATCTCGATCTCGCCTCACACTGGCGCCTTGCCAAGGCGGCCTTGCCGTTGTTGAAGGCCAGTGATCATCGTGATCCAGGCTCGATTGTAATCATTGGCTCGAACCATGCGAATAACACCATTCCTGGTTGCTTCCCTTACAATGTGGCCAAGCCCCCCCCGGTCTGCTTGGGCTGGTGCAGTCGCTGGCGATCGAGTGGGGACCCGATGTCCGTTGTGCCGGTGTGGCACCTGGCTTTATTGATACGGAGGGCAACGATGCCTGGTTTGTCTCCTTTCCCGATCCCGCTGTGGAACGGAAACGCACGGAGAATTCGCACCCCGTCGGACGGATCGGTAATGTCGATGAAATCGGTGCGCTTTGTGCCTTTTTGGCCAGCTCGCACGGCGGCTTTATTTCTGGTACCACGCTGCTTGCCGATGGTGGACGTAGTGCCTTAATGCAGGATGCATAGTGGTGATCTATGCGTCATGAGGTCGGAACAATACAAGATGACGGTATTTGAAATGACTGATCCTATTTATTGAATAAAAATTTATAATGAAGCACTTTAAACTGAAAAATAAAATTACCCTGATTTTTTCTTGTCTGTTATCCACCATGTTGGCAACGGCTGGAGTGATTGAGGTGGACGGCTGGATCGTGAATGACGAGTCGACTCAGAACGATTCGAAGGGTTCCTTTGTGGCGCACGGTTTTTCTGGTACGGTAGCCTTGCGCGGGAACTTGGACTGGGGGCAAACCTCACGCTACCATACCGCAGATGGCTATGCGCAATGGACCTTTGTGGGACTGCCATCCGGGCTTTATGAGGTAGCCGTCAGCCATGAGCCGGACACCAACCATACCACGGCCGCGCCATTGTTTGTTCAAGGTGTTGCAGTCGGGACCGTCAATCAGCGGCAAGCCGCAGCAAATGGCCCTGTATTGAGTGATGGTCAGCACGAGATTCCTTTTGAAGTGATCTGTCAGAACGCTGAGGTTAGCGATGGCACGCTCAGGGTGAGGGTTGGGACGGTGGACAATACCAGTCAGATGGAATTTGTGATGGCCGATGCGGTGGCGATTCGCCCAGTGACTGAGGCGATGCAGCAAGCGGCGAGTGCGAAGGATGCATTACGCGATGCCTATGTCTTTTGGAAGGATCCGAGCGTTTATACGGTGAATACCTTGTCGCATCAGACTACCAAAGTGCCCTACGCGGATCTGCAATCAGCTAAGCGCTCCCTGCAGCACTTGGCAGCCGCGGACTATGTCGATCTCGAAGCGTCCAGCTATTTTCAGTCATTGAATGGTGATTGGAAATTCAGCTGGGCAAAGCACCCGCTCGAGCGCGCCATCGGCTTTGAGTCCCCGGACTTTGACGTGAGTGGCTGGGAGTCGATTCCCGTGCCTTCTTGCTGGGAGCTGTATGGATACGGCAAACCCTTCTTTGGAACGGTGCCGACCACACGGATGCGTGAAGAAACCGGCCATGTCATTGACATTCCGGATGAGGAAAATTCGGTGGGTAGCTACCGTCGGACGTTTACGATTCCAGAGGCATGGGATGGGCGTCAGGTGATTCTGCATTTCAATGGCGTATCCAGTGCCTTTAATGTTTGGGTGAACGGCAAATTTGTTGGCTACGATCAGGATGCATGGACAGATGCGGCCTTCAATATCACCAAACATTTACAGCCGGGAGAGAATGTGTTGGCCGTGCAGGTGATCCGTTGGTCGGACGGATCCAACTTAGAGGACGCAGCTGCCTGGAGCTTTAGTGGCATTTTGCGCGACGTGTATTTCTCAGATTAAGCATGCGCGCGATTATCAAGTGGAGATGACTTTGCTGGACGCGAATGGTCAAACAGTGGGTGCGCAGCAGCTCGCCGTGGCTAAGCCTTTTAAGGATCGCGACGGTGCGGGCGGCTTGGTTGCGGTGATGAATATGGAGGCCGCGATTGATAATCCGCGTAAGTGGTCGGCGGAAGACCCCTATCTGTATCAGGTCTTACTCACACTGCGTGATAATGAGGGCAACGTGATTGAAACCACGGGTGCCAATTTCGGATTTCGTGAAATTGTGCTCAATGTCAATGGTCTGTTCGTGAACGGTCAAAACGTAAAGATCAAGGGCGTGAATCGTCATGAGAATGATCCTACAGGCGGCAAGACACTTACGGTCGAAGGTATGGTGAAGGATGCGATTTTGATGAAGCAGTTTAACATCAACGCGGTGCGCAGTAGCCACTATCCCAATGACACACGTTGGTATGATATCTGCGACAAATATGGTCTCTATGTGATGGATGAAGCACTGGAGACTAGTGACTTTTTTATTAAGCGCGAGGGACTTCCTGGCAGTGATACCCGTTGGTTGGGAGCCTGCGTTGATCGAGTTGCGGCGATGGTCGAGCGGGCGAAGAATCACCCTTCCATTATTTTTTGGTCGCTGGGCAATGAGTCTGGGATTGGTCGAAATCTGATGATTATGGGGGACGTGGTTCGACGTATCGACCCGACGCGGCCCATTTCGTATGATGGTCGTGAGACCGTTGAAATGCAGCAGAAGGATTGGTTCGATATGAACAGCTCGATGTATCCGTCGATTGATTATCTGAAGCATCACTGGGGCCAGCCGCGCGACGGCAAACCTTATATCATGATCGAGTTCGCGCATGCCATGGGCAATGCACTCGGTAATTATGATGTGTATTGGGATCTGATTGAAGAAACGCCACACTTTGTGGGTGGCTACATCTGGGATTGGGTAGCACAGACAGTTTGGATGGATGGGCAGGATGGCACGAAGCGCTGGTCGCACGGCACTGACTTTAAGCGCGGTGCCGCGCATGAAGGCGAGTCGAAGCATGCGGCCTCTGATGGCGGCGTGTATTGCCTAATCTTTTCGGATCGCAGTATCCAGCCTGAGATGCACGAAGTGAAGAAGGTGCAGCAGTATATTGGCTTTAAACTATTGTCGGCCGCCAATGCAGAGGTGGAGCTGGAGAATAAATACAATTTTACGAATTTGAACCAGTTTGTAGGTTCATGGGAATTGTTGCGTAATGGCGAGGTCGTGAACTCTGCGGCGTTCGCGCCGATCGATGTGGAACCAGGTGATACCGCAGCGGGGCAACTTCCTGTGGGGACGCTCGACCCAGGTGCGGAATATTTGCTGAATATCAGTTACAAACTCGCCTCGGACACGCTTTGGGCTAAGGCTGGCCACGAGGTGGCCTGTGAGCAATTCATACTACAAAAAGCCACGCCACCAGTGAGTGAAGGGCAAGGGGCAGTTCAACTCTCCGATGGGGCATCCGAACTGGTCGTTACTGGAGGGGCGCTTTCGGTGCGTTTCAACAAAGTGACGGGGCTGATGACTTCGCTTCAGGTTGAGGGCCAGGAATGCCTTGCTCCGCAGTCCAACATTAAAGGCATTGATTTGAACCTGTATCGAGCGCCGATTAGTAATGACCGTTGGTTCCGTGGGCCGTGGATGCATAAACGCATTTATGCGCCGGAACAATCGTTGTTAAGCTTTGATGCTTCCAAGGAAGCGGATGGATCGGCTAGGGTTCGTGTGAGCAAACAAAATGTCCATATGAACGGACGGGTCGACTATCAACTCGAGTACCGGATCTACGGCAATGGAGTGATTCGTGTTCATTGCGCGATGACTCCAGGCCAGCAGGTTTTGAGGACTTCGAAACGCTGCCGCGTGTTGGTCTCAAGCTAGCACTCGATTCATCTTTTGAAACCGTGCAGTGGTATGGGCGTGGACCGCATGAAAACTATCCAGACCGCAAGACGTCTGCTTTCTTGGGTAACTATACTACAACAGTCACCGATATGTTTGTGCCGTATTTGAATCCACAGCATAATGGAGCGCGGAGTTGGATGTATCGCATGTGAGTTTGAGCAAGCCTGATGGCAGCGGCCCTGTCTTTACGGTAGATTCTTCTAAGCCTTTCCTGTTCACGGCACTGCATTTCGACGAGTTGGACTATAGCCGCTATATCCGCCCTGGATTTCTGAAGCCACGTGAGGAAACTATTTTGTATCTGGATCATCGGATGCTCGGGCTCGGCAACGCCAGCTGCGGGCCGAAGCCACTGCCGGAATATATGCTGCCGGTTCAGCCGTATCAGTTCGATCTGACGTTGCGGGTTGAATAAGTGCGATTGCATGGTTTTAATCGTGCAATGTTAAGAATGAAGATGCTGACTTGGATGTTGCTGGCAATCGGGAGTGGTCTCTCGGTCGCACAGGATAAACCGCTAGATCAATCGGTAGAGCCGCTACTCACCAGCAATGGCAAGCCTTTCGTTCCGAAGGCTTGCTATCCTGAATTCAGCTGGGATCGGGTGCCGGTGTATATGATGTTCGCCGATGGTAGTCGCCTGCTGAAAGATTCCGAAGTCGAGAAAATCGCCTCCGAAACGGATTTTATCTGCATCGAAAAGAACCACGGGCTCGAGCCTCTTGGGGATGCGGTATTGGGCTTGGAGCATGAGAATCAGGCGTTCAAGCAGGTAAAGCCGGGCATCAAGAGGTGCTTGGCTATCTAAACGGGGCGCTCACCTATCCGTTCACCCGTTACACTCAAATGTTGACGGCAGGGAAGGTCGATCAGCATCCGGAGATCAAGGCCTATTTAATGACCGACCTGAAGACGGGCGAGTTGGTTAAGACGCGTGGCTTATATGGATACAACGTGCTTAATCCCGACATGCGTGCCTGGTGGTCCGACGCGGCCGCCGATATGGTGCGCGTGGGC
>Ga0206128_1004359_pt1 | contig 11096 bp, 14 predicted proteins | sample Helgoland_Spring_7_FD_148601 | JGI IMG/M metagenome (GOLD analysis project Ga0206128, IMG submission 148601) | Pelagic subsurface seawater microbial communities from Kabeltonne, Helgoland, North Sea - Helgoland_Spring_Bloom_20160426_1 | ecosystem: Environmental > Aquatic > Marine > Epipelagic ...
AAAAATTTTCCTCTTGACACAGGTGTAGGAATTTATTATCTTGGTAGAAAAGAACAATACACCGAATGTGGATGGGTTGTATATAATTGTTTAAATCCACATATGAAAGATTTTTGGGAAAGATTTTCCAATCAGTATAGAAAAGACAAGCTGTTAAATCAGACCGAATGGCATGATAGTTTTATATTTGACAGAGTAAGAGAAACTATGGAACGTGAATTTAATATGGTTAATAGTAATATTACACCAGAGTATGTTAAAGGACACCCGTTTATTGATTGTTTCTTAGGTGATTACATGGATCATCTCAAAGGACCAAAGCGTAAAGTTGCTGGGCGTAGCAGAAAAAACGAAAGCAAAACTAGTAAAGCAAGTTACTGGAAATGATTGGTTATTGTGCAGCAGACCCTAACTACTTTAAATTGTACTTTGATATGTGGGCTGGACAAATGAATCGATTTTATCCTAACATGCAAAAAATTGTAGCAATATATAACCCATCGGATGAAATACAACAAAAATGTGATCAGTATGGTGTTGAGCTAAGAGAAGCTGAACTTCCTAACAATCCATCTAGGGCACACTTCTACTTGTTGCGTTGGCTTAATTTACCTTACGACACAAATGAATTAATTTTAGAAACACAAATTAATTGTTTAGCAGTACAGACACAGGTTTTTCAAAAACAAAAAGTAGATCATTTGCGAATTTGCCGATACAAACGGGATAAGGTCAGTGGAATCAGTGCCGCAGTATACACTCCCGATGCTGCTAGCAAGTTAGTAGCACACGCAAAAACAGTTGTTAACAATCCGTCTGATGGCGATCATCCAATAAATGCTTGGCAGGCTAAAAATTTAACTTGGGATAAAGTTTTAGCAGAGCAACAATTCAAGCAAGAGAACAAAACAATTGAACCATGGTGTTGTTGGATTACAGCTGGCACTAGTCAACACTACACTGCACAGCAAAAGATAGATATGCTTGAGCATTATCTCGACAGGGTATAAGAATGAAACTTGCGTATATATACAGCCACGACATTGATAATCCCGGTGACCTAAACAGTTCTCCGATGCATTATCTTGGCAAGACTCGTGACGGCGTAGTGGTAGATGTGTTTGCTAACGATATTCCAGAAATGTCAGTTGATGTAACAATTGTTGGCGGAGGTGCTTTGTTAACAAATAAAAAGTTTGTAAGAAACATTAAGCACAAGTTAGATAGTATACAATCAAAATTTACTGTGGCATGGGGCATAGGATATGATCCTGTAAACATAGATCCAAGTATTGCAGAACAATTTGATTTGTTTAGTACTAGAGAATATAAAGTAAATGCTAACATGGCATGGGTTCCGTGCTCAAGTGTGTTACACAGTATTTTTAGAAAAATGGAAAACGTAGTCCCAACTAAAGATTTTTTATTAATTAATCATTTTAAGAGACCTATCACGTTTGATAGAGAACATACACACATGGTTAACAAACCTAACAGTATACACAATATAGTACAGCAAATAGCCGATCATCGTTTTGTTATAACTAGTAGTTATCATGTGGCATATTGGAGTATACTTATGGGAAGAAGATGTGCTATAATAGGAGATAGTTTACCTTCGAAGTTTAAAAGAATGAAGCATTATCCTATACAAGCAAACACTTGGAATGATGATCTATATGATCAAGCAAAGCTTTGGCCAATGGCTAGGTTTGAAAGCATACAAGCTAACTATAGATTTCATCGTCAACTAGAAGATTTAATGGGCATTGAAAACCCATTACAATTAGAATCTATGGAACATGCATACTTAAAAAGAGAAAGCAAATGAGTAATAAGTTAACAGTAATAATGCCAGCAGCTGGCAAAGGCAGTAGATTAGGATTACCTTATCCTAAAGAAATTATGCATCTTGAAGAAAATAAAGCACTAATTGATTATAGTTTTGATTTCTTTAAGGACAAGTCAAGAGAAGAAGTTGAATTTGTTATTGTTATTAATGAGCATAAAACTGATATTGTAAAATATGTTAGCAAATACAAAGATCGCTACAAAATTAGTTTTACTTTTCAAGATCCAGATGAACATGAATATACCGGTGCTATCAAAAGTGGCTATCATTTGTTTGGCGAAAATAATGTAGTTATGCTACCTGACACACTAATGAAACTAACACCCGGGGTAGACTTATATGATCGTGTGATGAACAATCTTAAAAACAAAGGATTTGTTTTCTTTTACAAGCAAGAAGACAATCCATTGATGTTAGCTACTAAAGGTAGTTTAGCTATTGATAATGGATTTGTAAAAGCATACGAAGATAAACCAAAAAGCGATTTTGGCAGATTTAATGCATTTTGGTGCAGTTTTGCATTTACTAAAAACGCATTTCCATTATGTATAAGCTTTATGGAAAAAAGTACACTACAAGAAGGTTTTGACGCTAACGAAATTAAATTAACACCAATTTATAATAGCATGGGTATTGAAGTATTAGATTATATCGATCTTGGAACTTGGGGAGAAGTTCGTCGGCAAGTGTCTAGGAGCAAACAATGAAACCAAAATTAATAGTCTATACTACAGATAGAGATATTACTACCAAGGTTGTGTTAAAGTTTGCACAAGGAGCAAGTAAATTACAAAAATGGGAAGTAAGATTTCAAAAAATTGATAAGTTTAAAAAATCTGGTCTTGATGGTACTTTACGTCCAGGTATTGATGCAGTAGCTAGTCTAGGAGTATTACGAGGCACTGGTGTTATGTTTCGAGAAGCTGTAAATGCAGGCATTGACTACTTTTATTTAGACCATGCATATTTTGAGCCCGGGTATGGTGGACCAGGCTGGATGAGAATTGTTAAAAATGCACACACAATGAATTGGTTAGGCAATAGCTCAGGAGAACGATATAGGCAATTATTTCAAAAAAAATATCCAATATTACCATGGAAAAGCAATGCTGACAGAGGAGACAAAATAGTTGTATGTCCTCCGACTGATGCAGTAAGATGGTATGCAAACTTAACATACGATTGGACAGAAAGTATAGTATCGCAGATAAAGGATATTCTTCCACCGGCGCATCATAGACGCATAGTAGTAAGACCCAAGCCTAATGAACCATTGGTAGATAACATTGGAAATTTAAAAGGGTTCAAAAAAAATGAAAGCCAAGGAAGTCTTGACGAAGACTTACAAAATGCACAATGTGTTATAGCGTTTAATAGTATGGTTTCTCTCAAAGCTACACTACAAGGAATTCCAGTTATTAGTGGAAACTATAACTGTTGTAGTCCTATTTCGTTTGAAATAGATGATATAGGAAATCCAAATGCTTTTAATACAGAACCAATGAATAGAACTAATTTAGTATATTGGTTAGCTGACAACCAATGGAATATTGACGAAATGCAGCAAGGTATTGCGTGGGAAGCACTAATTAAATGATACATATAAAAGATAAAAATGTTGTTGCATTTGATCGTGTGCAGGATATTCCAGAATACAAACTCTTAGCTGAAGAAAAATGCATTGATGTAATTAACTTTTTACACAATCACATAACCGAGATCGATCTTTGTTTGCAGGCTGTAAAGTATAGATCCTCAAATATTGCAGTGCATAACGAACAAGGTGATTTAGTTAGTGCAGCAGGATGGGAAGTAATACAAATACTAGGCAAAGGAAAAGATGGCATTACTTTTCTTGGATATCGTCACAGTGATCATAACAAAAGTATTAATACTGTTAAGCTTCTTAGTAAGTATGCCAAGCAATATTATAACCATACTATAATATTTTCTAGTATGCTAGATAAAATAAAAAAAACAAATAGCAATATTTTCAAATTACACATTGATGAAAACGTTACTTATTACAATAGCAAAGAGCCGTTGCTTGAAGTTACCGACGATAAGTTTGATAGCATGTTATCATCTTTGTGTAGATTAAATAGTTGGTGTATCAACAATACCGGATTTGCTTTTTGGGATTTTGGGTTCAGTAGTGGTAAAAATTATATGCTCAAGGAAGGATTGTTAAAGTGGATAGACTACGGCGGAGCTGGGTTAGTTAGGTGTCCTAGGTTTGAATCTATCTATGCAGCAGATAGTACATTGCCGGAAATAGAATTTAACGACCCATTTTCAAATAAAGGAAGTTTAGTTAATGCAAACAGTGACTTTTTAATGTGTCAGTTTTTATTGCACATCGAATACTGGAAAAATAAAAGTTCAACTAATGCAGATATATGGAGTAGTATGATACAAGTTCGTGAAAGTATAATTGACGAGTTTTTAATATTACTACCGGTGCTATTAACATGTGATATAACACAAAAGATTTATAACAAATTTAAAGACTACGATTGGACTAGCGAAAAAACATGGACAAAAATAGGAGAGTACATTAATGAAAATACTTGAACGTGGAGATATTGATAGTATTTCTTTTGGTGGTCACGATGGTTTAGCAACTACGGTTGCTGGATATCAAAACTATATGATTACCGATCACAATGTGTTAGCACAAAACAATCGCACAGCCAAGCGTCCTTGGACGGATACAAAAATAAAAGGCGAGTTCTTTGACAAGATATTAAAAAAAGTAAGTCCAAAAACATATGTTGACTTTGGTAGCAATTTAGGGTATTATGTATTTAGAGCTGCACAGTTAAGTATACCTGCCGTGGGAATTGATTATAACTTAGAATACATTAGTATATGCCAAGCAATAAAAGCAAGGCACAGTTACGAACAAGCAAACTTTAAGAACACTAATTTAGAAACATGGTGTAGTGAAGATGACTCGTACGATTTCATGACAGTGTTTAACGTAATACATCATTTGTACAATAGAACAGAACAGTATCAAGACATGGAACGTTTAGTTGGAGACTTTGCTAGTAAAGCTAAAAATATATTGTTTGAAGTTCCTACAGAGAATGATTCAAAAGGACACAAGTGGACAATGGATACGTCCTACAGTGAGCAGTTGTTTGTTGAATCAGCAAACAAATTCTTTGATAGTGTAGAGTGTATACCAGGACAAACTGCTCATAGACCATATTATCTTTGCCTCAACAACAAAGTATATAATTAATTAAAACGGAGAAACATTTGCCAAAAGTAATACTAGTCACAGGAGGGTTTGATCCAGTTCATTCGGGACACATCGAGTATTTTAAAGAAGCAAGAAAGCTTGGTGATAAACTCGTGGTAGGATTGAACAGCGACGAGTGGCTTACACGCAAGAAAGGACGTCCGTTTATGCCTTTTAGCGAACGTGCGTCTATTATACAAGAACTATCCTGTGTAGACCAAGTACTTGGATTCAATGATAATGACGACACGGCATGTAATGCTATTTTTCAACTACTAAGTACTAGAAGTAACGAATGGAAATTAACGTTTGCCAATGGTGGTGACAGAACTAACACAACTACACCCGAGTATACTATGTACGGAGATCATCCAAATGTGGAGTTTGCGTTTGGAGTTGGTGGCAAAAATAAAAAGAATAGTAGTAGTTGGATATTAAAAAACTGGAGTCAACCAACTGTCGAACGTGCCTGGGGTAGATACACTGTGCTAGATAAAAAAGATGGTTGGCAAGTAAAGGAACTCACATTCTATAAAGACCAGGCACTAAGTGACCAACGACATTTTAAACGCAGCGAACATTGGCATGTTGTTGAGGGTGTTATAAACATGTATTTAGAAGACAAGTCCGGTCACAAAACATCACACTTGTTAGTACCGGGTGACAGTATTGATATACCTCTAGGGTATTGGCACAAAGCGATTAATATAGACAATAAAAATGCCAAAGTTATAGAAGTGTGGATGGGCCAAGAATTAACGGAGAATGACATTGAACGAAGAGACTAAAATAAGAGTTTTTGTAGGGTACGACCCTAGAGAAGATATTGCATATCAAGTGTGCAAACACAGTATTGTAAGTAAACAACCAAAAGCAATTGTACGCCCGTTAGTGCAAAAGGAATTGCGTGATGCTGGGTGGTACAATCGTCCTGTGGATAAGTTAGCAAGTACAGAGTTTACGTTTACACGCTTCCTTGTACCAGAACTTGCAAACTTCAAAGGCTGGGCTGTGTTTATGGATTGCGATATGATCCTTACTACTGACATTAAAGAACTATTTGATCAAGCAGACGACAAGTATGCTGTTATGTGTGTGCAACATGATTACACACCTAAAGAAAGCATGAAAATGGATGGACAAAAGCAAACAGTGTATCCACGCAAGAATTGGTCAAGTGTAGTATTGTTTAACTGTGCGCACCCTAGTAATGCAGTGCTCACACAAGATAGAGTAAACGATCCAGAACTAAACGGAGCATACTTCCACAGATTCAGCTGGCTCAAAGACGAAGAAATTGGCGAATTAAATCACACATGGAATTACCTAGTAGGAGTATATGATGATATCGACACTCCTAAATTAATACACTATACCGAAGGCGGTCCTTGGTTTGAAAACTATAGGGATTGTGAGTACAACGAACTTTGGAAAACAGAACTTTATACTATGATGAAATAATGTACAAATTAGTTATAAGCGGCGGAGATAGTTTTACGTTTGGTGCAGAATTAAATAGCAATGCTAAAAGCTTCACACCACATAAAAAATCTTGGGCTAATATTGTAGCAAACAAGATAAGCACAAAACATGTCAATGTTGCCCGAAGCGGTCGTAGCAATAGCTATATTGCTAGACATGTTATAAATCAAGTGAATGATGCTATAACAAATAATATAAATCCACAAGATATATTTGTTCAAGTAATGTGGACATTTACAGATAGATGTGAGTTTGCGCTCGGAATGCCTATACCCGAATACGATAGTCCTTGGCTAGGTATCACACCTCACACCCATATTGACGAAACTAAAAGTAACTGGTTCAGTAAATTAACCAAAAATACAAAAAATTGGACTGGTGTATATAATGATTTAAAAAATAGTTATGAAAGATATTATGAACTGGGCATTGTAGATTTTGCATCTCAATATCAGAAGCTAGTACAAACAGCAACCTTGCATAGTACATATTCCAGTCTAAGAGACATTCTTCTTTTACAAAATATATTAGAAATGCATAATATTCGACATGTTTTTTCTTATGTAAATCATAATGTTATGATTGGATTGTTCAAAGACGATAGCAATAATGTTTTTGCAAATAGCCTAAGAAATTTTATTAAAAAAGAAAATTGGTACAATTTTCCTGGAGATTTTCAAGAATATACTGGGTTTGATAATTGGGCTAAAGAAAACAAGTACGAATATGCTACTAGTCACCCACTAGAATTGGCACACGCTGATGCTGCAGAATTAATGTATCGGCATATACAAAAACAAAGGACACAATAAAATTGTATAATTTAATATGTGTACATCATGGAAATGCATACAAGCCAGAATATGTTATGAATCTTTGGAAAAGTGTAAATCAACACAGCACAAAAACATTTAATTTTTATGTTTTTACTGATAATATAAAGCAACATCCCCAAGATCTTGGCTGGAACTTTATCAAGTTGCCAAATTATAGCAATAAAGTGAAATTTAAACCATGGTGGTATAAGCTTGAAATTTTTAATGACTTAAACGGTGTATTCGGAAACAATCTGTATATGGATCTAGATGTAGTAATTGTCAATAAGATTGATCATTTTTGGGATTGGGAACCAGCAGAATTTAGAATTTGTCATGATTTTAATCGAGCATTTAATAGAAATATTTCAATGTCTAACAGTAGTATAATGGCATGGAAAGATAGTAGCCTTAACTGGCTATACAACGAGTTTACAGCAAATATGGATAGTATTATCATAAAGTATCGCGGTGACCAAGATTTTATTAATGATAAAATGAAAAATAATCTACGTTGGTGGCCCGGTAACTGGGCTATGAGTTGGAAATGGGAAATCAAGAACGGTGGAAAGCCTAGTCCATCTAGCCCGTATCGACGCAGCGATGCTCCATACATTCTTCCAAAAGACACAAAAATAATTGTATGTCACGGGAAGCCAAATCCACACGAGATACCAGAAATGCAATGTTTTTGGCATAAATAAGTACAGAGATATAATAAGAGGAATTTATTATGGCAACAAGAAAAATTAAATTAACACTCAGCGGCATGGTACATGATGGTGCCGGACCGGTCGTTGATATCGACTTTAACGGTGTAAGCCAAGATGTCGACCATGAAGTAACGGCAGTCTTTGAAACTAACAATGAAATAAGAGAATACACAGTAGATGTTGCTGCAGGAACATACAACTTAGATATCGAATATAAAAACGATATCAAGGAAGACGGATCTGCAGACGGAGTTAATGACCGTAACTTAGTAATTGAAAAAGTAGAAATTGCAAACGATGGTACAAATTACTCTGGAGTGTATGTCAATGAAGATAGTACTAGTAACATTTATTTAGTAGGCGAGTTGCAAGATGGTCGTTGGCGTACTGATAAATTTCCTGACGGAATAAAGACTGCAAATCCGGCATACGATTCTACACAACCAAGAACAGATGATTTGGATGGTACTTATGTTCGTGGCACTCATGAAGGCTCAAATGCAATGTGGCAATATGCAGATCAATTTGGCAAACACAAAATGTTTGAAAATGGTACCGGCACAATACAACTAACGTTTACCTAATAATTTTTATATTTTGTTATACTAAAAATACCCTCGGTTTATTATTTTTCGAGGGTATTTTTTATTTTCCTTGTTTCTAATAGAAATTGTTTTGGATAATATATAATGCTTACTTTATCATCCTGATTTCCACCAAGTATTTTGTAATACGTTTTATTATTATATTTTACTGTATCTAAGTAAAACCCCACATTCCCTTGCCAGTTACTATTTCCCCGTAAAAATATTGCAATATCTCCTATTTCTGGCTGGTTTGTTTTCTCTCCCCATTGCAGAAATGACCTAGCAGCCAATGAGTTACTACCTTCTATATTATTCTTTTCTAATACAGCATTTACAAATGCTGCACACCATTCTGTACGCACAGGATCAACACTTGTTAACCGATGCAGCTGACTCCTATTCGTCTTTTCAGAAAAATTAAGATATTGTGACGCATAAATAATATGTGCAGGCGTATTGTAATCTAATAAAGATGTATTTTTTATTGTAATTGTACAAGCGGCTAATATATTAAGAGTAAATATTAAAAATATGTATCCAGCAAATTGCATAATTTTATTTAGTTAGTAATAAAAAGCAAATCAATAATATGAAATATAGTTTACAATACATTCCGATTATCAACACTGTGTGCAGTATATTAAGTAGTTGCTTTGCTAACCGAGACAATGTGTTAGTGGTTGATCATCTAACAGTATCTGAAGTAGATCCAAATGATTGGGAAATAGTTTTTGTAGTATGTGCCGAAACTACCTTTAAAATAAGATCAAGTCTTGATCGTCTAGGAGAAAAGTTAGTATTAATACATACTAGCAACGAACCGGGACTAGAAAAGTACACAAATTATTATTTCCCTCATTGGTTATTTTGTATAGTTGAAGCAAACACTCCGTACAACTTATATCATAATTATTCTGTTCAGTCAGGATACATATACAATGCAATGTTAGGACGAGCTAAAGATCCAAGAACAAAGTTATTACAATGTCTCGATGACAAGAATTTAATAGGCGATGGTGTTATTGGATATCATCCAGGAAATCACTATGGACCAGATCTAAAACTAGATCCAGCGCCTTACTATAGTAATATATGGGAATATGAGCAAAAGGAAATAAAAGAATTATATAGCAACGATTTTAATTATACAGTTAGTTTGGATAGCACAACACGATTGCCAAACGGGCATTTTAGTAGTTGCAATATACCTTGGACTGTTTACAATAATACATCAATTAGTGTTGTTGGCGAAACTGATAACCATGGCCCACATGTATTTACAACTGAAAAAACTTGGAAACCTTTGTTAGCAATGCATCCAGTTTTATATTATGGCACGCCAAGGCACGAAGAATTTTTAGAAAGTCTTGGATTTGAAATGTATGTAAAGACAGGTAGTGATCCGTTACATATTGCTAGTGTCTTGAGAGATATGGCAAATGGCAGCTGGAAAGATTTTGGGTATCGTTATTGGAACGACATTGCCGATCATAATAAAAATCTATGCGATACTAACATGTGGCGGAATCAATTGTATAATTGGCTGTATGAGAATTTTGTTAATTGACATATACTATTAATTCTGCTATTATATAATTAACAATAAAGCAGACAAAGTAACAATGAAAAATAAATTTATATTCGATGTAGATGGAACACTAACCCCAAGTCGTGGTATTATTGATCTAAATTTTAAAGAATTTTTTAATACTTTCTGCTCGACAAACGATGTATACTTAGTTACTGGTAGTGACAAAAGTAAAACTGTTGAGCAAATTGGAGAATCGACTTATAACTTATGTAAGCGTGTTTATAACTGTTCGGGCAATGATGTTTGGCAAGGTAGTACGCATATAAAAACAGCCGACTGGGTACTTCCAGACCGTGTTAAATATTTTTTAAACAGTTGTTTATACAACAGTAGATTTAATTTGCGCACAGGCAATCATATTGAAGAACGTCCAGGTATGGTGAACTTTAGCGTAGTAGGTCGTGGCGCCAACACTGAACAACGTGCCGAATACGTAAAGTACGATAGCGATACAAATGAACGTAATATAATAGCAAATGAATTTAATGTTTTATTTCCAAATTTATTAGCAACAGTAGGCGGCGAAACCGGTCTTGATATTGCTCCACACGGTGCAGATAAAAGTCAAATAATCAAAGACTTTGACAAAAATGATATATTACATTTCTTTGGCGATGGAATATTTCCCGGCGGCAATGACTGGTCAATTGCTACAGCAATAGTAGAACAAGATAGAGGAATGTTCTATAAAGTAACCGACTGGACAGACACATTTAACAAACTCAAGGAATTATCATGAAATTAACTATTGTAGGATATGGCTTTGTTGGTAAAGCAGTTGAGCATAGTTTTAAAGATTATGTTTT
>Ga0206128_1004360_pt1 | contig 11095 bp, 11 predicted proteins | sample Helgoland_Spring_7_FD_148601 | JGI IMG/M metagenome (GOLD analysis project Ga0206128, IMG submission 148601) | Pelagic subsurface seawater microbial communities from Kabeltonne, Helgoland, North Sea - Helgoland_Spring_Bloom_20160426_1 | ecosystem: Environmental > Aquatic > Marine > Epipelagic ...
TGATCGAGATCGACGCCGATGGCCTTGATGAAATGGATAAACGCATTCTCGAAGCCACCATCTATAAATTCAATGGCGGTCCCGTAGGGCTCTCCACCCTAGCCGTCGCCCTTGGTGAAGACGCCTCAACACTCGAAGAGGTGCACGAGCCATTCCTGATTATGCAAGGATTCCTCAAGCGCACCCCCCGCGGTCGTGTCGCCCTGCCTGCGGCCTACACCAAAATTGGAGCCACCCCCTCAGCCAACGGACAACAGGATCTGCTCTAGATCTTACCAATCCGCGAGCCCCCAAAGAGCCCCAAAGCCCCCTCCAACGAACCATGCCTGGCGAACTCCATTCCATCATCAAGCGCTGCCGTGCCGAAGGCCTACGCCGCACCGTGGCACTTGAGAAGCTGCTCACCACACTGATTGAAAGCAGCCGCCCGATGACCCTTGCCGAGCTTGTAGAATCACCCATGCTGGCCAATCAATGTGATCAGGCCACCGTATTTAGACTACTGCAGCGCTTGGCCGATAAGGGCATCTTGCGCCGCCTTGGACTGCATGAGCGTGCTGCCTACTTCACCCTGATCATCCCTGGAGAACATAGTGACTACCTAATCTGCACCCACTGCGGATCCATCGAGCCGATCAAGGCTCCCTGCCCCGTTCACGAGCTTGAAAAAGAGATCCAGTTCACCACTGGCTACCGCAATCTCTACCATGAACTCGAGTTCTTCGGCACCTGCCCGGCCTGCGCACAAGCTGGCTAAATCGGCACCTTTTCTGTGAAAACCACTTGCAAAAGTGCTCAACCATAGCATTTTGTACCCTCTCCTCGGAGATTAAACTGAGGGGGCGTCATGGTTTCGACTGAATATTGAAAACATGGGCCGCATGTAGAGGTTGATCGGTTGGCCTCTTAAAAAAGCCGTTCAAAACAAATAATTGCAGACTCTAACGAGCTCGCACTTGCTGCTTAATTGACAGTAACGTCTATCTCTCTGACGTCCACTAGGGGGGAAGGCGACACAATAGTGGACTGGCCGGAGGCCGGGTGACCGGGTCAAAGGCGAGATCTAAACAGGTTAATCGGAGAACGCCAGCCGTTGGTGAGCGACCGTCCTCTTAAAACCCTATCACCAACTAAACATGTAGAAGCTCACGTAGCAGGTATCTAGGACAGGGGTTCGACTCCCCTCGCCTCCACCATTTAATAAAGGCTCAGGTTAACCCCTGAGCCTTTTATGGATCTGGGCATCAGAGATTAAGGTTCAGCCCGAAGGCTTAGCGTCACTTTACTAAAGAAAAGGCTTCCAAAATTGATAGCAGAGGTGATTTTTGGCAGTGCAAACTTGCATGATGCTTTTTCCCGCCTTCACTCAAAACCAAACTCCCAGCAGCCATGTCATTGATCACTGAGCTGAAGCGGCGTAATGTGCTTCGTGTTGTCTCTGCTTACGCAGTGGTAGGCTGGCTGATACTACAGGGCGCGGAAATACTGTTCCCTGTTTATGAGATTTCGGATAACGTCATCAAGCTCATCGTTGTGTGCCTGGGCATTGGTTTGATTCCTGTCGTTGTGCTCAGCTGGGTGTTTCAGTTTACTCCGGATGGCTTGAAGCTCGATAAAGATGTAGACGCATCTAGCGCAGCCGTGCAGGCCTCGACAAAGAAGATAGACCGCGTTGTCATTGTATTACTGGGATTGGCTCTTGTTTATTTTGCATTGGATAAGTTTGTCTTTCAGGCAGCAGGTGACAAGCAACAGCCCGCAGCTGTAGAGCAGTCCGCCCAAACCAACACACTAACCGCATCAGCGAGTGTCCAAGAGCCGCAGGCCTTGCCTCACTCGGTGGCTGTTCTGCCCTTTGACAATCTGAGCCCAGATCCGGACGATGCTTATTTTGCTTATGGTATTCACGAATCGATCATTAACGATTTAGCAAAAATTCAAGCGATGAACGTGATTGCCCGTCCATCGGTCATTCGCTACGCCGAAAGCGAGATGAGCATGAAGGAAATTGCCGAAGAACTCAATGTGGGAGCGATTATGGGAGGCAGCGTTCGCTACGCCGGTGATCGGGTGCGTATTTCCGCACAACTGCTTAATCCACAAACCAATGTTCAAATTTGGGCGGATCAATACGATCGAGACTTAGCGGATGTATTCACCGTGCAGTCAGACATTGCCCAGCGTATCGCGCGCGCGCTAGAGGCTGAGTTGTTACCTCGCGAGCAGGAGCGTTTCAGCAAGGTGCCTACCAAGTCGGCCGAAGCCTCCTCGGCATTCTTCCAAGCCATGTCGATCATCCGCGGTGGTTTTCGGGTAGCCGCCTCGCCGAGCATTCGCAGTGCTGTGCAAAAGCATCTCGACCGCGCCATTGAGCATGATCCCAATTTTGCTTTAGCCCATGCTTGGAAAGCCCGTATCTACGTGGCGTCTCGACTTTACGACCCAGTGGCCCCCAATCAATGGCCCGAGTTCAAGGCACGGGTGGAAGGCCTGATCGAGCACCATGCTGCCCAGGCACTTGCTCTAGATCCCGATATTGGCCTTGCCTATTCCACCTTGGCGGATTTGCGTGCACACAATTGGCAGACTGATGACGCTCAGCAGGCATCGGTCAAAGCCTTAGGCTTGAGCCCAAATGACCCAGAGGTGCTTGTGCGTCAGGCGGGCTTCGAAACCCACCGTGACCAACATCAACAAGCTATCGATCACATGCTGCGTGCGGTTGAGCTAGATCCCAATAGCGGCCGAGTACTGCATGAGTTGGGTTACGCCTTACATGCATCAGGGCAGCATCAACGGGCCAGTGATGTCCTTGAGAAATGCTTAGAGTTAAACCCGCGTGAGGCGATCGCCAGCATCATGCTTGCTCGATCTGAGTTTGCCCTTGGCAATGAACAACAGGCCCTCGATGCGCTCCAGCTCACAGAGAGCTTGATCCCTGATGATGCAGCTCCAGGTATAAGGGGTGACATCGCATGGGGCTACGGATTATTGGGGCGCCCTGAGGACGCGCGTCGAGCATTTGATAAAGTCATCGAGCTTGCCTCTACTCGTTATGTAGATCCAGCCGTTTTGGCATGGAGCTACATGGGCATACAGGATTACAAAGAAGCCTTTAGACAACTAGAATTAGCAGCCAACGATCTTTCATTAATTCAAGATTCCTATCCAGCTCACTTTATCCGTGAAAATAGCTGGTCAGACCCTAGACTCGAACAGGCTGATTTTTTAGCACTAAGAAAAAGGTTTGATTTAAAAACAACGCCACCAAGCCCCAAACTCAAAAAACAAACTCCCAGCAGTTAACACTCAGCACGTATTCATGATGGAAACTTCCGATCAGCAAAATCTCGTCGAACTCCTTTTTCTTGCGCTTTATCAAGATGGCCATCTGTCGATCGATGAGGACAGCATGCTTCAGAAAGCACTTACTGCTCTTGGCTGGCAGCCTGAAGAGATAACCGGGCCATCCGTTGGCCAGGCTTTTGCTGCGGTGCGGGAAGCAAATTCCTCTGACGAGAAAAAAGAGCTGTTTCTCAGCGAGAGGGCTGCGAGTTTAAGAGCTGCAGGCCAGTCTTCTCCGGCTTTTGAGTGGCTCGGTAAGGTCCTGGCATCGGATGGATTGGACCCTCGTGAGGAGCGCTTCCTTGAGCAGGCAAGAAAGCTGCTATTTGACTGATTGTCTTTATCGCTCAACGCATAAGCCACAGCTGGCCTTCTCAGCTGTAAAATTGGCGATTGCCTGATTGTAAAGTTTTCTAAATAGTCTATGTAAAGCGCCTATTGTAGCCCCTCTTATTATGTCGACTGAAACTGTGCCCTTATTCAACTCTGGAATAGAGATTGGCGACTACCTGATCGGCGAATTGATCTACAAGGGAGCCTCTACATCTACCTGGAAAGCTACCCAGATATCGGTTCAACGTGAGGTCCTTGTCTGTAGCCTTGATCAGCAGTATGTTGCTGACCATGATATCCGAGCCTCGTTCATCGCAGATGTAAGAATAAAAGCTACCGTGGATCACCCTTTGGTGGCCTCTGTCCTAGAAGCCGTCAATGAGGGTCCTTTTTGTTACTTTGCTTATGAAAAAGTCAAAGGTAGGGACCTGGGTGAGCTGCACGACAAGGGGGAAACCATCACCCCGCTTCAGGCAGCTCGCATCATCCACAATATTTCTGGTGCCTGCGAGCAAATGGAACAGAGGAATATTGCCACGCTGAATATATCACCTCACGATATCTTTGTGGATCAGGACTTCCACTGCCGCATCTCCAATTTAGCGGTCTCAGGTCAGCCACATGATTCTTGTTTTAAAAAAGACAAAGAACTGCTCGGTCATCTACTTCAGGATATGATCGCGCCCAATGAGCCGGGAGCTACACGAACCAGTTCGCTGCTTGGCTCGATGGCATATCTTAATAATGACCAACCGATGTCATGGAATCAAATCCATGAACTCTCCGGTGAGATTCAACGACAACTGACCAGACCGAGTGAGAGCGGTCAGATCAAGAGCTCAACGATGCGCATCGATTCGACAACGATTCGTTACCTTCGCGTTTCTCCCTTAATAGGAAAAATTCTCATCCTTGTTTTTGCCCTTTTGGCAATTATCAGCCTCAGCTTTTACCTATCGAGTCTGAACCCCAAAGTCGAAAAACGTGACCTTGCAGATATGGTCAACATCCCAACGGGCAAATACCCAGGTCCTTATGGTTTTCACATTAAGATTCGTGGATTCTGGATCGATGCCCACGAAGTGACGATTCAGGAATACGCAGCATTTATCAAGGCGATCGAATCTCTCCCCGAGGACATGCAGAATGTCTATCAACACGAGGATCAACCTGCCGACAAAACCTCACATGTGCCCGATGATTGGCCAGCGCTCTACACCGCAGCCAAAGAAAGCAAAATATGGAATAAGCACAGCATGGAGCTTTACCACCCCGTGGTAGGGGTCGATTGGTGGGATGCCTATGCCTATGCTGAGTGGAAGGGGCGCAGTCTACCAAGCTATGATGATTGGTATGCCGCTTGCTCAGCAACTAGCGACCCCAGTAAGCTAAGAGGTTCAGGCTACCTGGCCGTGGATAAAACAGAACAAACCACCATTGGCATCTATGGCATGGCAGGCAATGTCTCAGAGTGGATGCGAGAAGAGACACTCGATCCAGCAGACCCCTCTGCTCCGCCGCGCTACATGGTCGCTGGAGCATCCTATTTACGTCCTAAATACGGGGCACGCGCACGCGAATGGGTGGACACCCGAAGCCTAAGAAGGCCTGACATTGGCTTCAGGACTTGCAACAACTCTAGACAGTAAGATTGACGCCCTGCGAGTAAGCACCTACACACATATAGAGCTATGATGATCCGACAACCCATGAAGCACACCGCAGCACTGATCTGTGCCATCGTCATCACCATCGCGAGCCTTCCTCAGGCTAAGGCTCAAGTCATTGTCCGGCTAGAATTGACCAAGTCGAGCTACATTATCAACGAGCCCGTTAAGGCCATTATTTACATCACCAATCATGCAGGCCGTGAGCTCACACTGAGTGGTGAAAATGGCAGGCCTTGGCTTGATTTTAATATCTCTTCTCGCGGGCGCCCTATTTACCCCGCCCGCCGCATCAACTACGGAGCGGCCATCATACCAGCAGGACAAACGGTGGCCCGCAGTGTCTCATTGAATATATCCTATGCCTTGGAACAAATGGGCAACTACACCTGCCAGGCATATATCAAAATGCCGGGACCATCCGACAATGGCTTTGCTTCGAACCGAACACATTTCACAGTCACCAAAGGACGCGTAGAATGGAGCCAACGAGTCGGCGTTCCGGAGGCACCCGATGAAATACGGGAATACGAGCTGCTTACATTCACAGGCAACCGCGCGATGGAGCTCTTCGCTCACGTCACCTCGACAAACCGAGGACAGGAAATCGCCACCATTCCACTCGGAAAAATTATCAGTTTTCGTAAACCCACAGGCACCTTGGATGCGGCCAATAACATGCATGCCCTGTATCAAGTAAAACCAGACTTGTTCGGGCACAGCTGCATCACCCCGAGCGGAGTGCTTAAGTTTACCACTTTCCATAAACGCGGAGCCTCGGGCAACCCACGGCTGATGACATTTGCCGATGGCAGCGTTAAAATTGCCGGTGGTGTTCTCTTTGATCCTGTAGCAGAGGAAGAAGCACGAAAAAAAGTTCGCAACGTCTCTGAACGGCCACCGTTTATCTACAATTAATAAGCTCACTCAAACCTGATTCATATACTCCTCAAATGTCCCGCTCAGCTCTACACCTTATCTGCATAAGCACCACCCTAGCGCTCGCCGCAATCACCCCACAAGCATCAGCAAAGAGCTTCAGTTACGTCATTATCGATGCAGGGCACGGCGGCCATGACAAAGGCGGCAATCATGGATTAGTCTATGAAAAACACCTAGCTTTAGACACCGCGCTGCGTTTGGAATACTACCTCAAACAAAAAGGCATTCGCACTAAGCTAACACGCCGAAGTGACGAATTTGTAACCCTACCTGGGCGCGTCAGCATTGGTAACCGCTATCGCAATTCTATCTTTGTAAGTATCCACTACAACCATGTCTGGAAACGTGACCCCTACGGCTTAGAGACTTTCTATTATGGCCGTGAAGGCAAAAAACTTGCGACCTATATCCAAAACGATATCTGCAGTAAGCTGAATACAATTAATCGTGGCGCCAAGCAGTCCAAGTTCTACGTTCTCAGAAACACAAAATACCCTGCAGTTCTTGTTGAGTGCGGTTTTGTCAGTAACAGCAAAGAGCGCTCTCGCATGAAACAAGCATGGTATCGGCAGTCTCTAGCCGAGGGCATCGGCGAGGGTATCATGAAGTATAAGAAAAGCTGGTAGCAGCCCGGTTAGCTCGCTGAGCTTGAGCGCGATATCATGCCTTTGCGTGAGGCGTGCCGAGCGGAATGTAACAAATGCTTTGCCACGTCTGTCCACGTCGATTTATCCGCCTCTGCAAGTGATTCGGACATGTTGCCGCCACTGCGAAAGAGCAGCTGGTAGGCGCGTTTGATATCGGCCCTTTCCTCAGGGGTAAATCCACCACGCCTCAAACCAATCACATTCAAACCGGCGAGTTCGTTGCGCCCATGCGCCATGCAATAGGGAGGCACATCACGGCTGACAACGGCGTTACCCTGAACAATTGCATATTGGCCAATATGGATGAACTGATGGAAGGCACTGCCGCCACCAAGAAACACATGCTCGGCCATCTTAACATGCCCAGCAACAAGCACATTATTGGCGAGCACATTATGACTTCCCATTTGAACATCGTGGGCAAGGTGAACACCCGTCATCAAAAAATTGGAATGTCCTACTGAGGTGCTGCCTCCTTCAGCAGCACTGCGGTGGATGGTCACGTATTCACGAATCACATTATCATCACCGATCTCAACATTACTAGCGGTCTCAACCTTGAAGGAAGTATCCTGTGGATCTGCCCCAATAATCGTGCCGTATCCCACGGTATTATTCTTCCCTAGCTTAGAACTCCCGGTAATCCAGGCGTGAGCGCCGATGACCGATCCAGGACCAATTTCCACACCAGCATCAATGATACTGAAAGGCCCAACGGTAACGTCTTCAGCTAGACGAGCCCGCTCGCTGACAATGGCACTTGGATGTATCTCAGGCATAAAATGAATGTATTTGTGGATCCTGAATTTTCCAATGAATAAATGTCTTCATGGTCAGCTCAAGTTATCTGTTCTCTGATCTTTAGGTGAGCACTCCCGAAGCAGCAAAGCTGTAATATGGACTAGCGTGATGATCAGATGCACGCCCTACAATAAGGTGATCAACAAAACGCACCCGCATAGGCTCACAAGCTTCACGGATTTTCTTTGTCAGCATCATATCTTGCCTACTGGGGCTAGGGTCTCCTGAGGGATGATTGTGCACTAATACAAATGAGGCCGCTCCATGAATCAGCACATGGTGCAAGACATCACGTGGTTCACACAATGCGGTGTCCGTATTACCCTTGCTCAGTTCGATAGTCCGAGTAGCGCGCAGCTTGCTATCCAATAAAATAATCAGAACATGCTCTCGGCTCTCATGCGCTAAGCGTGGCGCCATAGCGTCATAGATCGCCTCGGCACTATTCATCACTGCCCGATTCATCTTCTCGCCAGCGCAACGTGCTCCTAATTCGAACGCCGCCATCATCTGAGCGGCTTTCGCCGGCCCAAGGCCGTGCTCGCTGGAGAGTTCTTTAACACTTAGTCCTCCCAGCTCAGTTAGGCTGCCATATTTTTTGAGCAAGCGCTGGCCAACTTCAATCGCACTGCTACCGACAACCCCGGTGCGCAGAAAAATAGCCAGTAACTCGGCATCGCTGAGCGCACCTGCACCGAGACGTGCCATACGCTCACGAGGCCGTTCGCCCGCTGGCAGATCTGGTATTCTCGCCATCTTAGCTGAAATTAATCTGGCAGGTAAACCATCGCGCTTGCAAGCGCTGCAATGCCTTCCTTACGGCCAACAAAACCCATGGTTTCATTGGTTGTCGCCTTGATGCCTATTTGACCCGTGGTAATACCTAGGGCCTGGGCAATGTTTTCCTTCATCGCCTCAGCATGGGGAAGTACTCGAGGTGCCTCCGCGATCATTGATGAGTCAACATTCTGAATGACGGCTCCACGTTCAGCACAAAGTTCACGACATTTTTCCAAAATCTTGAGCGAAGATATGCCCTCAATACTATCATCGGTGGGCGGAAAATAATGCCCGATATCGGGCAGACCAAGAGAGCCTAACAGGGAATCAGCAATAGCGTGACTCAGCACGTCTGCATCTGAGTGGCCAGCAAGCCCATGGCTGTGCTCTATTTCCACCCCGCCAAGAATAAGCGGGCGGCCTTCGGCAAATTGGTGAACATCATATCCTATTCCGGTGCGATACATAATAGTCGTTTAAAGAGTCTGGGGTAAAAAAGTAGGTCTGAGAGCTGTTCGATTAGAGCGTGATGGTCTCACCAATGACGGGCAGGTGCAAGGTGCTTCCCCTCGCAGCAAAAGAGGCGCGTGCTGCTTCATGGTCCATCTCAATGTAGGGGAAAGTGTCAAAATGAACGCCTACCGCTTGTTTTACCCCTATCCAATCAGCACAAATGGCGGCATCTGCGTGACCCATGGTAAAGTTATCGCCTACACAAAGAACGGCCCAGTCGAGCTGGTGCAGCTCAGCGAGGATTTTCATATCATAGGTCAGAGCTGTATCGCCAGAGTAGTAGAAATTGGTCTGCTCAGACTCAATAACAAACCCACCGGGGTTGCCGCCGTAGGTTCCATCAGGAAGCACCGAAGAGTGCACTGCATTTACATATTTGACCTTCCCAAAGGGCAGCTCGACAGCACCACCATGATTGAGCGGGTGCGCGTTTTCACAGCCCTGCTCGGCCAGCCAGATGACGATCTCATAATTTGAAATCAGCACCGCACCAGTACGCTTCAAGATATCCACCGCATCCGCGATATGATCCTCATGACCATGTGATATCAATACATAATCGGCTTCAATTGTGTTCAGATCTATCTCACTAGCCATGGGATTGGGCGTAATGAAGGGGTCAAAAAGAATTTTCTTCCCCGCTACTTCAACACTGAAACAGGCGTGGCCGTAATACGTTAAATTTGTCATGATTGAGAGGTATTTGTTAGTGGGATGATCCGCCAACTACACATGGGTAGGAAAACACTACAGCTAGCCAACAACCAGAAAAAAAGACCGCTGGATACACCAACGGTCTTTCTGAAAATGTTGAACAGGCAGTGATGATTATTCACACACCTGACACTGTGGCGATACGCCTAGCGTCCGGGGATCACTGGCGCTCCTGGAGCAGGCGCGGCAGCTTTCTGAATGTCGACAAGCTCGAGCTCAAAAATCAACGCGCTATTAGCACCAATTTTGGGACCCGCTGCACGAGCACCATAAGCAAGATTGGCAGGAAGGAAGATTTTCCACTTGGAGCCTACCGTCATGCTAGTTAGTGCCTCCTGGAAACCTGGGATTACCTGAAGAGTCATCGGAAATGCCTGACCCTCTGGGGATTTATCAAATTCAGTGCCGTCAATGAGAGTGCCACGGTAGTTCACCATGAAGCGTGTGCCGTTGTCAGCTGCGCCATCAGCAGGAGCTACATATTTTTGCTCACCACCCTGCTTGAGGACTTCATACTGCATGCCACTTGCGGTGGTTATTACACCTTCACGTTTAGCATTTTCAGCAAGAAAGACATTTCCCGCTGCCAGGTTAACCTCCGCCTGCTTTGCTTGTCTGGCTTGCACGGTGCTGCCAAGAGCTTCCATCGCTGCACGTAGCTTAGCCTCGGGATATTCTGGCTCTGCTCCGCTGAGACCTATGAGAAAGCCTTTACCAAAAGCCTCCATGTCAATGTCACTTGACTCTAGACCTGAAGAGGCAAAACGCTGTGATGACTGCAGTCCGAGGATGTAAGAACTGATGTTTTTCACCTCGGCATCTGTCAGCTTTGGAGCTGGAGGAGTGGCGGGTGCTGCGGCATCCTGGGCGTTGAGAGTGGCTGTGCCGATAACACAGGCAAGACTGGCAACTCCAAGAACGGAAGTAATAGTAGTTTTATTCATAATTTGATTACGCGGATAATTCCTCAGCAAGCTAGATGTCATCATGCGCACTGTCCAGAGGTTTATCTCGCTAGTGGTGCGCTAGTGACATGCTTGAGATGAGCCAATTTCATGAATCCACACGGCCCCTGAGCCAGCTGCGCATGGCATCCGCACTCATTACCGCAGGATTACCAAAATCCTCTTCCCCGGCTGCCTCCAACTCCGGAGGCAGGTGATCAATCACCTTTTCTAAATCACGATAATCCTTGATCTGCTCGCGCAGCACCTCGCCCATGGCTGCCGCATCCCCCTGATCAAATCCATATTTCCTCACCTGCTTTTCCAAACCAAACAGCAAAGTCTCCCATGTCGTCATCGGGCCCTGAGTGATCGATGCCGATTCCGCAGCAGAATCAATGAAGGCAAA
>Ga0206128_1004408_pt1 | contig 10999 bp, 10 predicted proteins | sample Helgoland_Spring_7_FD_148601 | JGI IMG/M metagenome (GOLD analysis project Ga0206128, IMG submission 148601) | Pelagic subsurface seawater microbial communities from Kabeltonne, Helgoland, North Sea - Helgoland_Spring_Bloom_20160426_1 | ecosystem: Environmental > Aquatic > Marine > Epipelagic ...
CGTCGGAATATCTCCTGGCTCAGGACCGGCAGGATTCGAGATATCCCATGAGGTGGCTTCGGCGAGCAGTTCCTGCTCTTTTGCTTCCGGATCGAAGGAGCCCGACGACGTCATCGCCCGATTCTACGACCATTCGTACGTGACAGAATCGAAAAGTTACGTACCCCTGGGGAGGTAACTTTTGGGTTCTCCACCTCCGGGCCCAAACAGGTAGCGCCACCCGTCACAGGATCGAATCTTGACGAGCACCGAGTAGGCGTGGGAACGTGTGTTCGATGTCTACGATCTTGCATGCCGACCTTGATGCCTTCTATGCATCGGTCGAGCAGCGAGACAACCCCGCCCTGCGAGACCGCCCAATGATGGTTGGCGGTGGTGTCGTGCTTGCGGCAAGTTACGAAGCGCGGGCCATGGGTGTCCGGACCGCAATGAATGGACGCCAGGCCCGCCAACTGTGCCCAAACATCATCGAAGTTCCGCCACGTATGCAGGCATACACCGATGCAAGCAAGGCCGTCTTTGACATCTTCCACGACACCACACCCGAGGTCGAAGCCATGTCGATCGACGAGGCATTCTTGGACGTCACCGGGCTTCACCGGCTCGTGGGACCTGGTCAGGTCGTCGCTACAGAACTCCGTCGACGGGTCCTTACCGAAGTCGGCCTCACCATCAGCGTGGGTTGTGCTTCGACCAAGTTCCTGGCCAAGGTCGCAAGCACCGTCAGCAAACCCAATGGGCTCTTGGTCGTGGAACCTGGCCGTGAACTTGAGTTCCTGCATCCGCTGCCGGTTGAACGGCTGTGGGGTGTGGGCCCAGCCACTGCGCAGAAGTTGCGCGACCGAGGCATCACCCATGTCAAGGATGTCGCAGCTGCCGACATCGACGCGCTCATGGCTTTCCTGGGCAAGGCATCGGCTCGGCATCTGCATGCCATCAGTAACAACCAGGACGAGCGCCGAGTCGACACCGGTCGGCGCCGACGTTCGATTGGTTCCCAACGTTCGTTTCCGCGTGGTGAGTTGCAACGCAACGAGTCCAACGACGTCGTGCTTGAAGTTGTTGACCGGGTAACCAACCGTCTTCGGAATGCAGACCGGGTTGCTCGCACCGTGGTGTTACGACTGCGTTTTGGTGATTTCACCGCCGCGACCAGGTCCCACACCTTGCCCCAGGCCAGCGACAGCACCGCACTGATCCATCGCACCGCGAAACATCTGCTCGACCAGGCATGGCCGCTTGCCGAAGAACGGGGACTCACCCGAGTGGGGATCTCCGTCACCAACCTATGTCGTGCCGACGCGGTGCAACTCGCCCTCAACTTCGACGGCGCTGCCCCACCCGAACTCGACGCCACTATCGATCAGATTCGCGACCGGTTCGGCACCCAATCCATCGGCCGAGCCACCCTCGTCAACCGCGACCTCCGCACCGTGCCGCTACTCCCCGACTGATCAACGCCCACGACGCGCGCACATCCAGGGTCAGACCCCGCATGCACACCTCTGTTGGTGATCTCAAAATTCGGCGCCGTACGCCCATGCCGTAGCTACCCGGATACTTCGGTCAGGAAGTCATCGATCATGGCATCGAGCCCAAAAGCGGGTTCCCAGCCCCACTCGGTCCGAGCCACCGCGTCGTCGATTGTCAGATTGCGAGCCAGGCTCAACGCTGCGGCAGGGTCAATATCGAAGGTGATTTCGGCGCCAGGCACCCTGGCCTTGACAGCATCGGCGATTTCCCCCGCGTTCGGTGTGGGGCGAGCACCATCGACCAAATAGTTCATGGTCTTGATGTCGTCGAGGGGCGCGGCTGCCAGATCGATCGCCGCTTTCGCTGCGTCCTTGTAATACAGGATTGGAATGACGGTCTCCGGTCCAGTCCACACGCTGAACGCTTCGCCTTTACCTGCGGCTTCGATCATCCAGCTGGTGTATTGCGCCAGGCTTTTGGTGGTCACGCCTGGTCCCACAATCGACGGATACCGAAGACCACGGAAGTCGAGTCCATACTTCTCCCGATACCACGCACCCAGGTTTTCGGCGAAGACCTTGGTCACGCCATAGATGCTGTTTGGCCGCTGCAGGCTCATGTCGTCGACCGGCACACCCTTCTCCAAGTCACGTCCGTAGGTGCCGATGCTGCTGGCGAAGATGATCTGCTCGGTGTCTGCCTGGCGTGCGGCTTCGAACAAGGTGATCACGCCGGACACGTTTGACCGCAAAAGGCCTTGGGGGTCGTCTTCGCCCGGCCCGGTAAGCGTGGCACCGAAGTGATAGATCTGGGTTGGCGCCGTGTCCGCGACCAGTTGTGCGATCGCGTCGTCGTCACCCAAGTCGGCCTGCACGGTCTGCACCTGGTCAACAATGTCGGCTATACGGGTGAAGTTGCCCGACCTGTGGGCCACCACAACATCGTCTCGGCCCTGGGCCACCAACATGCGAACGATCTCGGCACCGATAAACCCGGTGCCACCAGTAATCAGAATGGTCATGCCCCGAGCTTCCCACGCGGCCCCACACAACGTGTAGAAGAAGGGACACGTGCCTGCTTGGCACCTGTTGCATAGTGTGCAGACCAACACCACAACGCAGGGGGAACGTATGAGTACTGAACTCGATCCGCAGGCCGTCAAGATGTTCGGCTTTAAGGTCTGGACCTACAAAATGGGCGAGCAGGTCTCGCTGATGGTGTACCTGGGTGACACGCTCGGCCTGTACAAGACGATGTCCAGCCGTGGTGTCATGACGTCGCACGAAGTTGCCGCAGCGGCTGATCTCCATGAACGGTTCGTGCGTGAGTGGTTGTTGGGACAGGCTGCGGCTGGTCTCATCGACCGTCACGACGACGGCAGCTTCGAGCTCACCGATGTGCAATCAGCCGTGCTCGCTGACGAAGAGAATTCGATCAACTTTGCGGCGGGTGCGTTTCGAGGTGGCGTCGATTCCACGGTGCTCCACAAGATCGCCGATTCATTCCGCACCGGGGTGGGCATGACCTACCAGGAACAGGGACCAAACGCCGCGGCCGGTCTCGCTCGTATGACAGGCCCGTGGTCCCGCCTGGCATTGACCTCAACCGTGTTGCCTGCACTGGCCGGCGTCGAAGACAAACTCGACGCTGGCGCATTGGTCGTCGACGTTGGTTGTGGCGGTGGCGTGATGCTCACCACTTTGGCCCAAGCCTTCCCGAATAGCCGATGCGTCGGATATGACCCCAGCCACGCTGCGATCGAGATCGCACAGGCTCGGGCCAACGAACTGGGCCTCGACAATTGTGAGTTCGTTGCCGCTGGCGGCGAAGACTTGCCCGCTGGCAACGACATTGACCTCGTCATCACCTTCGATTGCATGCACGACATGGCCTTCCCCGATCGCACAGCTGCATCTATTCGAGGAGCGATCGCCGACGACGGCACCTGGTTACTAAAAGACATTCGCTCGACCGGCGATTTCAGCAAGGACAGCCGCAATCCGCTGCTGGCCATGTTCTATGGCTTCTCGGTTGCTTCGTGTTTGCAGTCCGCAATGTCAGAGCCAGGCGGTGCTGGTCTCGGCACGCTCGGACTGCATGCTGGTGTCGCCCAGGAACTCACCCAGGCCGCGGGCTTCAGCCAGTTCACAACCCACGACCTCGACGACGCCGCCAACCTCTATTACGAAGTCCGCGTCTAACAACTACCTCGGACGTTACTGGTAGGTCACGACGTCGATGACCTCGCCGGTTTCGGCATCGAGCACAACCAGGAAGCCACCAGCGAGCGAGCCGGTGTTGACCGGCTCAAAGCTCACTTGCCACTCGCCAAAGAGCAGACCCGGTTTGACCTCGAGACCTGCGGCTGACAGCCCCTGCTCGGTCGCCGCTGCCTCTGCTTTGACGACCGCGTCGTCCTCACTGATCGTGTTCGAACTTGTTGTCGCTGGCGGCGGAGATTCCGGGTCAGCTGACCCACCGCAGGCAGAGACGAGCAGCACGAGACAAGCCAGCATGGCCAGCAGTGGCTGCTTCAGGTAATACATGATGGGTCGGCTTTCGGGGGTACGGGTGATCTAGGACGAGGCTTCGACTGGCTCGCGGGCTGCTACTTCGAGGAAGGTCATCATTCCTCCAGCAGCGTGTTCAAGGATATGGCAATGCATCGCCCACATACCCGCATCGAGCGCGACAAGGCCGACATCAACAACGTCGTCCTTGAACAGAAGCACCGAGTCTCTGAATGCACCATCGTTCACCGGTTCACCGTTTCTTGCCAGCACTTGGAAGAACTGGCCATGCAGGTGCATCGGATGCAGCCGGATCGAGTTGTTGGTGAACCTCACCTTGGTGAAGACGTCTGGTTCGATCTGCTCGGCTTCGAAGATGGGAAAGGAGTCACCATTGATCGTCCATCGGCTGCCGGTCAGGGCCAGCTTGTATTCGATGTCGACATCAACGTCGACAGCCTCGACCCACTCCGGTATCCGACCATTACGAGGTGCCGCAAAGTCAGGCGTATCGACCGGACCACCGTCGACGACAACGGTTACGAGTCGGACCGCCCTGGTGCTGAAATCCTCGACGATCTCAAAGGTGCCAGGTGTGTCCGGCATCGTGATGTCGACGTCGACCCGGGCGCCGGGCGAGATGAGCGTTGCATCAGCCGACCGAGGTTCGCGCACGTACATGCCGTCGATGGCAATGACCTGGGCTGGCGGATTGACGAACCGCAAGGCGTACGGCCTGGCCACCGAGGCGTTCACGAATCGCAAACGAACACGTTCACCGGGTCGGGCGGTTAGCTGGGCCTCATCCTCGCCATTCACGGTGATCACGGAGCCCCACCGGCCGTTGTGTGACACGTCGGTCGGATTGTTGAAGTCGGTATCAATTGCCCCGGTCGGCGTCAGTGACCAATCATCCATGACCATGACCACGTCTTGTGAATAACCCACCGATTCCGCGTCCTCGACAACGAGTGTGCCGTAGAGGCCCCGCTCGACCTGTTCGGTGCTGTTCACATGCGAGTGGTAGAAGAACGTTCCGGCATCGGGCGGCGTGAACTCATAGGTGAACGACTCACCGGGCTGGATTGCCGGTTGGGTAATACCGGGCACACCATCCATTGCATTCGGCACCCGGACACCGTGCCAATGCACCGTGGTCTCAACCGGCAACTCATTGCGAAAGTTCATGCGAAACGTGTCACCAAGCGTGACCCGATGCACTTCGCCCGGCACGACCCCATTGAACGCCCACACCTGAGTGTCCAGCCCCTCAACGACCTCGATCGTCGCTGGCGCGGCCGAGACATCGACCTCAACGACGTTCCCTGACGGTGTCGGAAACGCAGGGTAGGCCCCGTCGAATTCAGCCTCGAGCATCGCCCGAGCATCGGCGTCGGAACCGGACCCGAGAACAAACAGTCCGACAACGACCACCACTGCTGCAGTAACGAGGGCAGCTAACAATGGGACCAGGTCACCTAGGGATCTGGAACGCCGTTTACGGGATCGTCGATTCATCGGACTCCTTCGATTGCGCGACTGTCTGGCCGACCCGTCCATCGTGGGACATGGCGCAGCGACAAACCAGTGACCAACGTCCCTACCTATGTTTTTGACTACTTACCAAGGGGCAGAATGCCGCCGGCCATGTATCCGAACACAGGCCGGTGACAGGCCGGTGACAGGCCGGTGACAGGCCACTGTGGCTACGACTCCAGGCCGAGCCGTTCTTGTTCAGCCCGCACGAAGGCAATCACGGCCTCTACCTGCTCGTTTGACAAACCTTCGATAGGCGCCATGTCACCGAAGGTCCAATGATGCTGTGGCGCCCCGTTGGCGATAGCGGATCGGAATGAGTCATCGCCGTGGTGGCCAGGTTCGTAGACGATGGACAGATGCGACGGGCCCTTGTCGGTGCCACGCAAGTCTGATCCGTGACATGAGGCGCAGCTCGCTGCATAGACGTCGGCGCCGTTGGTTTCCCCGCTGCCACCGACTTGGGCTGTCGGCGTTGCGTCCGAACTGCAGCCAACGACAAATACCGAGACTGCCAACACGCCTACCGAGACTGCTACGCGCCAGTCGACGGCCCGTGTCCGCGCCGGTGTTGTCACCAGGCCGCGCCTCGCAGCGGATGCTGCACATTTCTTCACAAAGGTTTGCATCAGACTCGCTCACGCGACAATTTCTACGAAGGTTCGACCGCGACAGTATCGCCATACGCAACATGATGATCTCGTCGGGGTTCTGTGCCCGGCAACGTCGGTCTAGTTGGTTGGGAAACCGGAGTGGTCGGCAGCGATCAGCACAGCAACGAGCACACACGGTTCGTCGTAGGGATTGCGCCATGCATGGCGGGTGCCACTTTGGACCACGGTGTCACCAGCGGCCAGCTCCTTGGTCGCGCCGTCATCCAGTTCGAGAACACAACGACCCGACACGATGTACTCGTAGTCAATGGTGGAGGTGGTGTGCATGCCCGGGTTCTCGGGTTCCATGTGCCCGGCCATACCTGGCAACTTCTCTTCCATCTCAGCCAGAGCGGCCTCGATGTCCAGGTCTTCGGTGAATACTGTCGCGTCAGGCGCCACCGTGAACACCCCAAAACGGAACCCCTGAGGACCGGGAAAGTACATCGGCGCGTTCGGTCGCCCGCCGTCGTCGGGATAACGCATGCGGTCATCGCTGCCCCATAACTGGAAGAACTCGGCGCCCGGCACCAGGGCTAGTGTTGTTGGCTCGATCACCTGGTCGCTGGCGAATACTGCCTTGCCGCTCTCGTTGTGTCCGGTCACTACTCGTCTGATTCCCATGGACAAACAGTAGTAGTGCGACAAGACAGCTGCCGCGGGTCGCGGGTTAGTGTGGTCTATGGCAGGACCTGATCTCATCCCAACCCTTACGATCGCCGAACGAGTCGGTGATCTCGTCCGAATCCCGAGCGTGAACCCGCTGCAAGCGGGACCCACATCCGGGACCGACGGTGAAGTTGCCCTCAGCGCATGGTTGGCCGAACGGGCTGCAGAACTTGGTGGCGATGTCACCGTCGACGAAATCGTAGACGGCCGCAACAATGTCTATGCCCGGTTTCAAGGCCAGACCGACCGAGTGATCACCGTCGACGTACATCTCGACACCGTGGGTGTTGAGCACATGACCGATCCTGCATTCGACGGCCGTATCGAAGATGACCGTGTCTATGGACGTGGCTCGGTCGACACCAAAGCCAGCCTGGCCATCGTGCTCAGTGTCCTCGAAGAAATGAAGGCTTCTGGCGAGACACCGGTGCCCACGTTGAATGTTGTCGGCACGGTGGCCGAAGAAATGGGTGGTCTTATTGGCGCTGCTGGTTATCGCGACTGGCTCCAACAACACGGCAGCCGTATCGACCAGATGATCGTTGCCGAACCAACCATGTGTGCGCCGGTGCATGGCCACAAGGGTGGCGTTGGACTCGAGGTCACGGTGCACGGCCATGCGGCGCACTCGTCGGGGCCGCATCTCGGCCAGAACGCGATCAGTGGCGCAGCCCGGATCATTGCCGCGATCGACGCCGAACAAGAACGACTCGACTCCACGCCCCCTCCCACCGCTGTCGGCAACGGTTCAGTTGCCGTACTCGAGGTCAATGGTGGTGTTGCCCGCAACATCATCCCGCCCCACTGTGATTTGTTCACCGGTCGGCGCTGCGCTCCAGGCGAAGATCCCAACGTCGTCTTCGAACAACTCAGCGCACTCATGCGCGACGCAGCCCATCCACTGAAAACCGACATCGCCATGGCCAACGGATTCGCGGCAGCAGCGTTCTACCAAGATCCCGATGCAGAGCTCATCCAGATGCTGGCAGGTCTTGCGGGCACCCAGCCCGACGTTGCGTCCTACGGCAGTAACGCCTTGCAGTACGCCGAGGTCGCGTCCGAGATTGTGGTGTTCGGCCCTGGTTCAATCGACCAGGCGCACCAGGCAATCGAATGGATCGACATCGCCGAGATCGACAAGGCTGCAGCCATCTATCGCACACTCCTGCGAGCCGGCTGACCACAACATGGAACATGACGCCGACGTCGTCATCGTTGGATGCGGGCCGGTCGGAGTCATGGCAGCGCTGCGATGTTCCCAGCGGGGGCTTCGGGTTATCGCGCTTGATAACGAGACCGAGGTGTATCCGTTGCCTCGGGCCATTGGTATGGACGACGAGATCCAGGACCTGTTCGCTCGCGCCGGATTGATCGAGTCACTTCGCGATCACTCCACGCCCGGGCGTGGCGGTGACTTCGTCGATGCATCCGGCGAACGAGTCGTCGGGGTAGACGTGTCGCCAGACTTCGTGGGTGTACTCGGCCATCCACCGATGATCATGTTCGATCAACCCAGCGTCGAAACGTTCCTGCGAGATGCTGCCGTGGATGCAGGTGTCGACCTACGGCTTGGAGTTCGGGCCACTGGACTTGCGGCCAACGATCTGGGTGTCACGCTCGAACTCGGCGACGGAACATCGTTACACAGCCGGTGGCTGATAGGCGCCGACGGCGCCAAGAGCACGGTGCGCGATCTCATCGGGGTAAGCCTCATCGACCAAGAGTTCGACCAGAACTGGCTGGTTGTCGATACAACCCTGCTTGACCCCGATCTTGCGCTGCCGCCACTCGCCCGCCAGCACTGTGATCCGAAACGGGTCGTCACGTTCGTGCCCGGCCACGGGACACGTCGACGATGGGAATTCCAGCTCAAGCCGGAGGAGACTCGCGACCAGGCCCTTGAACCTGGTTTCCTCGATGCGCTCCTGGCCAACTGGGGTCGCCCAGATCAACTACAGATAGACCGTGTCGCGGCGTACCGATTTCATGGTGTCGTGGCTGACCGCTTCAGCAACGGCCCGGTCTTTCTGGCTGGCGATGCTGCCCACCAGATGCCACCGTTTAATGGCCAGGGCATGTGCAGCGGTATGCGCGATGCCGAGAACCTGGCATGGAAACTCGCAGCCGTCGCCCATGGCTCTGCCGGGCCGCAACTGCTCGATACCTATGACGAAGAGCGCCGTCCTCATGCCGCGCGACAGGTTGCCCAGTCTGTCGATGCTGGCAAGTTGATCGACGCCATAGCCCACCATGGCGAACGTGCACTCGAGTCTGGGTATGGACGCCGCAAGTTTCCTCGGCTTGAACATGGTGTTGTCGAAAGCGGCGACCATCGTTTGATAGGCCTACCCCTCCCGGCCCCCGTCGACGGTTCATTCACTATCGGCACTAGTTGGACCGTGCTCACCGGTCCCGGCGCGACCACCGAACTCCCTGAGCTATGGACAGCTCTCGGTGCCGCGGCGCACCCAATCGCCGCCTCCGCCTTCGGCGACACGTTCGACCCCACAACCACGGTGATCGTGCGCCCCGACCGCATCGTCGCCGCCGTCACCACCGACATGTCGGCCACCACCAGCCGACTCGCTCCGCTCATCGTTGGGGAGTCTCGAGTCGAGTACTAGTTATTCAGCAGCCCTTTCTCGCCCCAAGAAATTCGTTGTACTGTCGAATGATCGTCAATCGCCAGCTAACCGTTACGAAATAGTTAACCCTTCAGAAATCAGGTGTCGCATGAGTTCCCCCACCATTCAGGCCGAAGTCGTGCAGGTCGCCGACAATGCCTATGCCTATGTGCAAGACGACGGCACCTGGTTCATCAACAACACCGGCTTCGTTGTCGGGCCCGACGGTGTGATTCTGATCGACACGTCGTCGACCGAGGCCCGCACCCGGGCGTTCCTCGATGCAGTGGCAACCGTTACCGACGCTCCCATTCAGGCGGTCGTCAACACCCACCATCATGGCGACCACACCCATGGCAACTATCTGACCGCACCCGCGCCAATCATCGGCCACCATCTATGCAAAGAAAATGTCGAGTCAACAGGCATCGATCATTACCCCACCGCCTTCGTACAACCCGACTGGGGCAACCTGGAATTGCGGGCACCCACGATCACCTTCGACACCCGATTGGATCTGTGGGCAGGTGACACGGTCGTCGAGTTGCACACCATGGGTGGTGTTGCACACACCACCAACGATGTTGTGGCCTGGCTTCCGACCGAGGGTGTGCTGTACACCGGCGACCTGGTCTTTCATGGCGGCACGCCGTTCGTGCTCATGGGTTCGGTGCAAGGAAGTATCGACTCGCTCGAGGTCCTGCGAAGCTTCGGCGCCGACACCATCGTGCCCGGACACGGCAAGGTAACGGGACCCCAGGTGTTCGACGACATCGAGCGTTATCTGAGCATGATCCTGGATGTCGCTGGCGCTGCCCGCGCTGCGGGCAAGACACCTCTCGAAGCAGCCAGCGATGTTGACCTAGGTGAGTTTGCCTCGTTAACAGACGGCGAACGGCTTGTCGGCAATCTGCATCGCTGCATGGCCGAACTCGAGGGCCCCGAAGCAAACGCCGAGATGTCGATCGCTGCCGCCATCAGCGACATGGTCGCTTTCCATGGCGGCCCGCTACTTCCCTGCAACGCCTAGAACTCGCTAACCATGGATAACGCACAGGTGCCTGGCACCGGTTCGTTATGGGGAGTTGGACTACGCCAGGTGTTGGGTGGCTACCAGGGTGTGTTCTGCGCCGTCTTCGGTCACTTCGCTTTTCCACAGATCAATCGTTTCGGCCTGCCACGTGGCTGAGATAGGCGCTCCTAGCACCGACACCATCGATGGGTCCCGAAGCGGGCGACCCTTGAGTCGTGCCAGCGTGAGGTGGCCGACGAACTCGCGATCGGTTTCCTCGCCGATACCGGCAAAGGCATCGTCGACCGCGGCGGCTGTCGCATCGAGCCCTGCCGCGGGAACGATTACGACACGAGTGCCAAGAAGCGTCACCTCGGGTCCGAGCGTGACCTGACCAGCCGGAGCTTGCAACGCTTCGAGTGCGGCGAGTGCTTCGTGTCGTTGGCAGTCACCCAAAAATCGCATGGTGATGTGCCATTGCTTCCGGCGCGTAAATCGGACTCCTCGAAGCGCCCGAGTCGG
>Ga0206128_1004429_pt1 | contig 10963 bp, 10 predicted proteins | sample Helgoland_Spring_7_FD_148601 | JGI IMG/M metagenome (GOLD analysis project Ga0206128, IMG submission 148601) | Pelagic subsurface seawater microbial communities from Kabeltonne, Helgoland, North Sea - Helgoland_Spring_Bloom_20160426_1 | ecosystem: Environmental > Aquatic > Marine > Epipelagic ...
GATGACGTACTAAACAATATAGGTTGGACTAGAGACGAGATGCCATCGATAACGGCACCAGACCCTACTCCTGTATTTATACAGATGATTGAATACGAGGTTGAATCATCGTGAACGTAGCGTTACAAAGCAATATCTACAAGGCACAGAACGTTATGCTGTCTATGCCACAGGCTGAGACTGAGACTAGGCACCATTTTGCCGATGGGATCTATGCTCGTGAGTTATTCATCCCTGCTGGAGTATGTCTGGTAGGTGCATTGCACAAGACCAACCACCTATTTACGGTGTCTCAGGGCGAATGTGTAGCGGTAACGCACGAAGGACGAGAAGAAATCAAGGCTCCATACATGGGGCAGACTCAACCAGGTATGAAGCGAGTAATATACGCAATTACTGATACGGTGTGGACTACATTCCACGTTACCAAGGAAACAGATGTGGATAAGATAGCAGAACAAATATTAGAACCGGAGGTTGTATGAGCTGGGTAATAACTGCAATGGCTGTTGCTACTGCTGCCTCTGGTGTGGTATCAGCTAGAAGCCAATATATCGCTGGCAAGACCCAAGAAGTTGAACTAAAACGACAGGCTGAAGAAGAACGTTTAGCTGCTCAAAGCCGTGAATTGCAGCGTAGAGAAGAATTAAACCGAGCACTTGCTGCCAATGTAGTAGGTCAATCTATGTCTGGGATCTCTGGAGAAGGAACGCCAGCTAGTATTGCATTGGCTAGTGCTGAAAAGGCCAGTCTAAGTGAGGCTACTATTAGTCTATCTGATAAATTAAAACAAGCTCAATTACGCCGTCAAGCAAGTTCGGCCAAACAAGCAGGATATCTAGCCGCTACGTCTACGTTGTTAAAAACTGGTGTTGAAACTGTCCAGATAGCTAAGGGCATACCCAAGTCTACTGGTGGTGGGGAAACATAATGGCCCAGAAGCCTATTGGATATTACGGAGAGTTCAGACCCACGGGAGTAGATACATCTGCTGCGCGTAGGTTTGAGGCGCTTGCTGGTCTAGCGGGACAAGTAGGCGATATTGCTGCTGCATTTGGCAAAAAGAAAGTTGCAGAACAGGCATTCTTAAAAGAAAAAAACGATATAGCTGCTGCTGAAAAAGCGGCAAAACTTGCTGGTAATGCGTCAGCTATTAGTGCTACTCCGTTAGAGTTAAGAGAGTACGATGATGTTAAAACTTACGAGGAAGATAGGGCTTTTAACGCTACTGCTGAAGCTGCATTCACTGCTGGAATTCAAAACGAAATAACTGGCATAGTATCAAGAGCCGAGGCCGCAAACCCAGAAGACATTGAAGGGTATAGAAACCTAACGTCAAGCGGTATGAACGGCTTGCTTAGTGTTGCTCCAGAAGAAATGAAGCCAGCTTTTGAAAGCTATTTTTCACAGTTAAATCAAACTTCTGCATCTAGGATTTGGAAAGCTCAACAGAAGAAGCAGAACGATATTGATTCGGCAACAATTCAAACGGCATTAGTCGATCAATCTGTAAATCTTGTCAATCTTGCAAGAAGTAACGATGCAGAACAATTGCGTAATGCAGCGTTAATTTGGGTTGAAACAGGCAAACAAGGAGTTGCTAAAGGTTTAGTTGATAGCGGCAAATTTGCTACTCAAACAACAGAATTAAGAGATCGATTAGCAACGCAATCTGCTTTAGGAAGATTTGATTTAATAATCAGAAATGAAGATCAAACAGTAGAGCAACGAATTGAATCTGGTCAAAACGTAATTGATCAAATTAATAAAAGAGATACGTTTCAGGTAGAAGACCCGTTTGATCCTGAAAAGATGATTACGCTAGATGCTGATGAAAAAGATGCTCTTGTAAAAGATCTAGAAAGCGAACTAAAAGACTTTGAATCTGAAGAAATCAAGAAGGTTGAATCAGAGATCCAGGCTAGCAGATTTACGCAAATTTCTAACTATTCCTCTGCAATGGAAACAGTTCAAGATGTTTCAATAAGCGATGATAATAAATTATTTGCTATTGCTGAATCAGAAATGAAAGGAAACATTGGGCGAGAAGAAGCCGTATTGCTTAGAAGGTACGTTACGTCAGCTAAAGCCCTCAATGCTGTTACAAATTCTGAAGTCATGGGGGATATTGTAGCTAGAGCATACGATCTCAATGCCGATTTTGACATGGATGCTAACTCAAATAACTACTTGCAAGGCGTAAACAATCTTAGAGAAGACATATTGATTGCCAGATCAAAGGGCGATCTAACTTCTGACGATGAATTAAAGTTAAACAATCAACTAAAAACCCTGACTGCTGCAAAAATTGCAGGAGCAACATCAGAAATTGCTCAGGCTAATTCAAAAGCAGACCGAACAATCAAAGAATCATTGCAACCGGATTTATGGGGTGTTGCTAGACGAGACTTATTAGACGCTGTTCGTTTAAAAAAGCAAGAAATTGAAGACGAAGGCCGCGCAGTAAGTAAACGGGACGAAATAAATTTATGGGCAGAACTGGCGCCTAGCGTGGTAGCCGGTATACAAGAAAAGAGAAGGGCAAGATCTATAGAAAGGGTTAATGCAGTTTTAAACCCATCGTTAGAACCTTCAAAAATTCCACAGCAACCACAAACGAGGCAGGTTGGTAGATTTACAATAAAGGTTGTTAAATAATGCCGGATTACGAAGTTACTGATTCTGTTACCGGCTTAACATTAAGTCTATCTGGAGATTCTCCACCAACAGATGATGAGTTGTCACAAGTTTTTGATGTTTATCGTCAAGACCAATCTGATCCCATTAAAGTCAACATTCCAGAGACTAATTCTTTAGCACTGGGAAATACAATCAAGCCTGATACAAAAGATCCAGAAGGCGTAGAGCTATTAGATGAGGCTGACGCTCAACGGCAACAAATGATTGCCTTAGCATCGACTAGATTTCCGCCTGATGTAGTAGAAGGTTGGAAAGACAACCCTATTGGATTTGGCGAGACTGGTGATTTTTTAACTTGGTCTCAAGTCTTACCTGGAGGCGGCATTGCCCAAGGCGTAGAAGCATTAAATATCCTTTCTGTTTCAAAAAAAGTAGAAGCTGGAGAAGAATTAACCACTTCAGAACAGTCTACATTAGACGAATTTGTTAACAAGCAAATAGAAATGTCCGTAAGAGGCATGACTTATGGTGGTGAATTTCGGTACTACGGATCTCAAATGCCAGCGTTCATGCTTGAATTTGCTGCATCTGGAGGCCCAGGAAAGGCCGTTCAAACAGCAACTGTACAAGCAATAACAAAGGGTGTTGCCAAAAGTGCATTGCAACAAGCTACTGCAAAACAAGTTGGACGAGTAGCAAGAGTAGCTACACAGTCAGGTCTTATGGTTCCAATGGGAATTGCTAATTATGGCGAGCAAAGACTTGGGCCTTGGATGGTTACTGATAAAGGCCAGTTGATTTTTACGGAATCTAAAGATACCCCTGCCCTGAGTGCGTTAAAGGCTTATGCCCATGTTAGCGCAGAAGTGGCTAGTGAATTGTCTGGCGCCACTATTGCTAAGTACGCAATCAATCCTGTTACTAAACGGTTAAAAACACCGCTAATCAATGGAATTAACAATCTGCCAGAAGGTTTAAAGCTGGGATTGTTTGAGGCGTATAAGAAGATTAAACCTAACGCTACCATATCTAAAGCGTTTACCGCTGGCGGATGGAACGGGATGCTGGCAGAGCTAGGCGAAGAACGTGTTGCCGATGTGCTAAGAGAAACAACTAACATTGTACTGGAAGAAGGCTATACGTTTGACCAAGTGTTAGACGGGATTACGCCTACAAAAGATCAGTTATTGCTAGAGGCTGGTCTAATTTCTGCATTGGGTGGCGTTAAAGCTGTATCAAACATTGCTACTAATTTGCTTATTCAAAAAGGCTTTACTAGAAAGGAAGCAGAAGAAACTGTCAGTAACATGGCAATGACTGAGCAAGAAGCATTTGTTGAAGGTCAATTGCAACTAGAGTCTGCGGTAGTAGAAACAGAACGAGAAGCCGCTACTGGCAAAATCCCTACTAGCGTTCTAGAAAACATATTAGAAGAATATGACAAGATACAAGAAGGCGACATAGATCAAGTCTACAAGGCAAAAGAAGAAAGCCTAAAGAAGTTGCGTAAGGCCAGAACTAATGCATCTAGAGCCAATACTCCATTGGCAAAACTTATAGCGTTTGTGAATCAAACTACTGTTCAAACTGCTGCTGGTGAAAGCAAAGACAATACCAAGTCTGGGATCAACATTGATTCCTATGTGATGGAAACTGGCGCTGAAAAGTCAGAATTAAGATCAATCAATAAACAGTTAGGCTACACGTTATTTAGAGCAGATGGCGGAATGTTAATTGACCAGATAGTTGAAAGTCTGCCGCAAACTGAGTACTGGGGGCCTGAGTCAAGTTTAGCTGATGTAATAGAGGTTATTGACCAGATTGTAGCAAATGCAAAGCTGCCAGCTTATAACGAAAAACAAGCTGACTTAGACATTATTGAAAAAGAAATTCAGATCCTTGAGCAGACTAAAAACGAAGAACTTGAAGACTACTATAAGAATTTACAGAGTCGACAAGAAGTCGAAACTGCGGAACTAGAAAAGATTAGCCTAGATGAGCTTGAAGCAAGTTTAGAGCAGGAATACCCAACTATTAGCTTGGAAGAATTTGATGCTTCCATGAAGTTAATGGAAGATTATATTGCGCTACAAGAGTCTCTAGTAGAATCGTTTGACAACCCTATTTTAGAATCTCAAACAGATGCAGGATTAGAGTCAGAAGGATTAAATATAGACCCTAATGAAAGCATTTTTAATGATTTTTACTATACATGGTTTGATAGATTTGGCGCGTTAGTAGACCTATCTAGAGAAGCTGTTAAACGGGGCGCTACCTTAGCAGACGGGCAAACTACGGATTACTTGATTCGTCAGTATTATTCTGTTGCTGGATTGGCCAAGCAAATACTAACGGTCAACACCAACACTATAAATGCAGACGGTCAGATAGAGATTACAGGCAGGGGTTTGCGTTCTATCTTGGATGATTTTGACAATCTTATTATTCGGCTGGAACCTAATAAGAATCAACGCAATCAAGATCTAAAAGATTACCTGATAGCCAGAAGGTACTGGAACGATCTGCAACAACGAGAAGACGTTGAGGTTACTGAGCAGCAAAAATTAGATTCTGCCAAAACGTTAGATTCTTTGGCTATGAAATATGGCGATAGCCTTAAATGGTTTGACGAGACTGCCAAGCAAATCTATGAGTTTCAGAAGCGTGTTCTTCGTATAGCAGTTGATTCTGGCAATATGAAGGAAGAAACCTATAAGAATATTACTGATAAAAACCAAAACTACATTCCGTTTCAGCGTGTTTTAGATGAAGAATTTGGCAAGTACGATTCTGCTGGTCAGGGGAAAGTATTTACTAACGCTACAATCAATCGGGTTATAAAGAAGATTGTAGGTTCTGAGCGAGAAGTTAAAGATCCAATAGAATCTATAATTAAAAATACTTTTAGGATAGTAGACCTTGCAGCCCAAAACAGGGTTGCTCTCTCTATCTCCTCTCTTGCAGACATTATGCCTGAGTACATTCAGCCTATTGGCCCATTAATGGAGACAATAGAAGTAGACGGCAAGAAGGTAAAGCGCCCAAGCAAGGAAGCGCCTAAAGGTACTGTCACTGTATTTGAAGATGGGAAAAGAAAGTATTACAGAGTAGCACCGCCAATATTGAAAGCTGTTGAGCAGATGAGGCCAGAGCAATTTAATTTTGTTCAGAAATTCCTGCAAGCTCCAGCATCTGTTCTTAGGGCAGGGGCAACATTAATTCCTGAATTCTGGGTGCGTAACGTGCTGCGAGATATGCAAAGTGCGTTTATCCAATCGGAATCTAGGCCTATCCCTATCATTGATCCTATTCGCGGGTTAGTAGCATTGATTGGAAAAACAGACTTACACAATCAATGGATGCAAGCTGGTGGTTCTTTTAATAATTACATGGAATTAACCGATAATGGCATGGCTAAAGCTCAGAAAGAGCTTATTAGTAATGACGGAAAAATAGCCAGGTACTTAAAGAATCCACTACGAATACCTGAAGATATAAGTTTGACGTTTGAGCAAGCAGTTAGGATTGGTACGTTTGCTGCTGCCAAGCGAAAAGGTATGTCAGATACCAAGGCTGCATTTGAGTCTAGGGATGCTACATTGGACTTTGCTAGGGGCGGTAGTGCGTCCAAATCAATTAATAGATATGTTCCATTTTTTAATGCAGGGATGCAGGGTGCAGATAAGCTCTACCGTTCTATGCGTGACAATCCTAAAGCCACTACGATGTGGGCAGTCGGCACGATTACAATGCCCAGCATAATCCTATCTGGTTATTATTTGTATGGCGCTCCAGATGATGAGAGAGAAGAATACTCTGAAATTCCCCAGTGGCAAAAGGATATGTTCTGGATATTTAAGATGAATGGTGAGTGGCATCGGTATCCAAAGCCATTTTCATTGGGGTATCTATTTGGTTCTATCCCAGAAAGATTTATGGCTTGGGGTCAGTCTAAGGGCATCAAGGATGTGCAAGATTTTTGGATGCAGTTAGTTAAAGGAGTAGTTGGTTCTATTAGCCCAATTTACGATCCTAGTGCCGCAATCCCTCCGTTAGTTAAAGTGACCATTGAGAATATTGCTAACTATAACTTTTTTCAAGGTCGTAATATCTATCCTGCATGGATGAAAGATCTGCCTCCAGAAGAAAGAAAGAGCAAGTACACCAGTAGATCTGCGGAAGAAATCGGGGAAATATTAGGCGTTTCACCGGCCAAAGTAGATAATGCAATGAGAGGCTTGCTTGCCGGTAGTTCTCAGTATGTTACGGATGCTGGCGACTACATTCTCAATGAAGTAGATAAATGGAACGGGGAAGAAATACCAGCTAGGCCAACTAGCCCTATGGATACGCCGTTAATTAGAGCCTTTGCGATGAGACCGCCAACGGGATCAGTAGCAGAAAGTACGGGTATATTTTATGATTCTGCTGGGTTAATTAAGCAAGCCACTAACAAACTAGATGATCTTAGGGGCGAAGAACGGGCGGAATACAGAGAAGAAAATATAGCATTAGTCAGATCGGAAAGAGCTTTTAACTCTGCAACTAAAAATATTAGTCGATTAAATAAAAGACGAAATTTAATTTATGACAACCTGGTTATGACCGGACAGGAAAAACAAGAAGAACTCAGAAGGCTTGATGATTTGATTCTTGAACAAGCTAAAAGAGCTAATGCAGTGCTAGATCAGAACATTAGAAATTTAGAATTAAATGGGATGGGTGTAAGATAGCAGGTCGTTATTAGCCATTATTTTTGATAAAATCAAACGAATTACAGGTGCCCTATGACAGTATTAGACAACACTCCAAGAGACCAATACACCGCTACCGGTGGGCAAGTTGCGTTTCCATACACGTTTGAGATCACTGCTGAGGGTGATATTGCGGTCTTGCAGAACGGCGTACTGCTCAGTTTAGGCGCAGGTGCTGGAGAATATGCGGTTACTGGCGTAGGATCAGACACAGGCGGCGTGATCACCCTGGTCACTGGCGCTACTGCTGGGGACATTATAACTCTATACCGTGACATGGCATTAGAGCGTCTTACGGGCTACACCAATGGCGGTGACTTCCTAGCGGCAGATGTAAACAACGACTATGATCGCCTATGGTTAGCACTACAGCAGGGTGCAGCAGACACAGACCGAGCTGTAAGGAAGCCAAACGTTGATTCCAGCGCAATCAATATGGTTCTACCAGTTGCTGCTAGTCGCGCTCAGAAGCTCTTAGCATTTGATGCTAACGGTGCTGTAAAAGTTGAGTCTTATTTAAATAATGAGACTATTGTTTTAAGTGTGCAAACTGAAGTAGGCGATGGGGTTACTACAACCTACAGCCTCGAAACTTCAACCAATAGCGCTAGTTTATTGCAGATAGCCATAGATGGTGTGTTACAAGAAGTATCCTCGTATTCTGTAAGCGGAGGTAATTTAGTATTTTCAACTGCCCCGCCGCTTCAATCAGCTATTGAGATTAGAGCATTTGTTCAAAAAGAAATCACTAGCACCGATCTAAAAGCTAGCGATTTCACAGGGGATGGTTCTACAACATCGTTTACTCTTGGGTATTCTGCGGTCAAGTCAAATACTTTTGTTTACATTGATGGCGTGTATCAGCTTAAAAACACATATTCTGTATCAGGCACTACAATTACATTTTCTACTGCACCACCTCTTGACTCTGTTATAGAAGTTGTCATTGCTGCATTTACTACGTCGATTATAAATACACCATCGGCAGACAGTGTAGGAACAGCGCAACTACAAGACAATGCAGTAACTACAGCTAAGATAGCTTCTGATGCAGTAACAGCGGCCAAGATAGCCTCGGTGCCTATTGCTGTAGGAATAACTACTGTTGTTACGGCTAGTTCTATCACTGCTACTGTCAACACGCACGTTTATGTAAGTGCGGCTACACAGACCATTACGTTGCCCGCGTCGCCCACAATTGGACAAAGAGTGCTGATTACCGTGGGCAACTTTGCCGACACAGTGGTGGCTAGAAACGGCAGCAACATAATGAGTAGCGCAACTGACTTCACAATGGATGCCGCTTATTTATCCATACAATTCATTTATACAGACGCAACGCAAGGGTGGGTGATGTCATGAGCAATTTTACAGATTTCATAGGTGGTGGCGGTGGCAATTACTTTAAAGTAAGCAATACGGTTGAAAATTATATTCTTAACGGCGCGTCTGGTACTTTTGCTAACTTTACTGCACCAACAGGAAAACTTCTTAGGATTAAAGTATTTGTTGCAGGTGCAGTAGAAACAGCAGTAACGGTAACAATAGATGGCGTTGATTATGTAACTAACGAAAGCATTGGGGCTTATAACGGAAGTTATCAACCCGCTAATCCCCCTAATCCTAAACATTTTATATGTTCCAATTGGGGAGGCACATCTCATTTAGGCACTGCTTACTCTGATATTATTTGTACTACATTTCAAGCAATTAAAGTATCGGGAGTTACCGCAAATAATATTTGGTATAAGTATGACGAAGGAGAATTTGCATGAATGAAGTACATGAAAAAATGTGGCGGGACATAGAGCTAGCCTCTACCGATTACATTGTACCTTTAACTGACCACCCTCAACGTGCTGTTTACATGGCCTATCGGGAAGCACTGAGGGATTGGCCGTCTACAGACTCATTCCCTGATACACGACCGGAATTATAAGGGCATATTTAAAAAATAACTTAACGAGGTATTTATGTACAATCCATTTGCAGGAAAAAGAGGCCATCTTAACGGTAGCGTAGTTGATATGTTACCCGTTACTCCTAGTGACGTTACTGACTTATCGCAAGTTGCTATTGGCCTATACGTTACAGTCGCAGGAGACGTAACATTCCATAACGTAGACGGCACATCCAGGACGATTACTGTCCCTGATAACTTCTATCTAATATGTTCTGTTAGCCGTGTACTTGCTACTGGTACTACAGCAACTGGCATACATGCGATGCTTGCATGATTAGCGCAAACGTAAGTGCTTTCTCCATAGGCAAGGCTGTTGGTCGTGGTGGTGGTGCTGCCCCAGTACCTTTTGATCTTCAATATGCTGTCGTTGCTGGAGGAGGAGCTGGTGGTGGAAATGCAACCACCGATTATCTTGGTGGCGGTGGCGGTGCTGGAGGATTACTGTCTTCTACTAGTTTAACTGTAGGCAGTTTAACTTCGTACCCTGTAACTGTTGGGGCTGGCGGTGCTTTGTACAACAACAATGGTAGCGATTCAACTTTTTCCACCGTAACCTCTACGGGTGGTGGCGCAGGAGGAGCTTACCTCCTCGACGCATCTGACGGAGGCTCTGGTGGTGGAGCTGGTTATTTCGAGTCTACTAGGGGATTAGGAATTAGCGGTCAGGGGCGCAATGGTGGTGATGGCGCCGGTAATACGGCGACACCTTACTATGGAGCCGGTGGTGGTGGCGGTGCTGATGCAAACAATGGCCTTGGCTTGACTGGCAATTATAACGGCGGTGGTCGTGGTGGGCATGGTCCGCTGGTGACCCTTTCTCCTTTTTCGCTAGGCTATCTCGCAGGCGGCGGCGGTGGCTCTGCTTATAGCACAACTACAAATTCTTATGGCGGTGGTGGTAATGGTGGTGGAGGCCACGGTTCTGATAGAGACACCCTAGCAGTAGCGGGAACAGCAAATACTGGCGGTGGTGGTGGCGGTGGTGGAACTGCAAGCGGCGTCGGCGCAACATCTGCCGCTGGAGGTTCGGGGACAGTTGTTTTAGTTTACCCAGACACCTTTACAGCTAGTTTTACTGCCGGTGTTACATCGTCTACTGTTACCGCTAACGGGTTTAAGAAAACTCAGATTACAGCGGCTGGCCCATCTGACACGGTAACCTTTGGATAAACACTATGGCACATTACGCAGTATTAGATAACAACGTAGTCACTCAGGTGTTTGTCGGTAAAGACGAAGACGAGGGCGATACTAACTGGGAAGAGTATTACGGAGCAAAGCGCACTAGCTACAATACTTTTGGCGGTGTTCATGCTAACGGTGGTACTCCTTTTAGAAAGAACTATGCAGGGATTGGCTACACTTACGACGAGGGGCGGGATGCTTTTATACCGCCTCAACCCTATCCAAGCTGGACACTGAACGAAGATACTTGTTTATGGGACTCACCTGTACCCTATCCAGAGGAAGGTGTACACAAGTGGGATGAAGACAATCAAGAGTGGGTAGAATTATTATGGACAGAGTAAAGCAATTCTGGCGAAGTCGTAGTAACAGATGGCAAGTCTTTGGTGTAACCTTAGCGGCTTTACAGGTTTATGTCCTA
>Ga0206128_1004431_pt1 | contig 10959 bp, 8 predicted proteins | sample Helgoland_Spring_7_FD_148601 | JGI IMG/M metagenome (GOLD analysis project Ga0206128, IMG submission 148601) | Pelagic subsurface seawater microbial communities from Kabeltonne, Helgoland, North Sea - Helgoland_Spring_Bloom_20160426_1 | ecosystem: Environmental > Aquatic > Marine > Epipelagic ...
GCGCGGCCCCAACATTCCCATCTGGTTCGCTAATGGCTCTGTCATGCGCGCAGAACGCCCCGCCGCGCGGATCACCACGATCAAGAGCACAAATATCAACAAAAACGCCAACACCCCCGCGATCGCGGCAAGTACGAACGGGTCTTCTAAATCAATCGTCATCAGGTCCGTCCAAACAGCCGTTCAATGTCGGCGAGTTTCAATTCCACATAGGTCGGTCGCCCATGATTGCACTGGCCCGAATGCGGCGTTGCTTCCATTTCACGCAACAGCGCATTCATCTCTTCACCGCGCATCCACCGGCCTGAACGAATGGACCCATGACAGGCCACACGGCTCAGGATCGCTTCAATCTTGGCTTGCACCGCGATGCTTTCGCCTTGGTCCGAAAGTTCATCAAGGATGTCGAGCAACATCGCTTTCGCGTTCACTTCCCCCAAAATCGCAGGTGTTTCGCGTACGGCAATCGCGCCGCCGCCAAAACGCTCGATGCCAAGGCCGAACCGCTCCAACTCTTCCGCGATCTCCATCAATCGCGCACAATCGCCATCGGATAATTCAACTATTTCTGGGATCAACAAAGCCTGCGCCGCAACACCATTCGCAGCCATTTGTTTCTTTAACTTCTCATAGACCAACCGCTCATGCGCTGCATGTTGATCAACGATCACCATCCCATCCGCTGTCTGCGCGATGATGTAATTCTCATGCACCTGCCCGCGTGCAGCCCCCAACGGAAACTGCTCCGCTGGTGTGTCTTCAACCACAGGTTCAACGCGGCTGAACACACCCGCCGTTTCTTCAAATCCGGGCGCTTGTGCTTGATAGCTTGCGCGCATTGCACCCTGAGATGGGCGATCCATTTGATAGACCCGCGCAGGCCCAGTCGGCTCAGCCCGCATCGCGCCCAAAGTCGCATCTGCCACAGTCGTAGAGGCGCGGTGCCCTGCCTCTGCCAAGGCGTGGCGCAAGGCCGATACAATCAACCCACGCGCCAGCCCAGGGTCACGAAACCGTACCTCTGATTTCGCAGGATGCACGTTCACATCCACCAACTGAGGATCGCAATCGAGGAATAGCGCCGCGGCAGGATGACGATCGCGCGAAAGAAAGTCGAAATAAGCTCCACGCAAAGCACCGTACAAAAGCTTGTCGCGCACAGGGCGTCCATTGACGAACAAATACTGCGTCACCGCAGATCCCCGCGAGTAAGTCGGCAAAGCTGCAAAACCCGTCAAATGCAGACCTTCGCGTTCAGCCTCAATACGTAGGGAATTATCAGCGAATTCTTTGCCAATAATCTGCGAAAGTCGCCCGTGAAGCGCATCAAACAAATCACCGTTCTCTGCATCTACTCGGAACGTCACACGTCCTTCGCCGCCACCCGTCACATCACGTAAAGTAAATCCAACAAACGGCTCCGCCATCGCCAACCGCTTGACCACATCCGTAATCGCCTGCGACTCCGCGCGATCCGTGCGCATGAATTTCAAACGCGCGGGCGTTGCAAAGAACAAATCGCGCAGCTCGACAACGGACCCTTTGGACAACGCCGCAGGCTTTATGGCACTCATCGCGCCGCCGTTGACAGCGATCTCATGCGCATCATGACCGGCAGCGCGCGAGGTAATCGTCAGTCGGCCAACAGCACCAAGCGAGGGCAACGCTTCGCCGCGAAACCCGAAAGTATGGATGTTTAGCAGATCACTGCCGTCAATCTTCGAGGTCGCATGACGCGACAGCGCAAGCGGCAAAGCATCAGGGACAATTCCGCATCCATCATCAACGACGCGGATCAGTGTTTTACCGCCATCTGCGTAGGCCACTTCAATCCGATGCGCGCCAGCATCGATGGCATTCTCGACCAATTCCTTAACGGCGGAAGCAGGGCGTTCGACCACTTCACCCGCAGCAATCCGATTGATCGCAGCATCATCAAGCTGACGGATAACAGGTTGGCTATCGCTTATGTTGGGGGCAAGATCATTCATACCCCAACACATAGCATAAAGACGCGCGATTCTGCCACGCACCAAAACAGCGTTAACCAACAAAAAACCCGGGCGCGGACGCCCGGGGTAAAGTCTGTATTAGACTTTGGGAGGTTAGCCTTTTGAGAATTCAGGGTAGGCTTCCATGCCCAGCTCAGTTGTGTCGAGACCGCTGATCTCAGCTTCTTCGCTGACACGGATACCCACTGTCGCTTTCAGGATGAACCAAATCGCGCCGGACACCACGAAGGTGAACACACCGACAACCATGATGGAATAAAGCTGCACACCAAGGTTCGCCGCATCATTGGTGAACGTCACTGCGATTGTGCCCCAGATACCTGCGAACAAGTGCACAGGGATCGCACCAACAACATCGTCGATCTTCAGCTTATCAAGGAAGGGAACCGCGAAGACCACGATTACACCACCAACTGCACCGATCAGCGTCGCTTGACCAAGGGAAGGTGTCAAAGGCTCTGCCGTGATGGACACGAGACCCGCAAGAGCACCGTTCAAGATCATGGTAAGGTCAGGCTTTTTGTAGAGAAGTTGCGTCAAGATCATCGCTGTCAGAGCACCGCCAGCCGCAGCTGCATTGGTGTTGGAGAAGATGCGAGAGATGTCGGCAACGTTCGCAGCGCTGTCCATATACAGCTGGGAACCGCCATTGAAACCGAACCAACCGAGCCACAGAATGAACGTGCCAAGCGTTGCAAGCGTCAGGTTGGAACCCGGCATCGGGATCGTGCGGCCGTTCTTATACTTACCAATACGTGGACCAAGGATCAGAGCACCCGCAAGTGCCGCCCAACCACCGACAGAGTGCACAACTGTGGAACCCGCGAAGTCCTGAAAGCCCATGCCGTCAAGGAAACCGCCGCCCCATTTCCAGCTCGCTTGGATCGGGTAAATCAGACCAACAAGGATCGCCGTAAAGGCGAGGAAGGGCCAAAGTTTGATACGCTCCGCCAGTGCGCCGGACACGATAGATGCTGTCGCCGCACAGAACATCAGTTGGAAGAAGAAGTCAGATCCGACAGAAGCATAGGTCAGGTCAGGCTCAGCCCCCTCAAGACCGACAGGCTCGAGCGACGTTAGCGAGAATGCGCCAAGCACGCCTTGAATCGACCAACCATCGCCAGGATACATCAGGTTGTAACCGATCAGATAGTAAACAATCGTAGCGAGCGAGAAGAGACCCATGTTCTTGGTCAGCTGCATCGTCACGTTCTTACCGCGTACAAGACCAGCTTCCAGCATGGCGAAACCAGCGGCCATGAAGAAGACCAGAAAGCCCGCAACAAGGAACATAAAGGTGGTGAAAATAAAGCCGATCTCGGCGTTGGTCGGCGTTGTGTCCGCCTCTTGCGCCAGTCCCAAACTCGGGAGCAGCACTAACAGCGCGGTGGCACTCAAAAGTGTCGTCTTTTTCATATCCGTATCCTTCAACATGCGCGCTTAAATCGCGTCGTTATTTGTTTCACCTGTCCGCACACGCACCGCTTGCGCTACGTCGAGGACGAAAATTTTGCCGTCACCGATTTTGCCAGTGCGCGCTGTGTTAGTGATCGTCTCGACCACTTGGTCGGCCATGTCGGCACCGATCACAATTTCCAGCTTCACCTTGGGCACAAAGTTCACCGCATATTCAGCGCCGCGATAAATTTCTGTATGGCCAGATTGGGCACCGAACCCTTTGATCTCTGTAACCATCATGCCGCGCACGCCAATATCTGTGAGCGCTTCGCGGACGTCCTCCAGCTTGAATGGTTTGATTGTTGCTATGATGAGTTTCACCTGAAAACCTTTCGTAAGAGCGAGGGATCGAATCCTCTGTTTGGACTTGCAGCAAAACGGTCTTGGCGCAGGGTTGGAAGAAATCTGCGATGATTTTATTGCGAAAACGCGATTGTGCGTCTAAATTTTAATCACCTTCAAATATTTGCATAATATTTAATCGTATTGAATGCGAAATTCTCCACTCAACATCCAAGCCGCAACGCGATATGCTATGAAAAAATAAGATCCGAGCAGGTTCGTTGAATGGTTCAGAAGAAACGCGGCAACTCAAAACTTGTCGCAGAAAAACGCTATAGCAGCTCTAAAACAGCCGCTAAGCCACGCGCCAAACCCCGCAAAAAACGCGCGGTGCGCAAACCTATGCGCGGTCCAATCGGTTGGATTGTCACGCTGTTTCGTTGGATCGTGCGTCTGATTTGGGGCTTCACGTGGCGCATTGGCTTTGTCACGGCGGTTATTCTTGGCCTTGCTGTTACCTATTTCGCGCTGCAACTGCCCGCAGCGAACGCTCTTTTGGATGCGCGCGCGCGCGGCTCTGTCACTTTGTTGGATCGCACTGGCGAGACCTTCGCATGGCGCGGCGATCAATTCGGCGGGGCCATAACAACTGAGACTGCATCACCACATCTGACGAATGCGATCGTCGCCACAGAAGACAAACGCTTCTACTGGCACCTTGGCGTCAGCCCCCGCGGTATCGCGAGCGCCGTGCGCATTAACCTTCGCGAAGGGCGCGGGCCTTTATCAGGTCACGGCGGATCAACAATCACGCAACAAACCGCAAAACTTCTCTGCCTTGGTGTGCCCTATGACAGCGCCACTTGGAAAAGTGAAAAGGAATACGAGGCCGACTGCCGCCGCACAACCATGTGGCGCAAAGCCAAAGAAGCACTCTTCGCTATGGCGATGGAGGCGAAATACTCCAAAGACGACATCCTCAACATCTACATGAACCGCGCATTCCTTGGCGCTGGTGCGCGTGGGTTCGAAGCAGCAAGCAAACGCTATTTCGGCAAGTCCGGCGCGGACATCAACGCGGCAGAAGCAGCGATGCTTGCAGGCCTTTTGAAAGCACCGACACGCTACGCGCCCACAAACAATCTCGCGCGCTCCCAAGACCGCGCGTCCGTTATCATTGGCCTCATGGCGGACCAAGGATATCTCAGCCAGAAAGATGCAGACATCGCGCGCATCGCCCCCGCGCAACTCTCCGAAGCGGCTGAAGCCAAAGCAGGCGGATATTTTGCGGATTGGGTCATGGACAGTGGTCCCGAGTTCTTTACCCGCGACACGACCGAAGACGTCATCATCAAAACAACGCTTGATCGCCGCCTCCAAGCCAGCGCGGAAGAGGCGATGAAATACATCTTCGCAAACAAAGTGCGTGAAGGCAGCAAAGCCCAAGCCGCGATTGTCGTGATGAGCGCAGATGGCGCCGTGCGCGCAATGGTCGGCGGGCGAAACACCAAAGTTTCCGGCGGTTTCAACCGCGCGACGCAAGCGATGCGTCAAACTGGATCAGCCTTCAAACCTTTCGTCTACGCGACTGCGCTGGAACTCGGTCATAGCCCGAATGAACTTATCGTAGATGAACCGTTGACCATCAATATTCCCGGCTCCGGCCCTTGGACGCCCAAGAACTACACCAAGGATTTCAAAGGTGCCGTGACGCTCACGGATGCCCTCAAGGACTCACTCAATATTCCTGCGGTCAAACTCTCTGAACTTGTCGGGCGCGAAAACGTGCGCAAAGTCGCCAGCGAATTTGGCATTGAAAGCGACCTCGCCGCTGGCCCTGCTCTCGCGCTTGGAGCCTCTGAAAGCACGTTGATCGAAATGACTGGTGCTTACGCTGGCATCCTTAACGGCGGTTCTTCCGTAACGCCTTATGGGCTTGTTGAACTTAGCCTGCTTGGGGATAGCGAACCCTTGATGGGCACAGGTGGTGGGATCGGCGAACGCGTGATCCGCGACGAAGCTGCGGGCAAACTGATCTACATGATGGAGCGCGTCGTGAGACAAGGTACGGGCCAACGTGCCAAACTGCCCGATCGCGAAGCCGCTGGTAAAACAGGTACGACCCAAGCTGCACGTGATGCTTGGTTTATCGGATTTACAGCTGATTACGTTGCTGGCGTTTGGATGGGATATGACGACAACACGCCGCTAACGGGCGTGACCGGCGGTGGCCTTCCTGCTGAAATTTGGCACGAAGTCATGGTACGTGTGCACCAAGGGTTGCCCGCGCGTCCATTGCCAATGATTGCACCTGCACCAATGGCTCAACAACCACAGCAACACCGAAATGGTGATTTCGCTCCCATTCCAGCTGACGGAGTCGCGGAAACAGTGCTTCAACGTGTGCTTAGAAGTTTAGGGGGCAGCAATGGCCCTGACCCTCAGCGACGTAAGCGAGATGAGTACATCATCGACAGATAAAAAGGAGTGCTTACTTAGCGTTGCGCAAATCGGCGATCATCTTATCGATGCTGCCACCACGTTTGTCGATCATCGCGCCGATTTCTGTGCGCTCTGTCAAAAGCAGGTTGATGCCTTCGATGAACATGTTGAAAAACTTGTCGCGACCTGTGCGATCAGAAACAAGGAAAGTGACGGTAAAAGGCGACTCACCACGCAAAAACGCGGTTGTTTGCACTTCAAACCAGCTCTTCACAGGGCGGACGCTTTTAACTTCTAGGCGGCCACCAATGAATTCGCGGAAGCGCGAACCATATTTGCGAGAGATGTAAGTCTGAAACTCAGCTGAAAATTTCTTCTTTTGTGCATTGCTCGCACGTCGGCCATCATTGCCCATCGCATAGGCTGCAATATAGGACGTGTCGCCATACTTCGCGAAAATGCGTTTGAAGTCGCTATACATCGCTTGCTCGGACTTACCCGACGCAATCACGCGGTTTATTTCACCGACCAAAGCATCGACCAGCTTCTTAGCGCTTGCATTGTCCAACGCGGATGCTGTGGTTGGCATCAATGTGAACGTTGCGACGGCAGCGCCAATCAAGCAAGTTGCGGCGCGGCGTGTATACTGTGTCATGCTTAAAATCCTTCGGTATTTAGATCAAACGGGTTGATCTCTTCGGCAGCGTCACCATCGCCCAATTCAAAGCGACGGTTTTGCAAATAAATCCCACGCGCTTGGCTGTAGCTATCCGCACTATTGTAAAGAACGGAATCAACTGTTTCAGCATAGCGCCCGCGATCCCCTACTTTTGACGCAACTCCAGCGGCAGTGCCAATATATTTATCCGGGCTCGGCAAGACATAGCTCAGCGGGTTGGTAAACAGATCAACTGCACGACCAACCATGGCCCGCTCTGTCGAGGGGCCAAGTACCGGCAATTCGACGTATGCGCCTTCGGGCACACCCCAAACATAGAGCGTTTGACCAAAATCTGCTTTCACTTCGTCAATCTGAAAATCGCCAGCCACATCAAACAGCCCACCAAAGCCAAGCGTCGTGTTGAATACGAAACGCATCGTATTAGTAAACGCGCCTTCCACGTTGCCTTGGAGCAGGTTGTTAACCACCGTCCCGGGCAAACCAAGGTTAGAGGCAAAGTTGCCAATGCTACCTTCCAGATCATCTGGGACAATGGCGGTGTAACCAACGCCAACAGGGCGCACCAAAGCTTTGTCCAAGGCACGGTTCAATTCGTGGGTTTGTCGGTTGTTTTCCTCGTAAGGATCAAACACATCGCCAGAAACACGCGCGCCATCTGGCGTCGCACATCCAGCAAGAATTAGGCAAAGCGGGGCGAGCGCCATAAAACTGATGCGACGTGCTCGAATTGGACTGATCTTCAACACTTCACCCACCAAACGGTTAATCTTTTGTTAATACCTAAGCTGCGTTGACCAGAGAACCAGCGCTAAACCCGTTAAATCCCAGGGTTGTGACTCAATCGTGACAACTTTCTTCAAATATCTGCCGCATCATCGCACATTGACGCAAAAGGGTGAAGGTTGGCCGCCCAGATTAAGCTCAGCGCATTTGGATTAACTCTTTGGAAAAGGGAATTGGCAAAGGCTCTTGCCCCAAACGCGCGCGATAGATCGGCAAACTCTCGGTTACGCGCATCGCATAATTGCGGGTTTCGCGAAACGGAATATGCTCGATCCAATCCACCACATCAATTTCGCCTTTACGCGGATCGCCATAAACTTCCATCCAACGCACAGGGCGTCCCGGACCTGCGTTATACCCCGCAGATATCATCACCGGATTGCCGCCAAACTGCTTTTTGAGGCGCGCCAAATAGGCCGTGCCAAGCTGCGCATTATACCGCCAATCTGACGTCAGTTTTTCTTTGGCATAATCAACGCCCAACTCGCTCGCGACATTCTTCGCAGTGGCAGGCATCACCTGCATCAAACCACGTGCACCCGCGCCTGAAACAACAACAGGATCAAACTCGCTTTCGCGCCGCGCAATCGCCAACGCGAACTCCGTCTCAATCGGATGTGCCGACTTCGCGAGGTCATGGAGCGCGTAGTACGGAGCAGGGATCGTCACACCACCGCTTGCAGCACGTTTTCCAATCATTACAGCGATATGCGGTTCATTCAGATCAATGGCGACCTGCCCTAACTGCGCGGCTTCTAGGGGGCTCAAGCTCTCTGTAAGATGCGTGAAAAACCGCTCTGACACAGTCAACGCGCCTGCCTGAAGCGCGAGGACTGCGGCTTGAAACACGGTTGATCCCATAAAGGACGCCTCACGCCAATCAGGCAAAGCAGCTGCACCTGCGAGGCTTTCATCAAACGCGATTCCACCGCGCTCAGCCGCCAGCAATCCATAGAAGCTCGACTGATATTCAGCGCCCTGTACATACGACGCTTTGGCCGCTTTAGCGTTGCCAAGCGCTTCTTGCGTCCGCCCGATCCAATAGCCCGCGCGCCCGCGTGAAATAGGTGTCACAACCGCACCCTGATGCGCCTTGAAATGCTCCAACGCTTTGGCTGGGTCATTTAAAAAGCGCAACGCAATATAGCCGCTCAACCACTCCAAATCAGCAAACGAAGATCCTTCACTCAAGTGGTGCTGACTGGCCAACGCGTAGGCCCGCTCATACGCATCATCACGCATTAACTGACGCGAAAGCGACCGGCGCCTATTCGCCCATTGCTCAGGCTCACCCAAGGTTTTCGCACTTTTGCTAGCCGCCAAGGCCAACTCAATCGCATCCTGTTGTCGCCCTTTGCGCGCGCGCCACACAAATCGCTCGAACGTCAGACCGGGATCATTTTGCAAATTCTCAGGCACAGATGCGACCAAAGCATCCGTTCCTTTCACGCGCGCGCGCAACCCTTGGCGTGCTTTAGCGAGCTTGCGGTAGCCCTCAGGCACCAGCGGCAACATGCGCTCCGTGTTGCTTTTCCAGTCTTTCCAAAGCAACATGTCTAGTCGCGCGATGTGATGCTCGGCGAGCAAATCACCATGCTCTTCCAGCATACGCGTATGCATCTGCGGACCAATCGCCATACTACGCCACGCCAACACCAATCCCGCTTCTGCGCTGCCACCCTGACCACTGGCCTTCAAAGCCCACGCATGCGCCAAAGCGCCTTGTGCACTTTGTGGCAATTCATCGCGGAAAAACAACAAAACATCCGCATCCGTCGCGTCCAGCATCGATGGTTCGCTCTTGCGGCGTAGCCAATCAAGACCCGGCCAATCAGGGTTTAGATCGAGGAACAGCATCACCTCTTCAGCCGTGCCAATCCCGCCGCGCAGGCGATGCCACTCGATCAAATCATAGGCGACTGGACTGACGTCGCTGGCAATCGTGCGCGCTGTCGTCCAATCGCCAGCACGCATCGCTTCAAAGGCCCGGGTCAAAGGAACATGGCCATCTGCACGCGCAAAAACGGGTGCACACAGCATAAGAAAAAGGAAAAGGGCGAGACGCATCATGGCTTGCAATTCATTCAATGACAAAGGATAGACATCGCACAACCTAGCCTCTGGAGCGCTGGCCGCAATTCACAAATGCGCGCATCGGCGAATGCTTGCGGCAGGCCGTGAATACATCCGGGCATTTCGTCCGCCAACACGAAGAGGAGCGTGTCATGTTTAAAGGGTCTCTACCCGCACTGATTACGCCGTTCACGAACGGCGAACTGGATCTGGATACGTTGAAAAAACTTGTCGAGTGGCATGTGGGCGAAGGCAGCAACGGACTTGTTCCTGTTGGCACCACGGGTGAAAGCCCGACGCTCACCCACGAAGAGCATGACAAAGTTGTCGAAGAAGTTGTACGCGCCTCAGCGGGTCGGCTTCCTGTGATTGCGGGCGCTGGTAGCAACAACACCCTCGAATCTATCCGGCTTGCGCAGAGCGCCGAAAAGGTCGGCGCGGACGCGGTTCTAGTTGTCACGCCTTATTACAACAAGCCGACGCAGCGCGGCTTGATGGCGCATTTCACCGCCATTCACGACAGCACGAATATTCCGATCTTCATTTACAACATCCCGGGCCGCTCCGTTGTGGACATGACACCCGAAACGATGGGCGAGTTGGCAAAACTGCCTCGTATCGTCGGTGTGAAAGACGCCACGGGCGATCTTGCGCGCGTGCCATTGACACGTCTGACATGTGGTCATGATTTCATCCAGCTCTCTGGCGAGGATGCAACCGCACTCGGCTATAACGCGCATGGCGGCGTTGGCATGATTTCGGTTACCGCAAACGTCGCGCCAAAGCTTTGCGCGCAAATGCAGGCGGCAACGCTTGCGGGTAACTTTACAACCGCGCTTGAGATTACCGACAAGCTGATGCCTTTGCACAAAGCGATCTTTACCGAGCCGGGCCTTGTTGGTGCGAAATACGGCATGTCCAAGCTGGGTCTGTGCAGCGACGAAGTCCGCTCGCCTTTGACCAGCCTCACAGATGAAACCAAAGCGATGATAGACGCGGGCATGCGCCACGCTGGTTTGATCAACTAAGCATCAAAATGGGGCAGGTTTCGCGACCTGCCCTTATTTTTGCGTGCGATACGCAGCTGGCGAGCATCCGTAGACCCTCTGAAATTCTCGATAAAAGTTAGACCGCGTCAAAAACCCTGATTGCGCCATAACCTTGGTCACGCTCTAATCCGTGCCGCGCAACAGGTCCGCCGCATGCGCCATGCGAAACTGGTTCACA
>Ga0206128_1004440_pt1 | contig 10933 bp, 11 predicted proteins | sample Helgoland_Spring_7_FD_148601 | JGI IMG/M metagenome (GOLD analysis project Ga0206128, IMG submission 148601) | Pelagic subsurface seawater microbial communities from Kabeltonne, Helgoland, North Sea - Helgoland_Spring_Bloom_20160426_1 | ecosystem: Environmental > Aquatic > Marine > Epipelagic ...
ACCCTTATCAGGCATACGCTCTGAAAGCTAACCTGACCAACACTTTCGCTAACCCGAATGGTGGTGACTCTCAGAACGAAGCAATGCGTAACGGTTATGTCGGCACTATCGCTGGCATCAACGTCTACGAGTCTGCCAATATTGCTATTGACGGCGATGGTGATTCAGTAGGTGCAGTATTTGCTCCTGAAGCAATCGCAATCGCTATCAAGAAAGACTTTGGTATCGAGACTCAGCGTGATGCATCTTTGCGTGCATTCGAGCTGAACGCTACTGCCGTTTACGGTGTTGGTGAGCTGGACGATAGCTTCGGTGTCAAGATGACTTTTGACTCCGTACTTTAAGTAATAGATTCCCTGCCCCTTTCGGGGGGTGGGGTTTTACTGAGGTATAACATGGCATTTTCAACAGATGCAGACTTAACCGACATAATCCCCGACATCCTTACCTTGGGCATTACTCAGTTCACTGACGAGCATCCAAAAGCTCAATCAGATATTGAACGAGAGATTCGCAACAGGTGGTGGGAAAAGCGCGGGATATCAGGTGAGCTTAACCCTAATTATTTAACAGATTCTCAGTGGACTAGAACCGCTGTTTATTTGGTTTTGTGGAAGTACGCATTGCCTCAGCTTACAAACTGGGTGGATGGTGATCGCTTTCAAAACATGATTGACTTTTATAAGTCTCGTTACGCTGAAGAGCTTGAAGCTGTATTTCAGGATGGCGTTGAGTACGATGACGACAACAGCGGCACAATCGAAGAAGACGAAAAGACCCCTATCAATCACGGTCGGTTAGTTCGTTAATGGATATAAAGATAAGCTCAAACGCCAAAGATATTGCTAGGCGTGTAGGTAAGAAAGGCAAAGAGCTATCAGATAGTGTAAAGCGTGCGTTATCCCGTACAGCTCAGGCTGGCGTAAACATTATCGAGGACCGCACTGCTCAAGGTGTAGGGTATAAGGGCGGCAAGTTTGCAGAGTACACGCCAGTTTATGCGGCTTTTAGAAGATCAAAAGGGCGCGGCGAGATACCTGATTTGCAGTTTACAGGGAAGATGCTTGGTTCTATGACTACCCGAGCTAACAGCAGGCAGGCAGAGATATTCTTCAGCCGAGCAACAGAGTCTAAGAAAGCGGCAATGAATGACAAAAAGCGGCCTTTCTTTGGCTTTAGCCAGCAGGAAGAAAAGAAGCTGGGCGAAATATTTTTTAGGAATTTAAAATGAGCGTTAGAGAAAATATAGCTGAAAATCTAGTAACAACCCTGCAAGGCATTACTAGCCCAGTTAGCATCAAATACGTTACTAGAGAGCCATTTGATTTCCAGAAGTTATCCAATGCTCAATACCCAGCAATCCTAGTAAGGAGCGCAGGCGAAGAGCGTGGAGATTCTAGTATCGGAGGGTCTATTACTCAGCGTATGGGTAATATTGATTACGATCTGATCTGCTACGTTAAGGGCGCGGTGATTGATGCTGCCCGAAATGATATAATCGAAGCAATCGAAGAAGGTCTTGATGTGGACCGTTCTAGGGGCGGTAATGCCCTTGATACGCAGATAACACGCATCGAGATAGACGAAGGTTCTATAGACCCTATTGGTGGGGTTATAATGACAATTCGCGTTTTGTACCAATACACTCGCGGCACAACTTAAATTAATTAAAGAGGTATTATCATGGCGACTAAAACAGGCGCATCTGGTGTTGTAAAGCTTCAAGTAGCGGGTACGACTGTAGCCGTTGTTGGTGAAGTACGTTCTTACACGTTTGACGGTTCAGCAGACACTATCGAAGATTCGGTAATGGGTGACGTTTCACGCACCTATAAGCAAGGCTTGTCAACTAACACTGTATCACTTGAAGTCTATTGGGATGAGGCAGACGCACAGCAGCTTATTCTCGACGAGCGCACTTCTGTTGATTTTGAAATCTATCCAACAGGTACTGGCACTGGCGAGACTTTCTTTTCTGGTACTGGTATTGTCACTTCACGTTCTATCACTGGTTCGTTTGATGGTATGGTAGAAGCAAGCTTTTCAATCCAATGCAGCGGAGCAGTAACCGAAGCGCAAGCATAATTAAGGGGATAAACCATGGGATTAGCTAAAGAGTTAAGAAACAGAAGAAAGTTGACGGCGCGTGAAGTTAGCGTACCTGCGTGGGGTGACGATTCTGGAGCGTTTAAGCTGTATTGCAGAAGCATTACCTGCTACGACTTGGACCAGTTGCAGAAGAAGCACCCTGACTTTCTTAATAATATGACTATCGGGTCTATGGTCGATTTAATCTGCATGAAAGCAGAAGACGAAGGCGGTAATAAGTTATTCGGATCTGCTGAAGACCGTCTTGACCTGATGGGTGAAGAAACCAATGTCATTTCTGATATTGCCAATCAGATGTTTGCAGAGATTGAATCTGTTGAGGCTATACAGGGAAACTAAAAAGCGATCAGTCTAGGATGAACCTGCTTTCCTTGGCTGACCGCCTTCACCTTACGATCGAAGAAGCAGAGCAAATGCCCGTCAACCATTTCAACGAATGGCTGGCATACTTCCAGATAATGAGTGAATCAAATGGCTGAAAATGTAAAGATTGTAATTAGCGCGGTAGACAATACCAAAAAGGCTTTTGGTGGCGTAACTAACGGGTTAAAAGCAGTTGCGAAAGCAGCTTTCAGCATGAGAACAGCCATTGTCGCCGCCGCTGGTGCTGCCGCACTTGGCTATATGGTTAAGCAGTCTTTGACGGCTGTAGACTCCCTCAAGAAGACCGCCGATAAGATAGGCACTACAACCGAGGCTTTAAGCAAGCTCCAATTTGCCGCACAGCTAACTGGCGTAACTGTTGAAACAGTCAATATGGCTTCTCAGCGGTTTACTAGAAGGCTAGCAGAGGCTGCAAGAGGCACCGGAGAGGCAAAGGCTGCGCTGCAAGAATTAAACATCAACGCTGAAGAGCTAAAGAAAAAAGGCTTAGACGAGCAGATGCTTATTCTTTCTGACGCTTTTAGTCAGGTTCAAAGTTCAGCAGATAAAGTTCGTCTGGCTATGAAGCTCTTTGATTCTGAAGGTGTGAGCTTAGTTAATACGCTAGCTGAAGGCAGAGAAGGCTTGATAGCAATGTTTCAAGAAGCTGAAACACTTGGCGTTGTTATGTCTAGCCGAGCAGCCTCTGGCATTGAAGATGCAAATGATGCGCTAACTAAACTTTTCACTTTGTTCAAAGGTATTCGAGATCAAATAACTGGCGCACTTGCTCCGACTATAACTTACCTAACTACTTTGATAAAAGACAAGCTCCTAGAGGCTGTAACAAAGGCTGGCGGCTCTATTGAACAGTTTGCCAATACTTTTATAAAAAATGCTATTGTTGCTTTTGGTAACTTTGTCATAGGTATTTCAAGAGCTGTAGAAGGCATAATTACCTTTGCCAATACCGTAGCCTTTATGGTCGGAAAAGTTAAAGCCTATTTTGACGAAACTGCTGTAGCTATTGAAAATACATTTGGGTTTGAAGCTTCTGACAAGATCAGGAAAGCTGGCGAGCAGATCGTATTTTTTGGCGAAAACTCTGGATTTGCTTTTGGTGAAGTTACTAAACTAAATTCAGAGCTAGACAGAACCCCTGACATTTTCAATAAATGGGGAGATGCGATTAAGAAAGTCGGCAGCGAAATGCCAACTTTGGCAGAACATATGGATGCAGTTTCTAAAGGGGCTGCAGGAGCTTTGACTGACGCTTTAACTTCAGCGATAAGCGGCGCTAAATCATTCGGTGAAGCAATTAAAGACATGGCTAAAAGCGTTATTGATAGCCTGATTAAAATGATGGTTCAGTATTGGCTTGTTCAGCCTTTGTTTAACGCTATTGGTGGCGCTTTAGGAATGCCTACTACTGGCGGTGCAACAGGCAAGGCTATTGGCGGGTCGGTTCAATCAGGCCAGCCTTACATGGTTGGTGAGCGCGGTCCTGAGATGTTTGTTCCTAACTCGCAAGGCTCTATTGTCCCAACTAATAAAATGGGCGGCGGTGGCGGCGTGGTAGTTAATCAGACCATTAACGTCACTACAGGCGTGCAGCAGACAGTTCGCGCAGAGATTGCTACACTTATGCCCCAGATAGCTAACGCGGCTAAGGGAGCCGTAGCAGAAGCTAGAATGCGCGGCGGTAATTACAGCAAAATGCTAGGAGCATAAGAAGTGCCTTTATCTTTTCCCAGTGTAGGAATCAGCAATCTCAATATGCGCCTAAAGCGTAGCGTAGCGGTATCTGAATCCCCGTTTAGCTTTGATCAGCAGGCGTATGAGCATCAAGGAGCTAGATGGGAGTGTGAAGTCACCCTACCCCCTTTGAACTATGCAGAGGCCAAGTCTGTACAGGCTTTTATTGTTGGCTTAAAAGGTCGATCCGGCACGTTTACTTTCGGCAGTCCACTGCACACTAGCACTGCTACAGCATCTGTTGCCAGCGCAGCTATTCGGGCAGAGTCCTTTACGACCACGGCCGGATCAAGCGCAGTTGCAGCAGGTGATTACTTTCAGCTAGGCGATTACCTTTATATGGCCACAGCCGATAAAGCATCTGGCGCTAACGTGTTATCATTCCAGCCGCCATTGAGAGCTGCTGTGACTACGACCACGGCATTAAACTTCACCTTGCCAAAGAGCCTCTGGCGATTATCATCGAATGATATTGGCTGGTCTGTTGATACGGCTTCAATCTATGGATTTACCTTTGCGTTTGTCGAGGCTTTATAATGAGCAGAACATTAAGCACAGAGATGCAGGCGGTTGCGTCTGCTGAATTAGTCCGGCCTATCTATCTGGTTAAGATGGAGTTTGATTCTGAGGACATATTCTTGTGGTCTGGCTTAGGCAATTTGGTTTACTCAGGTGATACCTATATTGGCACTGGTGATTTGATGGGAATTAGCCCCGTTAAGGAATCGGAAGAGCTAACCGCTAACGGTATCAATATAACTATCTCAGGTATCAAGCAGTCTTTGGTAGCTATCGCAAGAGATGAGCCGTACCAAGGTCGCAAGATTACTTTGTTTCTTGGCGCTTTTGACGAGAGTGCCGACATCATATCCAGCCCTGTTGTTTTGTTTAGCGGATTTATGGATGTAATGAGCATATCCGATTCAGGCGAGACCTCTACGATTACCATCTCAGCAGAAAATAAACTGATTGCTTTTGAGCGGTCATCTATTCGCAGGTTTACGGCTGAAGATCAGAAGATTGAACACCCAGCGGATAAAGGCTTTGAGTTTGTCGCTAGGATTCAGCAGCAAGAGATCATATGGGGCCGACCTTCGCCAGCTTCCCAGCCTTCAAACAGGACTTCAAGCGGAGAGCTAAAGGGGTATAGATAGTGATTTATCAACTTGAGTGCCTGCCTAGTGTGAAGGGTGACATGATACCCTTGCTAGACAAGCATTGGTCGGAGACAGAACCGAACCAAGATACAATCAAACTAGACCCAGATTGGAAAGAATACGCAAAGCTAGACGCGGCAGGAATACTGCACATATTCACGGCCAGAGATGAAATCGGGTTAGTGGGTTATTGCGTGGTGATGGTTTCTAAAAGTATGCACCACAAAGGCCATGTTTTCGCGTCTACTGATGTGCTGTACATTAAACCGGACTACAGAAAAAGCAGTGCAGGAGCGCAGCTTATAAGGTTTGCGGACAACTACTGCAAAGATTCTGGCGTATCTTTAATGACCCTCAATATGAAAACTGAGTTCCCGTTTGATGGCCTAATGGTTAGAATGGGCTTTAATCTTATTGAACGTGTCTATCACAAATGCTTTCTAGGTAAATAAAATGGCTACAGCAGTAATTGCAGGATTAGCAGCAGCAGGCGGTGCGGTAATAACAGCCGGTGGACTTGCTGGGCTAAGTCTTTTTGGTCTAGGCGTTGCCGGAAGTTTAGGCGCTGCTTTTGCTATAGGCGCTGGCTTGTCTATGGTATCTACTGCCCTAATGCCTAAGCCCAGTTATGGGCAGCAGATGGTTGGCACAGATATTACCGTTAGAGAGCCTGACGCATCCCGCAAGATGGTCTACGGCAGAACTCGCATGGGTGGCGCAATTGTTTACATAGACTCAACCGGAACCGATAACGAGTACATTCACATGGTTATCGCTATGGCGGGCCATGAAATTGACGGTTTTGAGGAAATCTACTTTAACAGCGAGAAGATTTGGGACAACGGAAGCTTTGTCGGTAGCTGGGGGACTTATGTCTATCTTGGCCTGCATGACGGAAGCCAGACCACGGCAGACTCGGCTCTAGTTGCAGCGTCTACCCAGTGGACTGATGACCATAAGCTCCTAGACGTTGCCTATATGTATGTCCGGCTCAAGTACGATGCCGAGCAGTTTGCGCAGGGCTTGCCAAACATATCAGCCGTGATTAGAGGCAAGAAAGTTTACAACCCAGTCTCAGGTGCCACTGAATGGACTCAGAACCCCGCTTTATGCGTTTACGACTATCTACGAGACACCAAGTACGGGTTAGCTGAATCGGCCTTAGACATCAATTCTGCGGCCTTAGCGACTGCCATTACTTTGTGCGACCAAGCCATTAGTTTAACCGCTGGTGGCACCCAACCCCGCTATACGCTAGATGGCCTTATTGATACCGCTAATTCCAAAAAAGACAACATTGAGGGAATGCTAACGGCCATGGCTGGCTCCCTGAGCTATTCCGGCGGTGAGTATTTCATCTCTGGCGCAGCTTACGTTACCCCTACCGTCACGATTGACGAGTCGGTTATGGTTGGTGGCATTGAAGTGCAGACCAAGCAATCACGCCGGTCTTTGTACAATGGCGTAAAAGGCGTATTTAGAAGCGAAGACGAGGACTACGTTGTTGCCGATTACCCTGCCCAACTAAGCTCTACGTTCATCACTGAAGACGGCGACCCGATCTATCTGGATTTGGCCCTGCCCTTTACGACTAACAACATTCGAGCGCAGCGCATAGCCAAGCTTGCTTTATTGAGATCAAGGCAGCAGACAGCAATAAGCGTGCCATGTAACCTATCAGCTCTGAAGTTTAGGGCCGGTGATAACATTATGGTGACTAATACCAAGATGGGCTGGTCATCAAAAGTATTTCAGGTTACTGGTTACGATCTGTCTTTGTCCGGCAGCGGCGAGATAGTTGTCAACGTACAAGCAATAGAGACAGCGGCGGCTATCTACGATTGGACATCTTCCGACCAGCAAGACTACTTAGCAGGTGGTGAAGTTGCCTTGTACAACGGCAGAACTACCCAGCCACCCACAAGCCTTACTGTCACCTCTACGACCGTTGTCGCGTCTGACGGAACGCTGCTGCCATCTTTAAGGTTGAACTGGACGGCTAGTGCTGACATTTTCGTTACGCACTACGAGGTTCAGTATCAGCGCGGATCTGCAATTATTGATCTGGGAAGCATTGCGGCAAACTACGACACCTCAGAAAACTACGGCCTTATTGATGACGCGGCATCTGTTCTTCTTGATTACGGTTCCATTGATGAAGCCGTGGAAACTGACGAGCCAGATTACAACTCAACATCTGTAACCACTCCCCAGTACATAATTGTGGGAGTGACCCCTAGCGCCAATTACAATATCAGGATTAGAGCGGTAAATGAATTAGGCGTAAAGAGTAACTTTGTTACCTTGTCTGGACTTGCTCAAGGCGATACGGATGCCCCTGCAATACCTGACTCTGTAACTGCTTCAGGTGGCCTTAAAGAGATAACAATTAGCTGGGTTCCACCGACTGACCCTGATTACAGCCATGTAGAAATTTGGGAAAATGCCGTCAATAATTTTGGCTCTGCTTCTAAAGTGGCTGTTAGCGGTGGCGATTCTTATACTAGAACGGGTATTGGCTATAATGTCTTAAAATATTACTGGATAAAATCCGTAGATTACAGTGGCAACGTATCAGGCGAATCATCGGTTGCATCCGCTACTACTTTGTTTGTTGATACCGACTCATTCAGTCAGGCGGTCAACGATTTGTTTTCTGAGTCTGGCGCTTACGGCATTGAGCCTGTTTCGTCACTACCTGCAAGCGGTGACTTTAACGGCCAGATTAAATATCACACAACTGAGAACAAACTTTACCGATGGGATTCGGCTACCTCTGCTTGGACTGATGATATCTTTTCCATCTCAGCAGGCACAGTAGACGCGGCATCATTTGCTTCTGGGATAGAGCCTATAAGCATCCTTGCAGCATTGCCAAACCCAAGCGGATACACTGGCCCCAATCTGGTATTCTTGACCACTGACAATAAGATTTACCGCTACACTGGAAGCGCATGGACTTCGGAGATTCCTGCTGCTGATATCGGAGGGGCTTTAGCTTCTGCCAACTTCCCTAACGATTTGCGTCCTATTGAGATTGTGACGGCATTGCCTACTACGGGTAACTTTCAAGGTCGGCAGGTATTCTTAACCACTGATAACAAGACCTACCGTTATGATGGGACTGCATTTATTGCGACCATTGCAACGACTGATCTTCAGGGAACAATTGCCAGCACTCAGTTAGCCGCTGCCGCTGTTACGAATGCCAAGATAGCTGTGGATGCAATACAAGGCAATGTAATAGCTGCTGGTGCCATTACTGCCGCCAAGATACTAGATGGCGCGATTAGCGAGCTTAAATTAGCTGATGATGCGGTTACTACTGCCAAGATTGCAACCAGCGCCATAACCGCCGATGTTATTGCAGCTAACGCAATTACTGAAACCAAGATTTCATCTGACGCGATTACCTCCAGCAAGATAGCGGCAAATACAATTACAGCCGGAAACATTGCAGCGGACGCAATAACTTCAGACACAATTGCCGCTAACGCCATCACTAGCGCCAAGATTGAAGCTGGTGCGGTTGTGGCTGACAGTATTGCCGCAGACGCTATTACTACGGCCAAGATTGCGGCTGGTGCGATCACTGCTGATGAAATAGGTGCTGCCGCTATAACCGCTGGTAAGATTGCGGCTGATGCCGTTACAGCTACAGAGATAGCCGCTGACGCAATTACAGCCGATGCCATCGCTGCTAATGCGGTTACAGCAGACGCTATTGAAGCCAACACGATTACTTCATCAGAGATAGCTGCTGATGCCATAACCGCTAACGAAATAGCTACTGGCGCTGTTACTGCGGACGCTATCACTGCTGGCAGCATAGTTACTGCCGCGATTGCTGCTGATGCAATTACCGCTGATTTAATAGCAGCCGATGCTATAACCGCCGGTAAGATAGCAGCCGATGCCATAACAAGTGATAAGATTGCAGCTAATGCAATTATCGCCGGCAAGATTCAGGCTGGTGCGATAAGTGCTGACGCTATCGCCGCCGATGCTATTACGTCTGAAAAGATATTCGCAGAGGCTATTACCACAGATAAGATTGCAGCCAACTCTATTACAGCGGGCTTGATTGCTGCTGCTGGGGTCATTACTGACACGGCGCAGATTAGTGATGCCGTTATTGAAGCGGCCAACATTAAAGACCTTGCTGTAACTCAAGCTAAAATTGCTAACCTTGCTGTGGATACATTACAGATCGCAGGAAATGCTGTCACTATTCCTAGCGGATCAACAACAACAGCTCCTGCATATACTGAATGGGCAAGCGGAGGCATTGAAAATATCAACGGAAGCAATTATAGGGTTCCCGTAATAAGTTCAGTTCCTCAATGGCGAGAAATATCTGCTATAACCTTTACGTCTGCTGGAGGAAATGTATTTTTAAGTTTTAGTGGAGAAATGGCGGCTGGAATACAAGAAGATGATCCTGATGAGCCTAATGGCAGAACAAATATACAATTTCAAATTTTGAGAGATGCAACGGTAATACAGGAAGGTTTTGTTAAAGGCAACTATGTTACAACTTATATTGCAAGTTTAACCACACTTGCTTTAAATCAAATGATAGATAGCTTTGGAAATTCAATTAGCATATCCGCTTTAGACAATACTACTTCAGGCGCTCACACTTGGTCTTTAAGAGTTAGACCAATTGTCCAAGAGGCTAACTTTGTGGATTTAATTGCGGCAAATAGAAACTTCTCTGTATCAGCATTAGAGGTTAAAAAATGAAGCACTATATAGTTTATGATGCTAGTGGGTTAATACTTAGAACTGGAGTTTGTGCAGATCAAGACTTTCAAATTCAGGCTAATAATGATGAGCTAATTATTGAAGGAATAGCAGACGATTCTACGCAAATGATTATTTATGGTGTTGTATGTGACAAGCCGGAGCCTGCCGAGAATACTGTTGAAGAGTTAATTGCATTACTCCAGCCAGAAGTTAGATTTAAAAGAAATACCAAATTAACAAGATCAGACTGGACGCAATTCCCCGACAGCCCATTGTCAGACAGTAAGAAGGCTGAATGGGCAACATACAGACAAGCGTTGAGGGATATACCAGAAAACTATCCTGAAGCAATATCAATAGATGATATAATTTGGCCAACTAAGCCGGAGTAATAAGATGACTACAGCAGTACAGCGACGCAGAGGAACCACCACCGAACACGCATCCTTCACAGGTTTAGAGGGTGAGATTTCGGTCAACACTACAAAAGAAACCCTTGTTGTCCATGACGGAGCGACTGCTGGTGGCTTTGAGCTTGCAAGGGCTGATGGCTCTAACTTTATTGCGTCCAATGTAGACATTAACGGCGGCACAATTGACGGCACGGCTATCGGCGCATCGTCTGCCTCTACTGGCGCATTTACTACGCTGGCTGCCACAGGCATAGACGTTACTGGCACAGCCACGATGGATGGGCTTACTGTTGATGGCAGGACAGACTTACGGGGTGGAGCTACGCCTTTAGGTGTATATAGAACTCTAGCACTAGGGGTTGATACGCAGTCAGAAATTGTTTTTTT
>Ga0206128_1004447_pt1 | contig 10927 bp, 10 predicted proteins | sample Helgoland_Spring_7_FD_148601 | JGI IMG/M metagenome (GOLD analysis project Ga0206128, IMG submission 148601) | Pelagic subsurface seawater microbial communities from Kabeltonne, Helgoland, North Sea - Helgoland_Spring_Bloom_20160426_1 | ecosystem: Environmental > Aquatic > Marine > Epipelagic ...
ATTGTACGATGACGGCAACCATGCCACGACTGGCAAAATGCATCGCATGAGGAGCAAACTGAGTTGCCATACTGACGTCCCACATTCCACCATGAAAAAAAATGATCGCTGGCCTGGAGTCCGCGGTTTGGTGACCTTGGGGGAAGAAGCAGTGGGCTATCAATTGGGTTTCTTCGACAGTGCAGTATGCGTATGACTCGGCATCCTTAAGTAGCTCAAGGTCTCGCTCAGCGCTCAGCGGTTTTGCCTTAGTGAGAATGCTCATAATCGATATTTCAGATAGTGGTTATACAATAAATGTTGTGCCTGCTTGACCCTCAACATCCTGCAACTGAGAAAAGGTTTGCCCTTAGCTGGAATTATTGTCCAATGTAAAGCGTGACGCAGCATTATTTATTTCGTGGTTTGCTAGTGGCGATGCTTTCATGGGCAGGATCAGGCATGTGCAATGCACAGCTTTCGAGCCAGCAGGACAAGTTTGCGCAATCGTTGAGTCAGGTTTATGGTCATTGGCGTGATGCTGTTGTAAGCCGCGATTATCGTAAGTGGCACAACATAACTTCTACACACCGCAGGTTAGCTCTGCAAAACCGTGTTTCATCAGAAAAGGGGAGCTGGCCAGCTGATATTTTTGAATTGCCCGCTGATCCACCTTCCCTCAAAGGCTTAAAGTTGCTTAGAGTGCATAGTAGGGGAATGACCGCTAAGTCGGTTTATTTTGGTAAGGTTGATTTTGGAGCAGGTAAGGCTTCCTCAGAGAATCTTCTTTTGCTGAGTTTTGTACATGAGGGCCGCGGCTGGAAATACGATACGGCAGAATTTATCAACCTCGATAACCTGAAGGATATCCGTGCCCAGCTCGCATCAGGTGATTTAGTTTATGTGGATACGGAGGCTTTCATGCCAAGCGGAGTGAAGCCAAAGCCTCCTATTGAGGTTCCTAGGGCCAAATATATAGCTAAAGTTTACACTTATTGCCCAGGTAGAGAAGTAAAGGTGAGAATCAACAACATCAGCGCGCACCGTTTTCAGGATAATCAAATTTCGGAGGTTGTTATTGGAGGTGCACGAGACGGTATGAATAATATCTCATTTGAAATTAGAGATCTGCCCGGCTATAAGGGACGTGATCCCATAGCATTGCGTGTGTATCTCATGTCTCAAATCGAGGGGGTGAAACCGATTAAGGTTTATGAATACCAAACTCAACAGAATGAGCAGCCTAAGGCACGAGATTCGGCTGTGTTCGAGGTGCGCGCTGAAGATGCAGCAAAGATTCTAGGGCTGCGAAGATGACTTGAGTATGACCCTTATCCTCTTTGCCTGTGTATGAATTTCGTTCTGCAGTGAGGCGACTGCCTGCTGAGAGAGGCCGCTAGCTGAGTTTGGTCTCAAAAGCTGAAAAATATCAGTAAGATATCGGCTTGAAATTCCTAAGCTATCTGCGCAAGAGACAGATCGTATGGACAGGTGGGTGCTGATAATAGCTATAATCCTTGCAGCAGTGGCAGCTATTCAAGGGGCAAGGCACGTGCGCCGTGGAAGCAAGTCTCGGTGGACGGTTTTGTGGATGCTGTTCTGCTTCATTGCCCAACTATCTGTGCTGAGCCTCCGTGGTGAAATGCGTGCTTGCTGCCCGTTGGGAGATACAGGCGAGGTATTAATTTTCTCGGCATGGTCACTGACGATTTTTTATATGGTGGTGGGTTCAGTATACAGGCTCTCTTTGTTGGGTGTTTTTACCGCACCTCTGGTTTGTTTCTTATTGTCGATTGCCTTGATGCCTGGGCTACTAGATACAAGTCCTGAGCGTAAGATCGTAGTAGATGGCTGGAGAGAGTCTCATGCTGCCTTTTCGGTTTTGGCATATGGAGCATTGGGCTTAGCGGCTGTTGCGGGTGTGATGTTCATTGTCTTAAACAGACAGTTAAAAGAGGCTCACACGGGCACTGGATTATTTGCCAACCTACCTCCAGCTCGTGATTTGAATCAAGTCGTAGAGCGTTTATTATGGCTTGGCTTCTCCTTGCTTACATTGGGGCTGATATGCGGTCTCGTGATGGAGAAATCAGGAGCGGCAAATAAGCATTTATATGTTGCTCTGGGGCAGTGGGGGTCTTATGCCTTATTACTTTTTTGGGGATGGATGCGAGGTATGCCACCGCGTAAGTTGGCTATCACAGCCGTGGTATTGTTTGTTCTGTCTTTGCTGATTTTCCCTCTGATCAACTAAATGGAATTGATATGCATGGGACTAAATCATGAAACCGCACCTGTTGAGGTGAGGGAGCATTTTGCGGTGTCTGAAGATAAGCTTGGAGCAATGGCTAGTAAGCTAACAGAGCTGACGACCATTGCAGAAAGTGTGGTGATCTCAACATGTAATCGTATGGAGGTCTATGTGGCTGCAGAGGATCGTCAAGTGGGATTAGAGGTGTTAACAAAGCATTTATCAAAGGATCATAATGAGGCAGATATGTCGCATCTTTACCAAAAATGTGGAGATGAGGCGAAAAAGCATCTGTTTGCTCTTGTATGTGGCCTTAATTCGATGGTACTCGGAGAGACGGAGATTTTCGGGCAGGTGAAGAGTGCTTACAAGCAGGCTCTTGAGGCGGGTGCTACCAAGGGAGTATTGAACCGTCTTTTCCAAAAGTCATTTGCCGTGGGTAAGCGTATCCGGACTAATACCCGCATTCAAATGGGTGCAACTTCGGTGGGGAATGTGGCAGTTGACCTAGCCGAGAAAATTTTTGGTAAGCTCAACGGAAGTCATGTCATGATCATTGGTGCTGGTGAAACGAGTCGATTGGTTGCTCAGAGCATGATTTCTCGCGGAGCTAGTGAATTAACTGTCACCAATCGCTCTATGGAACGAGCCAAGGCGCTTGCAGATGAACTTAATGGTGAGGTAGTTCCGTTTGACTCTTGGCAGGATGCGCTGGTCAAGGCTGATGTCGTGGTATCATCAACAGGTGCTCCAGAACCTGTATTGCGAGCCAACCAGATTGAATCAGTTCGTCGAATGCGTAAGTTTAGACCATTGTTTTTAATTGATATTGCTGTGCCTCGCGATATTGAGGCGCAGGCAGGTGATATTGAGGAAGTTTACTTATATGATATTGATAAGCTTCAGCAACTAGCAAGCCGTGCCAAAGAATCGAGAGCGAAGCAGGTTGAACTTTGTGAGCAAATGATCGCAGAGGAAATAAGACAGATATCATGAAACCACTTGTCGTTGGAACACGCGGTAGCGCTCTTGCGTTGGCTCAGGCGGAAATGACCGAAAAAGCTTTGAGCATGCAATTTCCTGATCGAGAAATTATCAGGAAAATAATCAAAACGACTGGTGATAGGCGCACTGATGTACCGCTTTCGCAGGTAGCCAAGGTGGAGGGCGTTCTCGATAAAGGAGTTTTCACCAAAGAGCTTGAGGTAGCTCTTGAACAAGGCGAGGTTGATCTTGCTGTTCATAGCATGAAGGATGTGCCGACAGTGCTCGCGGATCATTTCATGATTGCGGGTGCTTTAGAGCGGGCCCCAGTTAGGGATGTTTTGGTTTGTTCTGAGGCCGAGAGCCTTGATTCATTACCAGAAGGTGCAGTAGTTGCAACTAGTAGTGTCCGAAGGCAGCGACAGCTAAGCTGGCTAAGACCGGATATTAAACTTGTTGATATTCGCGGGAATGTGCCGACACGACTCAAAAAGCTTCGAGATAATAATGAATTAGACGCTATTATGCTTGCTGAGGCTGGCTTGGTCAGATTGGGGTATGATCTCAGTGCCGAGCTTGAGGGGGGCTTGCATGCAGTAGCTTTGGAGCCAGCTGAATTTTTGCCGGCTGCAGGGCAGGGGATTGTGGGTTTTGAAATCCGTAAAGGTGATGAGGATACGAAGTTGTGTGTGGATGCAATCAATCATCGTGAATCGATGTTACTACTGAGGTCTGAGCGGGAGTTTCTGCGTTTGTTGGATGCTGGATGTCACACACCTGTAGGAGTTGGAGGATGAAACTTTATTCATGGAAGCCCGTGTGTTTGACGAACAATCGAATGACAAGCCTACAGAGTCGTTCGTGTCGGGAAAAATGACTGAGCCTGAGCAGGTGGCTGGTGAACTTTACGATTCCCTAAAATGAGTGGGATATGCTACTTAGCTGGAGCTGGCCCTGGTGATTTGGGCTTGGTGACACTGAAGGCGAAGCAGTGCATTGAGCAGGCCGATGTTCTTGTTTATGATGCTCTCAGTAGTGCTGAGCTATTGACATGGGTGAAACCCGATTGCGAGACCATTGATGTGGGCAAACGCGCTGCAGACCATAAGCTTCCTCAAGATCAGATCAATGAGCTCTTGGTCAAAAAAGTGAGTGAGGGTAAAATCGTGGTGCGCTTAAAAGGGGGAGACCCAATGATTTTTGGGCGAGGTGGTGAGGAGGCCGCGGCACTCTCGGATGCGGGCATGAAGTTTGAGATTATACCTGGTATTTCATCTGCCTTCGCTGGCCCCATCTATGCGGGCATCCCGCTCACTCATAGGGAGTATGGATCTCAACTTACTGTTTTTTCGGGTCATGATTCTAGCGATAAAGCCAGCAGTGATTTGGATTACGCTCAGCTCGCTAAAGCACCTGGCACCAAAGTTTTTTTGATGGGTGTGGCTCGATTGCGTGAAATAACGAGTAAGCTTGTTGAGCATGGAGCAGATCAAGAGACCCCTATTGCCCTCACCCGGTGGGCTACCACGGGTAGGCAAAAAACAATCAAAGGAACTTTAGCGAACATCGCCGATATTGCGGAGGAAGAAAAATTCAAAGCGCCTGCAGTAGGTGTCATTGGTCACATAATTAACGAAATGGAAAATATTGAATGGTATGAGAATCGCCCATTAAAGGGGAAACGTGTGGTGGTAACCCGAAGTCAAGAACAGGCGCCAGAGCTCGTTAATAAATTGAGTGCTCTAGGAGCAGATGTGCTTGAATTGCCTGTTTTAAAGATTTGCGATCCAGTCGACAAACGAGGTTTCGCCGAGTGTGTCGCCAATGTGCATACTTATGATTGGCTGGTATTTAGTAGCACAAATGGGGTGCGGAGATTTTTCGAAATGTTTTTTGCACTCTACAAAGACGCGCGTAGCCTTGGTGGTGTCAGAATTGCCGCGGTCGGTCCTGGCACACAAGCAGCAATCGAAAGCTATCGTTTTGCAGTTGATTTAGTGCCTGAGCGCCACATTGCCGAAGGGATACTCGAAACATTTCAAAATGAGTATGACATTGATAGTCAAACCATACTTTGGGTGCGCCCAGAAAATGCTCGACCCGTTCTCGCAGATGGTTTGACTGAGCAGCGTGCCATCGTAGATGAGTGCATCGCTTATCGTATTGAGGCCGAAAAGGATGACCCCACAGGTGCTGTTGAGCGCCTCTCAGAAGAGGGTGCAGATATGGTGACTTTCACCAGTTCATCGACCGCTAAGTATTTCCATGAACTCGGCCTGCCATGGCCTAAGGGATGTGTAGCGGCGAGTATTGGGCCTATTACAACTGCCAAATTAAAGGATTTGGGGCGCAAAGACCTCATCGAGGCTCAAAGTCATAATATTGAGGGGCTGATAGCTGCCATTGTCGAGCAACTGGGTGATCAGTAAATACTGTCATTTAGCTTGCAATTAGGTCAATCGGGATCAATATTAGCTCGCACATTAGTATCTTTATAAACAAACTAAGGTTTAAATGATTTTATTTCCAGACAATGCACCACTTGGTGACGACCAAAAGAAGCAATTATCATCGGCACTCGCTAGCTTAAGCCCCGAGCAACAGGCGTGGGTAAGTGGCTATCTTGCTGGTGCTAATCGCGATGCCTCTGATCGGGCCATGGCTGCAGCCGCATCGAGTGCTTCGAGTCAGTCGGTTACGGTTCTCTATGGAACAGAGTCAGGTAATTCTGAAGTTCTGGCGGGTCAGCTTGCCACGCAAGCAAAGCAGAAAGGCTACAAGCCGCAATTGCTCAATATGTCAGATGCTACGCTGACTCATGTCAAGGATGCAGAACGCTTGCTTGTGGTGGTCAGCACTTGGGGCGACGGCGAACCCCCCGAATCTTCCGAGGCTTTTTATAACCAGCTTATGGAAGCCGATGTCGCACTTGACGGTGTGGAATTTTCTGTCTGTGCTTTAGGCGATACCAGTTACGATTTATTCTGCCAAACAGGCAAAGATGTTGATGCAAGATTAGAGAAATTGGGTGCCAAGCGCGTGGTTGATCGGGTTGACTGCGATCTTGAGTTTGATGAGCCTTTTGCAAATTGGAGTCAGTCTATCTGGGACAAGTTGGGAGCTGCTGATGTTGTGGCTACGTCACCTGCATTGGTTCAGAGCCAGCAGGTAAGCTTTGATAAAAAGAATCCTTTTCCTGCTGAGGTAATTGAGAATCAGCTGCTAAGTGGCAGCCGATCAGCCAAGGAGACATACCATATTGAGCTTTCGCTTGAAGGTTCGGGTTTTGATTATCAGCCCGGTGACGTCCTCGGGGTAATACCACGTAACTCTGAAGAAGTTGTCGAAGCCTTTATCAATGCAGCAGGTCTTGATGGTAACGCAGAGATAAAACACCACGTCATCGGGGAGATGACTCTTGTTAGCGCCCTGACTACAGAGCTCGATATTACTGGTTTGTCTCGTAAGGTTGCAGCTTCATGGCAGCAGATTTCTGGCTCCAAAGAGTTGGCTGATTTACTCGCGCCTGATGCCAAAGAACAATTCAAGGAGTGGAGTTTTGGTCGTCAGATCATTGATCTTCTTGAATTGTATCCTGCCAAGGGTCTTGAAGCTCAGCAACTCGTTGATATTCTGCGCAAGCTACCCGTTCGACTATATTCGATTGCATCTAGCTTCAAAGTGCACCCCGGTGAGGTTCATCTCACGGTGGCTGCAGTGAGATACAATGCGTATGAAAAAGATCGCAAGGGAGTAGCCTCAACTTTTCTTGCTGATGATGCCCCCAAAGGAGCTAAGGTGTCCGTGTATACGCACCACAACAAAAACTTTAGACTGCCTGAGAGTGATGAGACCCCGATCATCATGGTCGGCCCTGGAACGGGCATCGCTCCATTTAGGGCATTTGTCGAAGAGAGGTCCTCGGCTCAAGCGCCCGGCGAAAGCTGGCTTTTCTTTGGAGATCAACACTACAATGAAGACTTCCTCTACCAGCTTGAGTGGCAGGAATACCTGAAGAATGGAGGCTTATCTCGTATGGATGTTGCGTTCTCACGCGACCAGCCTGAAAAAGTCTATGTGCAGCACAAGCTTGCTGAGCAGGCCAAGGATATTTGGCAGTGGCTAGAAAAAGGAGCCCACTTCTATGTCTGTGGAGATGCCACTTACATGGCTAAAGATGTCCACCAAACCTTACTTGAAATTGTCGCTAGCCAAGGAGCGATGAGTCATGAGGATGCAGAGAGCTATGTAGCGAAGTTGAAGAAGGACAAGCGCTACCAGCGAGATGTCTACTGATCAAACTGACGGCAAAATTTTCCAGCCTACCATCACTAATTACATATCACATTATGAGCGAAGAGATAAAATTATCGGCTAACGAGCCACTCAAGATCAATAGTAACTATCTGAGAGGAACCTTAGTTGAGGAAATCGCAGATACTAGCACTGGTGCTATCACGGCTGATAGTCAGCAGCTTAGCAAATTCCACGGAATGTATTTGCAAGATGATCGCGACGTCCGCAAAGAGCGCCGCCAGAAGAAGCTCGAAAAAGCATTCAGTTTTTTGATTCGAGTTCGTCTTCCAGGTGGGGTTGCTCAAAAAGATCAATGGTTAGCAATGGATCGAATTGCTGATGAGTATGCAAATGGGACGCTGAAGATTACAACACGCCAGACTTGGCAGTTGCACGGCGTGATTAAAAACAACTTGAAGGCCTCAATTCAAGAAATGGACAAGGCTCTCCTAGATTGTATTGCCGCTTGCGGTGACGTTAACCGAAACGTGATTTGTAATGCGAATCCACACCTAAGTGACGTTCATGCTGAAGCGGTCGAGTTGTCGCGCAATATCAGCGAGCACCTTCTGCCTCAAAGCCGTGCTTATCATGAGATCTTCCTCGATGAGGAAAAAGTAATTAGCAGCGAGGAAGCAATCGAGCCTTTATACGGCAAGACTTATCTGCCACGTAAATTTAAGATCAATGTCGCTGTGCCGCCGGGTAACGATACTGACATTTATGCGCAGTGCCTGTCATTCATTGCGATAGTTGAAGATGAGAAGATTGTCGGCTACAATGTCACCGTTGGTGGAGGCATGGGCATGACCCATGGTAAAGAAGAAACTTTTCCCAGGACAGCTGATTTGATTGGCTTTGTGAGTCCTGATAAAGCTGTTGATGTCGCCGAAAAGGTGATGCTCGTGCAGCGTGACTTTGGTAATCGCACAGACCGCAGACAAGCACGTCTTAAGTATACCGTGGAGCGTATGACTGCGGATGGATTTAAAGATAAGCTGGAAGAGTATTTGGGCTATCAGCTTGAGCCTGCCCGTGATTTCACCTTCGAATATAATGGTGATCGATTTGGTTGGGTGCAGGATGACAAAGGCAGCCATCATCTTACTCTTTTTGTGCCGGGCGGGCGTGTATGCGACACGCCGTCCACACCAATGAAGTCCGGTATTGCCGCTGTTGCTAAAATTCATAAGGGGGAGTTCCGCATGACGGCCAACCAAAACCTCGTTATTGCTAATATCAGTGACGAGCAAAGGCCCGAAATCGAAGCGATTCTGAAGGAATATAAGATTCTTAATAGCCATGAGCGCTCTGCACTTAGGCTCAATTCGATTGCTTGTGTAGCGTTGCCTACATGCGGCTTGGCACTTGCCGAGGCTGAGCGTTATCTGCCTGATCTGATCACCGAGCTTGAGGAAGTTGTCGAGGAGGCTGGACTGAAGCACGATGCGATTACGATACGCATGACCGGATGTCCTAATGGGTGCGGTCGGCCGTTTCTTGCTGAAATTGGTTTTGTCGGCAGAGCACCTGGCAAATATAATGTTTACCTCGGTGGTGGCTTCCACGGTCAGAGGCTCAACAAACTCTATCGTCAGTCAGTGCTGGCCGGTGACATCAAAGAATTACTCACTCCTATTATCCATGCATACGCAAAGGAGCGTAATGAGGGTGAGCGGTTTGGTGATTTTGTGATCCGTGCCGGCTATGTCAAAGAAACGACAGCGGGTAATAATTTTCACGCTGATGTGGAGCAGGTTCAGTAACAATGATTGAGATGGCTGAAGGAATTCAAACAGTGACAGATGTGGAGAAGGTAAATGCTGCCTTCGCCGAGATGTCTGCGCCTGAGCGAATGGTTTGGCTCTACGAACAGTATAGCTCTCGGCTCATTCTCAGCAGTAGTTTTGGGCTGCAGGCTGCGGTGATGCTTGATCTTGTGCGGAAACATGCACCGCAAATTCCTGTGGTTTGGATAGATACAGGATATTTATTCGCTGAAACCTATCAATATGCTGAGCAGTTGATCGAAAATTTCGGGATTGATGTTAATGTTTATCAACCAAAAATCTCTGCAGGTCGTCAGGAAGCGCTGTATGGCAAGCTATGGGAGCAGGGCAAAGAAGGCGGAGCAAGATACGGATTGATCAATAAGATTGAGCCTATGAATCGAGCTTTGAAAGAATTTGATGCCGATATTTGGATAAGTGGCTTAAGGAGGTCGCATTCTAGTAGCCGAGCTGATCGTCATTTTGCTGAGCAACAAAAAAGCACAACGAAAGTTTACCCTATTCTGGACTGGGCTGATGCGCAGGTATCAGCGTATTTCTATGATAATAATCTGCCCAAGCATCCTCTTGAGGCGCAGGGCTATCAGACAATGGGGGACTGGCATTCAACTTCTCCAGTTGTTGACGGTGGCTCAGCCGAATCTTCACGATTTGATGGTGACAAATATGAGTGTGGCTTGCATTTGGACTCGGATACTCCGGATTTCCAAATTTGATCCCGACCTCATCGCTATTGAGAGAATAGATTTAAATCACTGTGGTAAAACTCATCTTATTAGGACACGGATCATCAAAGCACCCCGATTCGTCACGATCTGTCAGAGAGCATGCCAAAATACTGTCTGACAGTGGTCAGTTTTCGCAGGTGCATTGCGCATTTCTCAAAGAAGAGCCTTTTGTTGAACATGCACTTGATGATGTTAAAGACGAGCGGGTTGTCATTGTGCCCGATTTTCTTGCGGAGGGTTATTTTACCCGTCAGGTGATACCATCGAAGTTAGGCGCAAAGCTCTCCCTGCCTCACATTGCCTCTGCTCCGCCAGTGGGTACCCACCCGATGATGGTAGACCTCATCGAAGCAGCAGCGCAAGAGGTCTTGGGTGATTGGCAAGCAGATCAAACCAGTTTGTTGGTAATAGGGCATGGATCTGGTAAAAATCCATGCTCAAAGCAGAGCTTGTTGGGGCATTTGGAACAGTTACGTAATCGTGCGAATTATGCCCAAGTAGCTGATTTGTGGCTTGAGGAAGCACCGCTGGTCGGTTCTTGGAAAGAGGTGGCTACAAAGCGCCACATTGTTGTTATTCCCTATCTTCTTAACGATGGCCAGCATGGTGGGTGGGATATTCCTGAAGAACTTGGCTTGCCTCTTGATCAGCCGATTCACGCTCAAACTCATGATGTCGAGGGCTGCCAGATCAGGCTTACTGCTGCACTAGGAACATCGCCCAGATTTGCTGAGGTTATTTCTCAGCTTGCTGAAATTTGGGGGCAAACAAACGGGCAATAAAAAACGCGCCGGCACAGGACATGCCGACACGTATATTGAATGCTTCGATTAAACGATGGTGCTATCTATCGTAGGGTAGGTCGCCTATTCATTATGGATGTGTCCCGGTTGGCCCCC
>Ga0206128_1004449_pt1 | contig 10919 bp, 2 predicted proteins | sample Helgoland_Spring_7_FD_148601 | JGI IMG/M metagenome (GOLD analysis project Ga0206128, IMG submission 148601) | Pelagic subsurface seawater microbial communities from Kabeltonne, Helgoland, North Sea - Helgoland_Spring_Bloom_20160426_1 | ecosystem: Environmental > Aquatic > Marine > Epipelagic ...
AAATTCTAAAACTTCTTTTCTCTTGAAAATTAAAAGTATACCCAACATTTATATTTTTTAATCTAAAGAACGACCCATCAAAAATTTGTCTGTCTGAAACTAGGGCTCTAGGTCCATTATTTAATATAGCTCCAGGGTTACCTGTATTAACTGTATTGCCAATTAAAGGATCGTAAGTAACTTGTCCGTCAACCATTTCAAGAGGAGCTCTCCAAGAATCATTGAATGAAGACGAAAGAACGTTTGTTTGTTTCTGAAGCCCTGAAAGTTGCCAAGAATCTACCCAGAATAAATCACCTCCTTTTTGACCTGTAAAAAGAATACTCATGTCCCATTTCTTATAAGAAAAACTATTGGATATCGAAAAGGTATAGTCTGGATTAGGATCTCCTATTTTTACATAATCATCAAAAGTAATTTTTTGTAAAGCTTCGGGTTCTCCTGAGGCATCCAAATCAATAGAATTATTTATGTATTTAATCTCTCCTGGGGCTGCACCTTGGATGCCACTAGCATTTGCTTCGTCCCAATCACTATAGATACCACTGGTTTGTGCACCCCAAAAAATACCAAGCGGTTGATTTACCATAAAAAGTATTGGGTTTGTCTGACTAAAACCAACAGAGGGTCCCAATTGAAAATCTAAATTAGAATTCAAGGCTACGAGTTTATTTCTGTTAAAACTCAAGTTAGCTCGCATATCCCATTTAAAATCATCAGTTTCTACAAGATTAGTAGCCAAACTAAATTCAAGCCCTTTGTTTTCTACTTCCCCAAAATTATCAACACGACTTGTGTATCCATTAGAAACGGGTAATTTTACATTTTGAAGTAAATCTTTGGTTAATTTATGATAAGCCTCAATAGTTAAATTTATTTTTGAATCAAAAAGACCAAGATCTAAACCAATATTAAATTGATCTGTTTTTTCCCATGTTAAATCGTCATTGGCAAGGTTCGATTCATAATATCCTGTTGTTAAGCTATTGTCAAAATTGTATCGGATCGGTGTTTTAAGTGCCAGAGACTGAAATGGAGAAATGGGGTTACTTCCTGTTTTGCCATACGATACGCGTAATTTTAAATTATTAATTTCATTAGAATTTCTTAAAAATTTTTCTTTAGATATGACCCAAGATAGGGCAAGAGATGGAAATACAGCGCTTTTGTTATTCGCAGCAAATTTCGAGGAAGCATCTATTCTTACATTAAAATCAGCATAATATTTTCGTTTATAATTGTATCCTACTCTAAGTAAACCCGAATAGAGCCCCACCTCTTTAAACCCTGTGACTGGAATAAAAATTTCTGTAGCAGAGGTAAAATTGTAAAACGACGTATTATCACTTCCAAACCCCGTCGCTTTATTAAAAAGTGAACGAATATTGTTGTTTTCATAAGTCCCAACAAGAATTGCATCAATACGATGGGCTCTGAATTTGTTTCTATAACGAAGATTAGCCTCTGCATATAGCTTCATGTTTTCAACAGAGGCCTGAGAGGCCTCTCCATTATTTCTGGATCCTCTTGTTGTATTGGTTGGGTAATAATTATCTCTAGTACTTCTCTGGTAATTATATGCCCCTTTAACAGTACTTGTAAGTTTTGGCGTTAACTTACTAACCATAGAAAAAGCTTGTCTTACTGTAACTGACGATTTTTCATCAACCACATCTTTAGCGAGCGTTATAGGGTTAGAAATTACATTTCCTTCATTTAAATCTGCATAGATATCATCTTGCTCTCCTGTGCTAAGTAATGAAAAAATAGGCTGAAACTGCAAAGCTTGAGACACGACGCCTCTTTGAGAAAAGATCTGTCCATTTCCTACTGAAGATGCATTTCCTTTCTTGTAAGAAATATTTGTTTTTGAAAAAAAATCAATTTTGTCGTTAAATGCCTTTCTTTTGGCATTCATATTATAGGTGATTCTCTTATTATTTGAATTAATAATCACCCCCTCTTGATCTAAAAGACCTAAACTAATCGATAAGTTTCTTTTAAAATTTCCTCCTCTGTAAGAAATATTGTAAGAATTCGTAAAGGCAATTCGGTAGGTCTCGTCTTGCCAATTTGTATTGATTCCTGTAGAAGTTGGATAAGGAATTTCGAAATCTACTAGTTCAGGGTAATTTTCCTCTGATAAGACTTGACTTCCGTCAAAAGCACCACCTGATCGGTTAGGATTGGTAATGTCTTTGTACAACTGATTGACATGTCGCTGGTTTAAGTACTTTTCAAAAATAGGTCCATCAAGAACATCGATATTTTCTCTAACCATAGTAATTGAAGAATCATAGTTGAAAGAGATTTTATCAACGCCTTGTGCTGTATCAGCTGTTTTAGTTGTAATTAATACTACGCCATTAGCTCCTCTTGCTCCATAAATAGCCGTCGCTGCTGCATCCTTGAGAATTTCAATTTTTTCAATATCATTTGGATTTATAAAACCCAAAGAACTTTTAGCATTTCCTGATCCACCATTTCCCTGAGCATCAGAAATCTGATCAACAGGAATACCGTCTAAAACATACAAAGGTTGTGTACCTCCAAGCATAGAATTCACCCCTCTAATTGAAACCCCAATACCTCCTCCAGGTTCTGAGCTCTCATTTATCACAACTCCTGCAGCCTGACCTTGAAGTAAACTTTCAATAGAGTTTACCCTATTCTTTTCTAGTTCTTCGGCACCAATTTGAGTAATAGAACCTGAAAGATCTTTTTTACTCACATCAAAATAACCAACACTAATTTGCACCTCATTAAGTTGATCAATGTCGTCTTCCATTCTTATAGTGATCGGAGATGATAGTACAAGAATTTCTTGTGTTTTCATCCCCAAAAATGAAGCCACCAAAGTATCTCCAATTTTAGTGTTAATTTCAAAATTACCATCAAAATTACTTGTTGTACCATTTGATGTTCCTTTGATAAATAGTGTAGCTCCGGGGAGTGGCTCACCAATTGTTGCATCAATTACATTTCCTTTTAGTAACATATTTTGTGCAACAACTATCGAGGGCAAAAAGATCAATATTAAAAATATTTTTAATTTCATATTGGTTGGATGTATGTACTTGCAATATTCCTAAAAAAAAAAGCCCAACGGTTTAAATATTACTCAATAGAGTTAATTAATTGATACAATTAAGCCTGTCAACTCAAGTTAACTTGACAACCATATAAAATCTATTCAAATAATTAAACCTCTTCACTATATTCTTTGGGAGTTTTACCATAGAATTTTTTGAATAGTGTACTAAAGTATTTTGGATCATTGAACCCAGATTCATAAGCAATCTCGTTAATCCTTTTAGATTTATTATTTTTAAGTAATTCTGAAGCGTGATTCAGTTTAATTCTTATCACTAAATCGACGGGAGACATGTTTGTTAATCCTTTTAATTTTCGAAATAAATTAGATCTACTCAGCCCTGTTTTATCAGAGATCAACTTAATTTCAAACTCACTGTTAGTGATATTGGCTTTTATAATTTCTACAACCTCTGATAAAAAATTTTCATCAGCTGATTTTGGTGTTACTTTGTCCTGTGATTTTGAACTTAGTATTTGCTGAATTTTCTCTCGTGAATTGATTAGATTACTAGCCATTGCAATTAATATTTTCATATTAAATGGTTTCTCTAAGTAGGCATCAGCGCCAGTTTCTATCCCTTCAATTTTAGTGTCAAGATCACTTAATGCAGTAATCATAATAATAGGAATATGGCTTGTTTGAAAGTTTGATTTTATCACGCGGCATAGCTCTTTGCCACCCATTTCTGGCATCATAACATCTGTGATGATCAAATCTATATTTTTTGCTAATGCTATTAGCAAGGCTTCTTTACCATTTGAAGCGTCTAATACGGTATATTTTTTTTCTAATTCTGCTTTAATAGTTACTCTTAAATCTTCATTATCCTCAACAAGTAATATTCTTTTTCTGTTAGAAAAACTTTCCTCAAATAAAATAGGTTCCTGCGTATTTGAACTTTCAATTAAAATATCTTTTTCGTCAAAGTGTTCACTTCCCATTTTTAGAGTTATCGTGAAAGTAGAACCTAAATTTTCTTTACTTTTAAACTCAATTGTTCCTTTATGTAATTCAATAATTTTTTTTGAAATCATTAAACCTATTCCTGAACCAGAAATTCCTTTATTGTGAATATTGGTTCCTCTTGTAAATCTTGAAAATATTAATTGTTGCTCTTTTTTTGGAATTCCAAGACCATTGTCAATAAATTGTATTGATAAATATGACTTATTTTTGATTGCTTTTATTTCAATTTGTCCTCCATCTTCACTGTATTTAATTGCATTTGAAATTAAGTTGTAAAAAATTCGAGACATTTTATTTTCATCAATCCATACATAATTTTTTGGGACAGAAATTACAACGTCTATCGATTTTTTGTTTAATAAAGGTTCTACTTCCGCAACAATTCTATGAATAATTTCTTTTAAGTCTACTTTTATGACAGACAATTTAAGCATCCCTCTATCTGCTTTTTGAAAGTCTAAAAGTTGCGTAACATATTCATTCAAATTTTGAGTATTACGATGAATTAAATCAATATTATTCTGTAAATTATTTTTTTCTGAGAGTTGAGAAACCAATAACTGAATTAATGTAACAGGGGTTCTAATGTCGTGTGCAACTTCTGTAAAGAATTTTATTTTATTGTCATTAAATTTTTGAGCAGCTCTAGATTTTCTAATGAGAAAAAATAGGTATAATAAAAAACTTCCAATTAGAAAATATATCAAAAATGCGAAATGATTTAACCAAAACGGATTTTTAATAATGATATCTATGTGAAAGGGTTCTATAGATGAAACATCCTCTATATTAGTAGCTTCTATATCTAACGAATAGTTACCGGGAGGTAATTTTGAGTAAACAATACTTCTGCTGTTTTTAGATTTATTTATAGTTTCATCATGTCCTTTCAATTGCCAATTAAATGAATGTTTCTTTGATCCATGGAAAGTGGGCGCTTCAAAGTTAAAACTCAGTGAATTTTGATTGTAATTAAGTTCTATTTTATCAAGATAATTTATGTTTTTTGCGATCATTGTAGAATCTGCTAAAACACCATTTATTTGAAAATCAGAAATATAAATTTTAGAGACTTCTTTCTCTATTCTTATATTTAATGGATCAAATAACGTTGCACCATCAGGTCCTCCAAAAGCTAATCGTCCATCGGGAGATTGAGTAGATGCTCCAAACCCAAAGGTTCCAATCGATAAACCGTCTAGGTTATCATATTTTCTGATTATTTCTTTTTCAATATTTAATTTCCACAAACCAGCATAGCTAGCAAACCACAAATTTTCTTTTGCATCTTTTTGAATTGAAAATACAGTTCCAGATTCAAAGTTTAATGCGGTATTTAATTGCTTTATTTTCTTTGTAGATAAACTGTAGTGATATAAGCCTTGAGTATTCCCAATCCAAAGACAGTTGTTTTTCTTGTCAAATAAAACTGCATGATTTTGATCAATATAATTATTGTTTTCATACTTAATGGCAGTAATACTTTTATTGAGAGTATTAATCTCATAGATACCACTTGATGAAGCCACATAAAGTATATGGTCTTCTCCGGCAACAATGTTTCTTGCATTTCCAGTTTTGTAGGTACTTACTAAAACATTATTTATGTAATGTTTTAAAGGCCCATCAAAACCTCCAACCCATAATTCATTATTGTCTACGAATGTGGTAAAAATCCGTTTAGAGCTTTCTCCTTTTTCTTTGAGCTTAAAAGTGGAAGTTTCTCCTGTTCTAGGATTAAATTTTAGTAATCCGGCACCATAGACACCTAAAATTAAATGTTCCTCATATTTATTTATGGTTAAAACCGCTTTATTCTCTAGTAGAGGGTTTGTATTGTAATTCGTCCATTTTCCATTTGGTGATAGCTTGCTAATTCCATTTTCAGTTCCAAACCAAACATTTCCTCCATCCTCATAATAAATTGAACGTATGTTATTATTACGGATACTATTTGGCTTAAAAGGAACATAAAAAATGTTTTTAAAAGCGTTATCTCTTGGGTAAATCACATCTATCCCCACTTCTCTTAATCCCAGCCAATACACATTTTCCTCATCAACAAAAATTTCATAGATACTGTTCTGACTGAGAGAGTTTATTTCATTTGGTGTATATTCTAATTTATTAAGAGTTTTAAATTGATGGTCCATAATCAACAAGCCAACACCCTCTAAAGCTATTAATGCTTTATTGTCCTTATCAAATTCAATAGACCTAATGGTATGTGTTCTTAAACGACTATCATAAATTTTAATTTTTAACATCGCTTCATTCTCGTCAATTACATACAATCCTTTTTGATATGTACCGGCCCAAATTCGATTTTGATTATCAAAGTCTAAATCAAGTATTTCATGATTTTTTAACAATGATTTTTGTTTTATTAATTGGTGAGTGCTTTGATAGTAATCATAAACATCAATACCTTTAGTAGAAGCGATATAAATCTGATTTTTATGAATTTGAATTCTTCTATTAAACATGCTATTAGAATGAAGAATTTTACTGCAGCTTTTAGATTCTAAATCATAAAGTAATAATCCTTGTTGAAGACCAATAATTATAGTGCGATAGTTGATGAGTTCAAAAGATAAAAATTTAGTATCCTTAAAATTTAAAATAGATGTAAAGCTATCTTGTTGGTAGTTGTATTGAAGAAGTTCTCCCTTGGTTCCAAGCACAAAAAGATGCCCGTTTTTGCTAATAATATCTACAACTCCACTTGTAAGAAATTTATCATAATTTTTGAATTGATAACCAGAGTACCTATTTAAACCTTGTGAGGTTCCAATCCACATGTAACCCAAAGTATCTTTTTCAAATGCACGAACCGCTCCACTTCTAACACCATCATATATCCCTAGGTGTTTAATTTGCTGACCAAATATAAAAATAGGAAAGAAAAAGAACAAGAAGCGACTTACAAATAAAAAGCGTCTTATCATGGTAAGTATTTAGAAATTAAAAAACAGTAAATGTGCCTATTCGTAAATATACAACTTTTAATAGGCAGTCAAAAGGGAAACAAAAGGCAAAAATAAAGTTCCAAAAACAGGAAAATCTGTCAAGATTTTTGTTTATTTATTTTTGTCTTCATCACTTGATTTAGCCACCAATCTCTCTTTGGATTGTACTTGTATTGTTTTTTTAATTTAATTGCTTCATCTCTTAGTTCCTGTTCAATTTGAGCATACTCTGGGTCATTTATCAAATTATTCATCTCACCTGGGTCATTTTTTAGATCGTATAACTCATCAATATCATTTACTAAAAAAGCATCTACTAATTTGTAATTCTCAGTTCTTACCGCAATTTGACTAGGTCCTGCATATGGCCAGTAGCTATCTAAATAATACTCGAACAGAATAGCATTTCTCCAGTTTTTCTCTTTTTTACCTTTTAACAAGTTTATCATAGATTCTCCCTGCATATATTTAGGTTTATCAATTCCTGCAAGATTAAGAATAGTTGGTGCGATATCTATATTTAGACATTGCTCTTTTATTTTAGTATTTTGTTTAATCATTTTTGGATAACGAATAAGCATTGGCACTCGCATAGAGTTTTCATAAGCTAATCGTTTGTCTAAAAAAGTATGCTCTCCCATAAAATAGCCATTATCACTGCTATAAATAACCACCGTATTTTCTAACTCTCCCATTTCTTCCAAAGTCTCTAAAACCTTTCCAAGAGACTCATCGATAGCTATTAGACATCGCAATAATTGCATATTTCTATCGTAATTTATGGGCCATTCTTGTTCTGGTAGTTCAGAGGGAATAGGTAAATTATTTTTCCAGTCAAATCCGTAAGTTTTTTTTCTCTGCCATTCAGGTTTTCCTTTAAATGTTTCTTTGTGTGTGTCATAAGGAGGAGTAGGTAACTCTTCTCCTAAATATAATTTTTCGTGTCTGGGTGCAGGTAGATGAGGTTGATGAACCGCTTTGTGCCAGAGATTTAAACTAAAAGGTTTGTTAGGATCTCTTTTTTCTTTTAACCAAGAAATTGATTTTTCGGTTAAAATGTCTGTCATATATCCTTTTTCCTGATATTCTTTTCCATTTTCATTTACGTTAGGATTAAAATATTTTCCTTGTCCAACAAAACTAAACCAATAGTCAAAACCTGGCCTTATGTGTTTTTTACCTTTATAATGCGCCATGTGAATTTTTCCAACATGAGCCGTTTCGTAACCGCTCTTTTGTAAATGACTCGAATATGGTGCAAACTCATCCCATTTAGGATCTACATGTTTGTTATTCTGATTTACTCCATGAATATGAGGATAAGTACCTGTTAAAAAACTAGCTCTTGATGGGGAGCAAATAGATTGCGTTACAAAGAAGTTCTCTACATTAACTCCTTCTTTAGCCAATCGGTCGATATTTGGAGTCTTTAAAAAAGGGTAGCGTTTAGATAATCCAAGAGCATCAAAAGGTTGGTCATCAACCAAAACAAATAAAAAATTAGGCTGTTTTTGTTTAAATACCTTTTTATCTGATTGAGCTTGTATAACAAAATTTGTAGTTAAAAGGAAAATAAAAACTTGATTGATAATATTATTATTTTTCATTTAGGAATTTAAGAGATGATCACAAATTTCAAATTAAATACAAGTAAAATAGTTCTATTTTCGGTCAATATGCTTGAAAAATTGTTCAAATAGTGCAACAAACATTAGTTACTTAGGTTAATTGATACTAAAAATAAAAAGTGATTCTCGCGAATTAGTAGAGGGTAAATACCTATTTTTTTTCTTCTTTTAAAAAATATTCGTTTATAATTTGCCACTCATATATTTTAAGTTCTAGCGCTAAATGAGGTTCAATTAAATATCAATTACATGTAATGTATTGGTATTCTGTGTGTTGTTAAGATTATATTAAGTATATTTAAAGAATAATAAATAAAACAGAACAATTATGAAAAAAATTACTTTATCAATTTTAATGACAATTGGTTTTTTTTTATTTACTCACTCCCAAGTAGATAGGTTAATACCAGCTGACATCGTTAGCAAATCAAATTTATCAGATTCTGAAACTTTAAAACAATTAAATGACAAAATTCAGAAACATAAATTAAATTTTAACCCAATTTTTCCAACTAAAGTTTCACCAATAGAGGCTTTATCTTTTCCCAAATCCATTCCTTACACAAAATCACCTGTTAAAAAACTTAACAATAACATTCCTTCTGTAGCAGAAAGAAGAAATAGGTTTAATAAAAAAAGAAGGAATAGAGCAACTTACAATAGCAAATCTAACTCAAATTCCTCGAGCTATGATATGTCTGAATATTCTATTGATGTTTTAAGAAAATTATCTCCTTATATGTCAATGTATAATAATGATTTAATGACTTTCGATATGGAGGAGTCTGCAGGTAATTATATCGATTTATATACGTATTTTGAAGATGGTTCAGTTGAAACTGAAAAATATTATGAATTTGATGCAGATGCAAACAATTATGCTCTATATGCAGCTTATGCATATCAGAATTCTTATGATAGTGCAGGAAATTTAACACAGAGAATTCTTCTTATAGCAAATTTCGAAACCTTGCAGTATGAAAATTCTTCAGCAGTTGTATATGTTTATGAAAATAATCTTCCTACGCAGAAATATAGTTATCAATATGACTATACAGCGGCAGGTTTTAAGCTTTACGCTCTTGATTCATACTATTACAATGAAGATAATTTAATTTCAAGTACTTTTTATGATGAGATTAACGATGAAGGAACTACATGGGTCAAGTCTGAAAGAGCAGCCTATACTTATGTTAACGGTATGTTAGATGTAGGTGTTTTTTATAATTATTCGTCTGAATCTGATAATTATCAACCTTCTTTCGCAGAAGATTATGATTTTAACATGGCAGGTCAGTATGTTCAGCTTATTTATTTTGATTATGATTCCACATTAGCAGATTTTGTACCATCGGCTAGGGAAAACTACGCATATCATTCAGGTGAAATTAAAGAAAGTGTTATTGAGTCTTTTAGTGATTTTTACGTTTCTGATGATGGAACTATGTGGGTTGAAGATGAATTCTCTTCTATGCCAACTATTTATCGTGGTTACGGAGATATAGAAACATATGGATCTTCAGGTTCTTATAATTCTAGCGGAGAACAAATTGATGTTGAAAGTATTTATCAGCTTTTTTCATACACACCACCCGCAACAATTACACCTAATTACACTGAAACATTTAATTCTTTTCTCCCAGAATCATGGGAAGTGGCGCAGGGCGACTACGGAACGCCGATAGGTGTCAAAACACAATTCTTCGCATGGGATTTTGGAAATGATAGTGGAAACTCCAATGGTAAGGCAGCTTTAATTAATATTTATGAAAGTTCAGTTGCAGATTATTTAAATTCTCCAGTATTTGATCTTTCAGGGGGTACTCATTTCTTAAACTATGATATAGCATTAACTAAATTCGGGGTAACTGAATCTTCTACTTTAGGTTCAGATGATTATGTAGCTGTGCTTGTTACGCAAGATAGAGGTGTTTCATGGGCAGAGCTAGCCAGATGGACTGCAGATACAGAAATTAGTAATGAGGGACAATCCGCCGCAGAAATTAGTCTGTCTGGTTATGGTAATGAGGTTCAATTTGCTTTTTATGCAAATTCAGGAGCTGATGACCCAGGTATTGATAATGATTTTTTTATTGATAATTTTCAAATCACTTCTGAAACTTTAGGTACAGTATCGAATATATTAGAAGGTTTTACAATGTATCCAACAATTGTAAAGCAAGAACTAAACTTTAGATCTCAAAATAAAGTAGAGGCAATAACAGTCTTTAATTTATTGGGTCAAAAAGTGTTTTTTGA
>Ga0206128_1004451_pt1 | contig 10912 bp, 10 predicted proteins | sample Helgoland_Spring_7_FD_148601 | JGI IMG/M metagenome (GOLD analysis project Ga0206128, IMG submission 148601) | Pelagic subsurface seawater microbial communities from Kabeltonne, Helgoland, North Sea - Helgoland_Spring_Bloom_20160426_1 | ecosystem: Environmental > Aquatic > Marine > Epipelagic ...
CCCCAACATTTGGTTGGCTACCTCCGAGAATCTTCCCGACGCTTAAGGTGGGTGAGCCCAGTAATGGATGATTTTTGGAACTTAGGAGTACCGAATACTTATTGAATAAAATCTCTAATGCATGGTGCATTCTCAAAATCGCATTTTCTCCCTTTTCTGGAGTGGAACCATGTGCTGCCTTTCCATGGGTTTCCAATTGTAACCAAAGACTGCCTTTGTGAGCGGTTACTACTTGTAAGGCGGTGGGCTCACCAACGATTGCGAGGTTTCCCTTCGGCCCCTTCCTCGCGAAAGCCCGCGAGCCAGACTGAGTGAATTCCTCGTCTACTAAACCTACAAAGATTATCTCGGTTTGAGTCGGTCGGTTTGTTGATAGGGATAGATTAAGCATCGCTTGAAAAAAACAAGCTACTGATGCTTTAGTATCACAAGCTCCCCGTCCGAAAAGCCTACCCTTTGAAATTTTTGGGGAGAATGCTTCCAGGGAAGCAGGTACAACATCCAAATGAGGTGCCAGTAAGATACGTTGCTTTGGTTTCTTCATCGGGGAAAGGTAAACCATTAAATTGTCTCTCCCTGGAATGACTTTTTGTCTATTTGTCCATAAACCGGCTTTTTGGGACAGGTCTTCTAGGTAAGCAGTTACTGGTTCTTCGGCGCAACCTATATTGTCCTGATCCAGCGAGGGATTAATACTAGGTATGGATACTAGATCGCATAGAATTTTACTCAGGGGACTGTGCTTGACCATGGTAGAAATTTCATCGCGTCGGCGGGAAGATGCAAGCTACATCTTTCTCCTAAAACAAAGCTCAGTGCCTTTTGAAGGTGAAATATTTAGGGATGAAATTAGAGCGATTTAATCGAAAAATTACGAAAATCAATTTTCATATCACGGTTGCCATGCAATTGGATCCCAAGCGGTCCTTTTTCGATGGCTCTTGGTGAATTATATTCCACCACTTCTTTACCTTGAAGGGAGACAACATATGAGGGGCCGACACAGCGAATACTCATTTGGTTCCAACCCTCAAGTTTAATCAGTTTCTCAACGCTTTTGGCATGTTTCGGATACCCTTTTCCGGGAATATAAGGGGAACCTGTCATGTCCCGTTTTAATGACCCTGATATTCCGATCTGTATCTGGTCATTGTTTCGAAGTTCGATGCCTGAGTCGATATTGCCTTCGACAAAACGAAACTCAAAACTGCAAATAAAGTCACGAAAAGACTTTTTTGTTTTGAGAACGGAATGCTTCTTGTTCGGGCTGCTTCTCAACATCAACACTCCATCTTTAACTTCGTACCAGCCATACTGGTCGTTTCCTTTGGGTACATTCCAATAGGTTAAGTCATCGGTAAAAAGATTGGGTAAGGTTGCCTTGCCATAAGCGAGGCTGGATAGAAGGAAGAATAGCAACCCAATGCTGGTTTTCTTACACATCAATTCTTAAGGTTGAAGCGATGAACCCTTCCGTGGGCATTCCATTCAGCCACAAAAATGTCTCCGTTTTGGTTACTGCTGATTCCATGGGGGGCGGTGACGACACCATTTTTCCAATCAGACGGATGTACTCCGTTTTTTCCAGCTTGAGCAGGGTTTGAATTAACCCCGACGGTGGCTACTATTTCCCCTTTTTTGTTCAATACAGATACACTTCCCTTCAATTCTCCCACGAGGAGCCAATCCTTGTGGATGTGGGCACCAGCGGGTAATTTAAGTCCCTCTGCAACAACCCCAATAAACTTACCAGCTAAAGAAAGATGAACGATTCTATTATTCGCCCGGTCGAGCCCAAGTACCCTTGCCGGACTAAATCTCGAATCAATGATTAATTTATGAAGGGTGCGGAATTTGTAGGGTGCTGATTTCCCGCCGAAGGTCGTCTTGTATTTTCCTTTGTTGTCAAATTTGTGGATATAATCGGATGAATAACCATCTGTGACATAAATATCCCCGCTTTTATCCACATCCACACCTGTTAGTCTGGTGTAGAGTTTTCCATTCTTATCTTTTCTTTTGAATTGCTCGGGTATGGCAGTGTTGGGGATGGATAAGATTTCCTTTCCGTTAAGATCAAGTTTTACAACTTGGTTTGCACCAAGACGCGCCCCGTAAATAAATTCTTCATTACCTTGTTTACGAATAACGAAACCGTGCAGATCCGTAGGGGCATTTTCAATATTCCTCAACCAATTTCCCGAGTCATTATAAACCTGTAAACCCGCCTTGGGTATACTCAGACTTACATATATTTCATTTGCCGAACTTACGGCTATGTCACCATGCATAGAACCAAGCTTGGGTTGGCCTTTGGGCAGCTTTAACCAGCCTGGATCTACATTCCATGACTGAGCACTCAGGATTCCTGTCAGAGTAAGCGTTAGGTAGGTAGCGATAAATGAGAGAATTTTCATTACCAATCGAAATTGCTTGATTGGCATTTTTCGTCAACGGAAGATTTGATCAGTCTAAGAAAAAAAATCTATTATCTGCCTAAGCTCAAGTTTAGGAAGATTTTATTAAGACGCCAAATTAATTGACTTAGCTAATTAAATTTATTAGCTAATAAATATGCATACTGTTCATTATGCGAAGACCCATTTGTCCAAGTTGTTGGAACAGGTGGAGGACGGAAAAGAGATTATTTTAGCCCGGGGGAAAAAACCAGTTGCCCGATTGGTCTCATGCGGTGAGGCAATTGTACTTAGTCGACCGAAAGTCGGAGAAACTACTTCCAAAGCCTTAAAAATTAAAGAGCAACGCGAAGTTGCAGGGCGAATTGGAGATACTGTGGTTTATTTTTAAATGAGACTACTCCTGGACACCTTTACCTTTGTATCTCTCGTTTCTGATCCATTTAAGTTAGGCGGTTCTGCTCGCACGGTCTTGGACGATCCATCCAATCGCTTTTTTTTAAGTGACGCATCGGTTCTGGAAATTTGCTTAAAATATAATGATGGAACCCTGGAGATGCCAGAAGCTCCCCGTTCATGGATCAAAAAACAGTGCGACATTTGGCAAGTACGTTCCTTAGCGATTACCAGAGAGCACTGTTTTCGCCTGTCTGAGCTTCCTTATCATCACGATGACGCCATCGATCGTATTCTGGTTGCTACTGCTCTAGCGGAAGAATTACCAATTGTAACAGAAGACGAGAATATCAAAAAATATCCGGTAAGTGTAATTTGGTAATTAATTTTGTTTTAATGACTTACGGCAAATAATGGTGAAACTTCTAAAAACTTAAATATCAACATTTCCCATAAGTTAATACCCTTAAGGTAGAAATATTTATTAAGTTTTAATTTACTGATTCTATGTCCTAGGGGGTAAATTTCAGTCAAAGTGTTTTTCGACGGAAGCTTTCATTGTTCGTATACTTTGACGTCTTTTATCAAAAGTTTTGATCCCGTATTGTTTGAAGTGCTCAATGATGGCGTCGCTATCGCTTTGAAGCCCTTGATCTTGGCTGTTTGCAAGCCAGTCCTCTAATTGCCTCTTAAGTTGATGATGAACTTCTTCAAAACTAGTTTTCCCTATTAGATTAACGGTTTCATAGGGGTCGTTCTTTATGTCATACAATTCTTCACTCTCCAAGGTCGTAAGTAATTTTGCCTGAACGGGAGTCAGTAAATTCTTTTCTCCCATTATATTTAACAAGTGGTAAATCGGGTGTGTTGATCTTCGGTATGCGGTGGTATATTCGTTGATTGAACCAGCGGTCTTGAAATTGCGAATATATTTGTACTTGCTTGATCGGACAGATCGACTGCAAATATCCACATCCCCGAATCGATCAGCAGCGCTATGTACGAACTCTCGGGGCTTGGAATTCTCCTGGAGGAAGCTTCTGCCCTGCATCCAGTCAGGAATGGTACCTCCGGTCATGAGTATTGTCTCCGCAACAAGATCAATAGCACTTATGAGGGATGAGTTTTTGGTGCCTGAATTGTATCCAAATGGATGTTTTACTCCTTCTGGATAGAAGATGATTAGAGGGATATGAGTCCCACTATCGTAGAGCCAGTTTTTTCCACGAATCATGGGCCTTCCATGATCTGAAAGAATGCAAATGACGGTGTTCTTTTCGAGATTGTCATCTTGAAGTTGCTTAATAATCGCACCGACTTGTTTGTCGAAACGGTTGATGCTTTCAAAATATCCGGCCCAATCATTTCGGGTTACCGGGTGATCTGGATAGTAAGGAGGGATTACGATCTTCTCCTTGGGAATATTTTTCGAAGGATAGAAACCTCTGTGGGACTCTCTTGAGTTGATTTGAGCAAAGAATGGCTGGTTTTTGACTAGCTGTTTCCATAAGTGAGTATCCCATGTTTTCTTCGATGTCTTAAACTGCCAGTCATCCTTTCCGGTTCCACCAAAACCTTTAATATTTCCTGTATAATATCCTCTTTCACCCATCACTTGAGGTGATGTTTTCACCGGTTGGGGAAGGGTAGGCATGAGTTCCTTGCTGTAACGCATGTGATGGGCACCAAGAGTTGTTTGGAATACACCAGTGGCAAGGGCTGTCCTGCTTGGTGAACAGGCAGGACTGGTCGTATAGACATTGGTAAATTGCATCCCTTTCTCTGCCAGACCATCAATGTTGGGGGTCGTGACTACTTGATTTCCGTAGCAACCGAGATCGGGCGACATATCTTCTGCAATAATCCAGATGATATTTGGCCTTCTCAAATCTTCGGCATGTAAGATTGATGAAGAAAATAACAGGGCAATACCTTTTACAAAAAATATGGACTTACTCGTTATAATTTTTTCCCGTTGAAGTAACCTAAACATTACAATTCATTGGTCTCGCTACTCCTTAAATTATTTTTCAATCTTGAATTTAAAGTTACTGTTAAATCCCGCAATCAAATGCAATTGCGGTGCCAAATGACGTTATTTGTACATAAAACAGGTACGTACAAAAAGCTATGCCAATATTGGCATTCCTAACTTTTGATTTTTTTGCACCTCTTTTTTTTAACAAAAATCTGTAAACGGTTGTTATTATTAAAAGTACAGCGTGTAAGATGAAAAAGATCATAAACCATTCCATACTCGCGTAGTTGAATAATAGTATAAATTGCCAAAGCCAGATTACTGCTAAGAAAAAGACAAACCATTTAACCCAAGCCCTTGAGGTGAGTGTTTGGTCGATTCTTTGCCTCGCCATTTTCAGGGAAATAGTAAAACAAAATATGTAGCCCAACGCCTGGATGATTGCATTGGCAAGATGCCCGCAAATCATAAGAGAAATGAGTCCTCCTGATGCACAGACTTGAATTGAGGTTATCAGCAGGTTTTTCTTGGTTAACAATCCACTTTCTAAATTATAGTGGTCTTTGGCCGTGAGGATTCCGGCAAGGATTCCTAGCCAAGAGAGTTGAAGAAAAAAAAGGATTGGGAAGAAGTGGTAAATTTCGGACATCAGGCTTAAATGCCTTCACTTTCCTCCTTTAATTCCTGAATATATTTTTCAGGATTTTTCTTAAATTTTGGAATGCAGGGTTTGCAGCAGAATTTGAATTCTTGACCATCGTGGACATAGGAAACGGGTTCTCCCATATCGCCAAGGTCACTACCTCCAACCAAGCAATAATCCAAGGGATACGGCTTGGCCTCTCCTTGTTGTCCGCAGCTTACAAGGAAGGTAAGTGGACTTAAACTGAGAATTATTAATAAATGGACTTTTTGTTTCATAACTCCAACTCTACTCGTACGATTTTCAAAAGGTCAAATGGAGAATCTCAAAAATATTTTTAAAAAAACTGGCAGTTAAACCGTTGATTTTTATACCTATCGGTAGCGTTATAGGTAGCAATGGTTTCTAATGGACATAATACCTCAAATAATGAGGCTTTTTTAAAGCTCTTTCTAAAGCATGAGAGTGGTTTAAGATCTTACATTCGTTCCTGCGTCATCAGACCAGAGGAAGTGGACGAAATCATGCAGGAAGTAAGCTTGGTTGCCTGGAGAAAATTCGAGACGCTTGAGCAACCGGAAAAGTTTGGAGCATGGGCATGTTTGATCGCACGGTTTGAGGTTTTGAAGTTCAGAAGAAAGAAGGCTCGGGATCGATTGGTCTTGGACGAGGATATTATCACAAAAATTGGCATCGATGCCGAAGAGCAGTTGACCCGTAGGCAGTTACAATTGTTTGCCTTGGATAAGTGCCTGAAAAAGTTAAAGGCTCCTGAGAAAGTATTAGTTCAGCAAGCTTACAGCCCCAAGGTATCCAAGAAAGAATTGGCGAAAGATTTTGGTAGGACCGAAGGAGCCTTTTATCAAAAACTCGCGCGTATCCGTATGAAACTTCGTGATTGTATGAATCGGAAAATGATCGCCTTGAATACAGGAGTCTTAGAATGACTGAAGAAGAAAAAGAGTTAATACTCGGGTATCTGGACGACCGTCTTTCAGCCTCTCAATTTAATTCCTTACAAACCTTGTTAAGAGAAAATAAGGATGCCCGTTCTTTTCTTTTAGATTTGGGCACGATTGATACCAAGCTGGATGATTTCAGTTTATCTGTTGATGAAGAGGACAAAGCTTCACGACTTATTTCTTTTTCTTGGCGTGAATATGCTTGGTCAGCTTCAGCCTGTTTGCTGATTCTTTTTTTGTGTTCATCGGGATACTTTCTTTTTTCAGAACCTAAAATTGCCACCATCCAGTCATGCGAAGATGCAGCCTGGGAAAGTGATTTACCTACGACTCCAGGATCTGAGCTTATTCCTGGCACTTTGAAACTTCGCACGGGTCTGGCATCCATAGAACTTCGATCTGGAGTCAGTTTTGTTTTGGAGGGGCCGGCAGAAGTTGAGCTTATCTCTGCAATGAAAACCCGGTTGGTTGCAGGTATGGTCATGGTGGAGGTTCCTGAACAAGCTATTGGTTTTGTGCTGGAAACACCGGATGGTTACGCGATTGATTACGGTACTAGTTTTGCTGTAGTCGTAGATCCGATAAAAAATGTTTCCTCATTTGAGGTTATAGACGGTGAAATTGGGGTGCATCACCCAGTAAGCGGGTCAGAAGTCCGTTTGGTTGATAACCAAACTATATCGATTGAAAAGGGAATTGTATCCCCCATGAAAGAAGGAGAAGGCGAAAAAAAGATACCTGCTAGTGCTGAGATAAAAAGAGTTTTTGCAGGTAGGAACTCAACCAGTATTATTCGTAACGATCAGCGTGACCTTTACTTGTCCAATGATGTTTTGTTAGTCAAAAGTACCGATATTCTTCCTTCTTTTGACCGTCGGGCATTACTTGAATTCGACATAAGTGATGTCGATCCTACCCAATATAAAAAGATTCGCCTTAGCCTCAATTTAGTCCCAGCCAATGGATTACGTTCCCACCTTCCCGAAGAAAATATCTTTGCGGTATATGGGATTAAGCAACCCTGGGGAGAAGGCTTGCTCTGGGCGGAAGCTCCTCAAATTGAACAGGCAGAAAAATTAGGAACTTTTTCCATCCCTCGAAGCAAGCAGTTCGGCAATTATGGAATTGAGACTGATGCATTAAAAAAGTTCGTACAATCAGGGCATGGTAAATTATTGATTGTCCGCGAAACTTTTGAAACTCGTCCATCAGGAATGATTCACGCCTTTGCTAATCACAATCATCCATACTACGCGCCACCAGTATTGGAGTTTTATTAAAAGTCCAAAGTTATGAGAAGATTTTTTCAATGGGTTCTTGTTATCTGCTTTGTTTCATTTCCCTGTTTGTTCGGGGAGGAGCAGAAATTAAAGTTTAATCGGGACATTCGTCCCATTCTCTCTGATGCTTGTTTTCATTGCCACGGTCCGGATGAAGCGGACCGGCAGGGTGGTTTACGATTGGACCTTGAGGAATTTTCTCAAAAACCAGGCAAGTCTGGTTTTTCGGCTATCGTGCCCGGAGATTTGGAAGAAAGTGAAATGATCTTTCGTATCCATTTGCCTGAGGACGATGAGGAACACATGCCTCCTTTAGGTAGCGAGAAATCGATTACCCCTGAGCAAAAGAAAGTCTTGGAAAGATGGATCGAGGAGGGTGCTAATTATGAAAAACATTGGTCTTTTGAAAAACCAATAAGACCGGGCGTTCCAGCTGGTGTAGCTGAGCATCCGGTGGACTCATTTATTTTGAGAAAGTTACAGAGCGAGGGAATGACCCTGAATCAACCAGCAGACAAGGAGACTTTGTTGCGCCGTGCCAGTCTGGACCTTATTGGCCTACCGCCAACGGTTAAGGAAATCGATTCATTTTTAACGGATGATTCTGAGTCTGCATACGAGCAACAACTCGACCGTCTATTGGAATCGAAGCATTTTGGCGAGCGGATGGCTCTGGAATGGTTGGACTTAGCCCGATACGCAGACAGCAATGGATTCCAGAGTGATGGAAGCCGGGATATCTGGATGTGGCGGGAGTGGTTGATTGGTGCATTTAACCGTAACCTTCCTTTTGATCAATTTACCATTGAGCAATTAGCCGGGGATCTCTTGCCCAACCCATCGGAAGACCAAGTTGTCGCAACTGGCTTCAATCGTAATCATCGGCTTAATGGGGAAGGGGGAAGAATTGAGGAAGAGTGGTTTGTGGAGACTGTGATCGACAGAGTGGAAACAACTGGGTCAACCTGGATGGCACTCACCTTAACTTGTGCCCGTTGCCATGATCACAAGTACGATCCCATTTCCCAGCAGGAATTCTATGAACTCTTTGCTTTTTTTAATTCAGTGGAAGAAACGGGTGTTCTTCACCCAAAAGGCAAGTTTGGAGTCAACACCCCACCAATTTTGAAAGTACTCAATGAGGAGCAAAAGCAGAGGAAAGTGAATTTACAAAAATCAATTCAACAAGCGGAAGTTGCCGTCAAGGAAGCTGAGGGAAGTATGGATTCTGCTTTTGAGGAATGGAAAAAAACAGAGCGAAGGAAAGTCCTGGAGGGAAAACAGGAAAACTTATGGTCCCCATTTGAGGACAAATCTGCTATTTCCAAGCTTGGGAGTAAGATAGGTAAACAAGCGGATGGTTCCTTGCTCGTAGGAGGCAAAAACCCGCAAGGGGATGTTTACCATCTGAACGGAGATCTCAACCTTTCTCATGTTGGCGCTTTGCGTTTGGAAGTACTACGGGATGAGACTCTTCCCTCTGGGGGGCCGGGCCGGGCAGGTAATGGAAATTTTGTACTCACTGGAATTGAGACAAAATTTATATTCGAGGATCAGGAAAAAAAGCCCGTTTTTATCGAATGGGATCGTGCCAAAGCAGATTATTCACAACCCAAATGGCCGGTTGAAAATATTCTTAAAAATGCCAAACACTTAAACAGGGCCAATGCATCCGGGTGGGCGATTGGTACGTTTGAAGAAAAAAACCGTGTGCCTAGAGAAGCAATCTTTTTAGCTAAAAAGCCGGTGGCTGTGCCCAAGGGAGCTAGCTTACAAGTTTCCCTCTATCATAAGTCCAAATATTCGGATCATAACATTGGTAAATTTAGGATCTCATTGGCCTCTCAAAATTACGCGGATTTAAATCAGAAATTTATGCTTCCATCCCATTTGGTTTCTTTACTTGATTCATCGGTCGAGAATTCATCAGTGGATCAAAAAGTTCTCAAAAAGCATTTTCGGGAAAATACCCAGACTCCATTAAAAGTTGCTGAGATAGAGGTTAAGAGGGCTAGAGAGAAGTTTAATCAATTTATGGATAAGGTTCCTTCTACCTTGGTCATGCAGGAAAGAAAAACTCGGCGGGACGCTCATATTTTGCACCGGGGAGAATACGATCAAAAGAGAGAAAAAGTGGGTAGGGCATTACCAGCGGCATTGCCTCCATTACCCAATGGTGCCCCCATGAACCGCTTGGGCTTTGCTCAGTGGTTGGTGACTGGTGAACATCCACTCACGGCTCGGGTCTGGGTCAATCGTTTATGGGAGAGACTTTTTGGTGTGGGGATCGTAAAGACTTCCGAAGACTTTGGTTCGCAGGTTGAATGGCCGTCCCATCCAGATCTTCTCGATTGGTTGGCCGTTGAATTTGTTCAACCCACTGCTTTACCAAATCTAAACGGGATTTCTGCTCACTCATGGGATATGAAAGCGATGATCAAATTCATTATGCTGAGTAAGACCTATCAGCAGAGTTCATCTGCCAGTGAAAGTCTTTACCAGAAGGATCCTGATAACCGTCTACTCGCCCGGGGCCCAAGACTTAGGTTGCCCGCAGAAATTATCCGGGACCAGGCACTCGCTTCCAGTGGTCTCCTTGTGCCAAAGATTGGTGGTCCCAGTGCCCGGCCCTACATGCCCGAGAAAGTATGGGATGAAACCAGTACCTTTGGAAATCTGCTCAATTATAAAGCAGATCAGGGGGACGGGTTGTATCGGCGCAGTATTTATACAATTTGGAAACGCACCGCAGCCCCGCCCTCCATGCTTCTTTTCGATGCTCCCAATCGTGAAATTTGTATGCCTAAGCGTTCAAGAACCAATACCCCTCTTCAAGCTTTGGCTTTGCTGAATGAAGTTACCTATGTGGAAGCAGCCCGTGCACTCGCAGAGAAAATGCTGAGTATTGAATCAGCCAAAAATTCCGAAGACAGATTGATTTTAGGTTATAGGTTGGCCACTGGTAGTTCGCCGAATGCGGAGACTTTATCCATTTTACAAGATGGGCTTAATAAAAGACGAAAGAGGTTCTTGGAAAACCCAGAAGCAGCAAAGAGTTTGATCAACCAAGGATCTTCTACATCTCGGTCGGGGCTGGATGAAGTCGAATTAGCAGCCTATACCAGCACAGCTAATATTTTGCTGAACCTTGACCGTGTAATCATGAAAAACTAAGAACAATAATGAATGTATTTTCACAATTACTTGAACAAAAGCCTGCTAGCTTAGCGGCTTTC
>Ga0206128_1004456_pt1 | contig 10904 bp, 10 predicted proteins | sample Helgoland_Spring_7_FD_148601 | JGI IMG/M metagenome (GOLD analysis project Ga0206128, IMG submission 148601) | Pelagic subsurface seawater microbial communities from Kabeltonne, Helgoland, North Sea - Helgoland_Spring_Bloom_20160426_1 | ecosystem: Environmental > Aquatic > Marine > Epipelagic ...
AGGTCTTTAAGCTCTGAGATCGATCGGTCATAGCGAATTTTCGCATCGACATTCTCTGACGCACGTACATCTAACTGCTGAAGCCTGTTGCCCAAACTCGCGCGAGCACTGAGGAAATTACCCAAGACCTGATCCATCTCGTTCACAGATTGAGTTAAGTTTGTGGTTAACGTCGCTTGTTGTGAACCCTTATCGATCGGCGCGGCCAATTGACTGACTAAATTCTGGAGCGTTGTAAATATGTCACTGTATTCAGCTGGCCGAACGTCAATCTTATCGCCTGCTACCGGCGTACCGGTGATGGTTAAGTTGATTTCATTAAAAGAAATCTGCGCACTTTCATTGTATGCCCCTGACTGAACGACCTCACCAGCAGAATTTCTGATTTCGTATTGTTGGCCACTTTCGGAAAACAAAAAGCTGACTGCATAGGTGTCGACAACTGAATCCACGTTCGATTCTAAAGTCACAATGAGATTACCCTGATTGCTTGCAGCGGGCGATAGCTTTAGGCGCCCATCCCCCTCACGAATTTTTTGAAATATCGTCGCGCCACTATCCCGAACCTGAACTTGTATATCTTCTGAAACTTGTAAGAAACGCTCACCTTGATCACCCTTATATTGGGGGCCATCCCCCTCTTTGACAAAGGGTTTCGTGGAGGCATTGAATCCAGAAAAAATATACTCGCCCGAGGCATCTTTGCTATTGGCCACATCAAGCATTGCATCTAAGTTGTTTTGGATTTCAGTCGCGATCGCGCCCCGAGAGCTGTTGCTGTGGATTGCGGTATTCGCCTGAACCACTAACTCCCGCACCCTTTGAATAATGTCTCCTGCACTTTTGAGCTTGGACTCCGCAAGCCCCACCTGGTTTTGGGCAAAGGTGATATTCCGATCGTACTGACTGTTGCTCGCAATTAGTGCGGACAGCTTAATCAATTGAGTTGACGCCGCTGGATCATCCGAGGGCGTTAAAATACGATTGCCGGTGGCAAGTTGCTCTTGTGTTTTAGTGAGCTTGGCTTGTTGCCGTAAAATGGCATCGATACCTTGTTGAAATTGCTGGCTTGACGAGATTCTCATTGGCTACACCCGACCCTTAACGAAACGTGGACAAGAGGATATTGAACATCTCATCCGCCACCGTGATGACTTTGGCAGCAGCAGAATACGCTTGCTGGTAGCGCAGTAAATTTGCCGCCTCTTCATCCAAGTTAACGGCCGATTTCGCCTTATAGGCATTTTCCGCCTGCCCCGTTAAGACTTCTTGCGTTTCAAGGCTCAGCTGGGACTGCCGGGTACGAATTCCCACGTCCGCAATTGATAATGCGAAGACATCTTGCAAACTGGTTGACGAGCCCAACAGCGTGTCCTTGGTCTGAATGTCGATCAAAGCCAGCAAATTGCGATTATCGCCAGTGCCCTCGGTATTGCGCTCGATCGTCATCACATCGCCATTTTCTGGCTTGCCACTCAAACGAATCTCGGCATCACCAAAGCCAGAATCCAGCTGAAAGGTTTTACCTGCAAATTCAGTTTCAGGATCAAACGGTAAAAACCCCCCTGGCCCACCAGTGACGACATAACCGGGCACGCCATCTACCCCCCCGCTGGCATCGAATGTTAGCGTGAACGAATTATCTAACGGCAGGTCACTACGCGAATTCACAACAAGACTGTCGACTTCTGCCGTGCCGGTGTTCGATAAGCTCTCCGAAAACTTGAGCGGCGAGGCAGCTGCAATATCGGCCGGCGCCTGCAGCGCCACCTCAAAGTAATTGGCGGCTCTGAAATTGGGCCGGATTAAGAACGAATCACCAAATTCCGCATCACCGGAAAACTCGATCTCCAGACCATCAATCGCCATCAGGCCGTTTCCAACCGTGATCTCACCAGACTTGATGTTCTTGACTTCCCAGGCCCCACCCGTAAACGTCGCCTTATAATCGGTTGGCTGCACTAAACTGATATCGACAATTTTTGTGGTACTACTCGCGCTACCCGTATTGTCGATGTTCTTAATGGTCTCGGCATCAAAGGGCACAAAAAATTCGCCGCCCAGCTTGCCTTGCAAATCAACCCCAAGGCCGTGCTGTGCATTGATCACCTCCGACATGCCCGTGGCCAAAAGTCCTAACTGCTGGCGACTGCTATTAAGCATATTGTCTCTAAAATCGATTAAGCCCTGTACCGCCCCGCCCGTTAAATAATTCGTAATGTCAGTACTGGTGCCATTGGCCCGCTCATAGGTTAGACGCTGAATGAGTGGATCGAACTCGCCAATCCCCATTGTGATTTTCTCAGCGACGCCGCCAATGACCAAGGGCTGACCATTACCGATCAACACATTCGCAACGCCGCCGTCCTGCTCAATCACATTGACCGAAACCAATTTTGACAATTGCAGTAACACGCGATCCCGCTCATCTAACAAGTCGTTAGGCTGAGCGCCGTCGGTCGATAAAGCTTGGGCGTAGCTAATGGCATCATTTAATTCGGAAATACTCTGTGCATGCTGATTGATCTCGTCAACATACAACGTAAGCTGATCGTTGACCTGACTGTTAAGCGCCTCGAAAGCCCCATCAAGATAATGAAACTGCTCGGCCAAGGCGTTTGAAACACCTATCAACACTTGCCGCTCAGGGACAGACGTTGGATTGTTACCAACATCTTGAAGGGCGTTAAAGAACCGTTCAAGCTGCGCCGAAAGACCACGCTCTTGATCGGCCATAAGGTTATCAAGCCGGGTCGCCATATTGGCCGCCGCTTCAAATTGGCCGAGTGAGGAAGACCCTAATCGAAAATCCTTTGCTAAATAATCGCTGTAGCTGCGCTCAATACCAGCCACCGAAACACCCGTCCCTAAATACCGGCCATCAACCAACCGTGGCTCGTCGGTCGTCAGCGATACGCTCTGGCGACTGTAACCCTCCGTGCTCGCATTGGCGATATTGTGCCCCGTGGTCGACAAGCCTCGCTGAAAGGCTAACAACCCAGATGTGCCGATTTGTAATGGATCTGGCATCTAATTACCCTCTCAATCGCTCTGCGATTTTAGTTGTTGGGTCAACGCGGCTGGTGACTGAACCTTTCCTGGCATGACCATTTCTGTGGCGGAATCTGACTCACCAACATTTAACGTGAGCTGTCGCTTGATCACCTCAGCGAGCCCAATGCCCCCCGTTTCCGACATGGTCAAGGCCGTTTGCTGATCCGCCATATCCTGATAACTGTCCATCTGGTTACTGCCGAACAGACTGTCTTTAGGGACAGTCGCCCGCATGCCCTTTAACATCATCTGAATAAAAATTGACTCGAACTGCTTTGCAACCTTCTCAACCGCCGCATCGGGATCCTGATGCGCTGAATGCTTCAACGCTTTTAGACCGTTAAAATCATGGTACTGGCTCGTCGCAGGCTGCTGGCCTGCTGGCGCACCGATGACGAGATCGTTCATATCACCACCAACTGGGCTTGTAGCGAGCCCGCCCGCTCGAGCGCCTCAAGGATCGCCACCAAATCGGCAGGCGACGCGCCGACCTGGTTCACGGCTCGAACCAGTTCATCAAGCGTAACCCCGGGATCAAACACAAACATGGGATTGGTCTCTTCTTCAACTTCAATGGCAGATTCGGGTGTTACCACTGTCTGGCCGCCAGCGAAGGCGCCCGGCTGGCTAACTTCGAAGTCTTCCGACACCGAGACCACCAAACTACCGTGCGATACCGCAGACGGAAAGATCCTGACGCCTTCTCCAATCACTACGGTGCCGGTTCTGGAATTAATGATGACCCTCGCCGGCCCACGTCCGGGCTGGAATTCCATATTCTCAATGGTTGAGGCCAGCGCGATTTTCGACTGCGTATCCAAGGCCGCCATTATCCGAACTGACGCGCCATCCATTGGGATCGCTGTTTCTGGCCCAAGCGTTTCATTAATTCGATCCGCCAATCGCTGGGCGGTAGTAAAATCAGGTTTTTTCAAGTCGAGCTGCAACGTATCGGACGTCACAAAAGCACTGGGTACTTCTCGCTCAATTTGAGCGCCATTTGGAATATTACCGGCGCTCGGCACATTAACGGTTAACTTCGAGCCATCGCCAGCCTCGACCCCAAACCCGCCGACAATGAGATTGCCCTGCGCGATGGCATAAGTTTGACCATCAACGCCTTTAAGCGGCGTGACCAATAAGGCGCCTCCGCGAATACTTTTGGCGTTACCAATCGACGACACTGTGACATCAATCATCTGGCCGGGCTTGGTGAACGGCGGAATTTCCGCATGAACGGCAACCGCTGCTACATTCTTCAGCTGCGGGTTCACATTGGGCGGGACCGTGACCCCGAGCTGCTGCAACATGTTTTTCAAGCTTTGTACGGTAAAAGGCGCTTGAGTTGTTTGGTCACCCGTTCCAGCCAAACCCACAACCAGACCGTAGCCGACGAGTTTATTACTGCGCACGCCCGCAATATCGGCGACATCTTTCACCCGAGCAGCCTGAACCGGCACGCACAGCGCGGCGATCAAAAACGCGCTCATGACGGTAAAAAACCGAGCGCCGTGCAACATTTTCTTCAATTCCATATCGGGCATTCCTATTATTCTCAGCAGGTTCATTAAAAAGGCTGCAGGGCTGAGTTAAAAAAGCGTGACAGCCAACCCATCGTATTAGCACTGGCCGGTGCCCCAGTGCCGCTATAGGAGATCCTCGCATCGGCAATCAAAGTCGATAAGATGGTGTTATTACTGGAGATATCGGCTTTGCGAACCACTCCACGGATGCGGATGAACTCATTACCTTGATTTAACGTGATCCATTTTTCCCCCTGGATCAGCAAATTGCCTCTGGGTAGTTCCTCGATCACCATGACCGCAATACTGCCCGACAATTGATTGCTTTGATTACTGCCGCTTTGACCCGAGAACGACTGCTCGCTGTCAAGACCAAACCCTAAGTTAAAACCGCGTCCCCAGAGCGTACCCACTTCAGGATACTCAGCGCCACCCAAGATTGGATTATTCAAGGTCGCTTCATTGGTTTTCGAAATACTGGTATCGCTGCTTTTTTTCGCTGTATTTTTTTCAGCCAGAATGACGTTCACAATATCGCCCCGCCGGCTGGCTTTCACATCCTCAAACAGCGTCATCTCGGTTGCTGCGGCATAGAGCGAACCGCCGCGCTCGGCCGGACTGACCTCGGGCGTAAACGGCACCTCGGGTCGAGCATAACGCGGATGTTCAAGGGTTGGATGACCTGCGCAGGAAGCCAAGAGCATGACAGCGGCTAACCAGAAAAAACGAAACGTTCGCATAATGAAGCGTCCTACTTAAGTATTCTGAGTGATGTATTGCAGCATTTGATCGCTGGTTGAAATCGCTTTACTGTTGATCTCATAGGCTCTTTGCGCCTCAATCATATTGACCAACTCTTCAACCACATTCACATTCGAGCTTTCAACAAATCCCTGCACAACGGTGCCCACGCCGTTCAGGCCGGGCGTACCAATCTGAGGCGTGCCACTGGCTGCGGACTCAACGTAGAGGTTTTTACCCATCGGCTGTAAGCCCGCTGGGTTAATAAAATCGGCAAGCTGCAGCACGCCTAGCTGCGTGGGCGTTGCCGTACCAGCGGTTGCAACGGAAATAGTGCCGTCGGAGCCAATACTGACCGATTGCGCGCCCTCCGGCATGGTCACAGCTGGCTGAATCACGTACCCGCTGGAGGTCACTAACTGACCCTGATTATCGACCGCAAGGGATCCATCGCGGGTATAGGCTTGGTTGCCATCCGGCAATAGAACCTGCAAGAAACCACGGCCTTCAATCGCCACATCGAACGCATTATCCGTTTGAACGAGATTGCCTTGGGTAAACAGCTTTTCAGTGGCAACCGTTCGAACACCAAGGCCCAACATCAGACCGGAAGGCAGTTGGGTGTCCTGAGAGGATTGCGCGCCCACCTGACGAACATTTTGATAGAGCAAATCCTCAAAAACGGCCCGCGAGCGTTTAAAACCCGCCGTCCCGGCATTCGCAAGGTTATTCGAGATAGTGGACAACTTCGTTTGTTGGGCATCGAGCCCGGTCTTTGCGATCCAAAGTGATTGATTCATAACTGCTCCTTACAATTGGGCCTGGCGATACACGGTTTAGCTGAATCGCATAATTTGATTGAGGGACGTTCGGTTCTTTTCATCGGTGCTCATCATCTTGACGTGAGACTCAAATTTTCTAGCCAAGTCGATCATCCGAACCATAGACTCCACCGGATTAACATTGCTGCTCTCAAGCGCGCCTGAGACCACTTTCACGGCGCCATCAGGATCAAGGGTCTGACCTTGCGGTAATCGCAGGTAACCATCGAAACCTTTTTCCAGCGCCTGGTCCCCAACATTCACCAAGCGCAAACGGTCAACCGCTTGCAGGGCATTGGATTGCTCCCCTAGGGGCCGAATTGAGATGGTGCCATCTGCGCCGATCACCAGGTCGCTGTAAGGCGGCAGTGCAATGGGGCCACCATCACCCAAAATGGGATTGCCAACGCCATCCTTTAACTGACCCTGTGCATCCACCCGGAAATCACCGCGTCTTGAGTAAGCCTCGCCGCCCTCAGGAGTTTGGATCGCAAAATAACCGTCTCCGCTGATCGCCACATCGAGGGTGTTGCCTGTGCCCTGCACTGCACCAGCACCCAAATCAACCCCTGACTGAATCCCCTCAACCCGAGTGGTTCCGGTATAGGTCATCAGATCCTTCCGGAAGCCTGGGGTCGATGCGTTCGCAAGGTTGTTACTATTCATCGCCTGCGCAAGCATCGTCTCGCGAGCACCCAGTGCGGCCAATTCCAGTAAACGACTCATCTTCCCTGTTCTCCCATTAGATTAAACCGCGCTTAACGCAGGTTAATGACGGTCTGCGTGACCGCATCTTCGGTTTGGATCATCTGCGCACTGGCTTGAAAGTTCCGCTGCGCCACAATCATTCGCACCAACTGTGAGGTCAACTCGACATTCGAGCCTTCAAGTGCGCCAGAGGTCAGCAAACCCGTGCCGCCCAGGCCTGGGGTTGTAATCGACGGCTGACCGGATGCAAAGGTTTCTACAAAAGTGGTGTCGCCCGAGGGCCGCAAGCCCTGCTGATTGGTAAACGATGCGATCGCAATCTGGCCCAACTGGCGAGACTGTCCATTGGTATACCGCGCGAACAAAACGCCCGACTGGTCAATATCAACACCGCGAAGCTGCCCCGAGGTATAACCGTCTTGGTTGACAAAGCTCACCGCAAAATCTTTACCGAACTGCGTGAACTCGGCCAGATCGATCGTAAAACTTTGAGCATCAACCCCTAATGCGGAACCATCAAGGCCCTTGGGCTCCCAGTCTTCGATACTAATTTTCAACAAATTCGGGAATTCGGGATCGCCCTGTAGCAGGCCATCATTTTCAAACTGTAATACTTTGGGGTCCCCAATTTCGACGCCATCGATCAGCGTGTACGCATTAAAAGTGTTTTGACCGTCAGTCTTGGCGAAGTAAATCGATGCAACGTGTGGATTCCCTAGCCCGTCATATATCGTCAACGAAGTCGATGAGTTAAACATGTCAGAGTCTGGGCCAGTGGGTGGATCTGCGAACGCATCGAATGGCACCCGGTTGCCGTTTGCATCAAAATCACCCCAAGTCGCGGTGGGGACCACCCCTCGCGAATCGAGGTTCGCCGTAATTTCAGCTTTGCTGGTCGCTTGCGGATCAATCAACGCGGTTGATAACACAAGGTCGCCAAGCTCTCCCGTGACATTGCCCTCGTCATCGAGTGGGTATCCCTGCAAAGTCGCACCAGCGCTGTTCGTGATCGCGCCCGTTTTATCGAGTTGGAATGCGCCTGCTCGAGTGTAGGTCGACTCGCCGCCATTACTTAACCTGAAAAAACCCGGCCCGTTGATAGCCAAATCCAAAGAATTGGTCGTGAACGTCACGTTGCCTTGACTAAAATCAGTCGACACCGAGCTCAACTGGACCCCTTGGCCTACTGATGCCCCGGCGCCCAAAAGGCTGGCCGCATAAATGTCTGTGAACTCCCCTCGCGAGGCTTTAAACCCAGAGGTTGATGCGTTCGCGATGTTGTTCCCTATAATGCCCAGGTCCGCTGATGCGGCGAGGATCCCTGATACGGAGGTATCAAATGCCATGTGTTTACTCCCTTATAGAACTGATTTCATGTGTGTAACTGTTTTATTAGGCCGTAACCTAGGAATACTCTTTGACCTCAGCCAGCTGTACCGACTGACCATTGGCGAGATTCAATACCACTTGCTGCGTATTACGATCCAAACTGACGCTCTCGATCCGGTTAGCAAGACCCAGCGGCAATGATTGAAACTCCCCGTTGACCGAGCCCACCGCACTAAATCGATAAAGACCCGGCGGCAATTGTTCCCCTCGGCTATCTTGACCATTCCAATGAAACGCAGTGTCCCCGCCCTGACTACCATCAATGCCAAAGGCACCAACCTGGACACCACTTGCATCCCAGACCTGAATTTCAACGGCAGCAGCCGGCGCATCCAATTCGATGACACCATTCATATCGGTTTTACCGTCGAAGGCGAGGACATTGGTGTCAGTAATCGCGCGACGATCGAGCAGGGTTGCAGCTTGTAAGCCCTGGGCGCCTAACATGGCATCCGAGACAGATCCAAAGCTGGTGTTGAGACTATCGATGCCATTCACCATGCTGAATTGCGCCATCTGAGACAGAAACTGGTTGTTATCCATTGGCTTGGTCGGATCTTGGTTTTCTAACTGCGCGACCATTAACTTAAGAAAATCCGGCTGACCGAGATCGTTGCTCGATTTTGAAGGCCCTGTATTGGGCTGCTGCGCCGCTGCCAGGTAATCATTAATGGTGTTCATCTTCTGCTCCGATCTTTCAAAATTTCTGGTTAAACCTGACCCAAGGTCAGCGTTCTCATTAACAGCTGTTTCGCGGTATTCATGACTTCAACATTGGTTTGGTAGGACCTTGATGCCGACATCATGTTTGACATTTCTTCGACCGTATTGACGTTCGACATAAACACATAGCCCTCGGCGTTGGCCTTTGGGTTGCCGGGATCAAACAAGGCTCTCGGCGCCCGAGTATCATCAACCGGGCCTTCATAACGCACCCCTTGACCCTGGGCACTGATTTGTTCCTCATTGAAGAACGCCCGAAACATCGGATATTGGGCGCGGTAGGCGCCTTCTGGCGTCGATGACTCAACATCCGCATTCGCAATGTTTTCCGCAATCAAATTCAGACGAGAGGTCTGTGCAACCAAACCCGTCTTGGTGACATCAAAAACATTCATCAAACTCATAGATTATTCTCCTTTCAACGCCAGCTTTAAGCCGGAAATCTTAGAACTCAGGAACTGAATGCTGACCTGATATTGGATGGCATTTTTGGTGTAGGCAGCCTGCTCGGTCTCGGCCTCAACCGTATTGCCGTCCTCGGCCATGACATACGGCACCCGATACATCAAATTCGAACTACTGGCCCCTTCGCTCGATCTGAACTGGCTTTTCGTTGTGGTGTCCAGTTGTTGCATTCCCGATAACCGGTTTTCAAATTCACTTCGAAAATCGATATCTCTGGATTTGAAGTTCGGCGTGTCGGCATTGGTGATGTTGCCCGCGATAATCTCCGATCGCTGTGATCGCAGACTTAACGCCGTGGCATGACCATTTAGTGCACTATCGACCCAGTTCATATTCTTCACATCATCCTGTTATGGTGGCAGCATCAACGCTCAGCGCTTATTTGCTTGTGCATGAGTGATCGCAAACACCGTGCCAAGATTATATCTTGTTACTTATCAAGTATTTAGGGGATTTTAGCGTTGGGCACAGGTCGAATTCGGCAAAGATTGCCGCAAACCGTCAGAGATTCGACGGTTTAAAATGGATTGCATCTCAATTTCAACCGCCCTCGGGTTAAAGGCCCAGCGTCAATCGGTTTAGTGATTCGCAAACGCTTGAGCGGCACAAGCATTTGATCGCCTGCCCCAAGCACATTTGATTCCCAACCATAAAATTTGAAACCCTGCTGACCTAACAGTCTGTCGATCGTTAAGAAGGGGAAAAGGGATCAGATTGCCCAAATCGGTGCTGTCAGGCTCCGGTCAAAGACCGTCAAATCGATCGCTAACCCCTAACGACTACAACAACGGCAAGCCAGCCTGTTAAGGCTGAAATTAAGGCGCTCAAACGGTCGTGCTCAAACCCAATGCGGCATTTAGAACTGAAGCTCGGACAGCTGCTTGATTGCGAACGCAAGGATTCGCGCTTACCGATTTAGGTTGTCCGCTTAGCACAGATATTCCGATCATACAGATGATTTGATTGCCCTTACCCCGTCAACCGTTCGCAGCTTCCCACCGGCAAGCTTTCACGCTTTTAGGATCTCGACGAATTGTTGAAGTTCTCGATCACAACAATACTCACTCCGCGTTTCACGGCTTTCCTCATATTGCTTGTAACCTGCACCTTTAAGGTGTTTCGGCTTTTACCTCCTGAAGCCTTTGCTCAAGGACTGGCAATTTGCCCACCTTGTCGCCGGGGTAGTTGACCTCACGTCTCCACGCGCCAATCGTCTTTTACCATCTTCGGACAAGATTCTTCCTAAGCCGATCAGCGTAAGGCGCGATCGGTTAACCCACCCGACGTCATGCGAGGATCAACGGTCCAGCCGACACCCATATCCGACCCAGGCGCTTCAAAAGGCACTGGTTTCTTTCGGCAATCAAGGAGGTTGGCACGGACTTTGTATTACTTCTTGCCACTGAACGTTTAAAAAGTACGAAAAGGGTTATTTATGGCAGGCCAATTAATAAATAAAACATTTAAAAACAATTACTTA
>Ga0206128_1004458_pt1 | contig 10902 bp, 5 predicted proteins | sample Helgoland_Spring_7_FD_148601 | JGI IMG/M metagenome (GOLD analysis project Ga0206128, IMG submission 148601) | Pelagic subsurface seawater microbial communities from Kabeltonne, Helgoland, North Sea - Helgoland_Spring_Bloom_20160426_1 | ecosystem: Environmental > Aquatic > Marine > Epipelagic ...
ACCGATTCCAATAATTAGTTTTAAAATATTTATTTTCAAAAATTGTATTAATAATTGTGAAATAAGAGACCAAGTAAAAAAGCTTCCTGCAATAATTAATATCGTATTTCCTTCAATTAAATACCTAATATCTTTATAAAATGGAGTTCCTTTCATACCTTTTATAATGATAAAGTAAGTGATTGCTGTAATTGCAAAACCACCAAATAAAGCACTAATATAAGTTGCTCTTTTTTCAAAATTAAATGAATAAATCATTCTTGAAGCAAATTGTACGATAGCACCTACGGAGAAAGCTACAACTACAGAGAGTAGTATTCCAAAAATAATTTTAGTAGCTGTTTCGTGGTTAATGTAGTTCCAAAGATCATTAAAAGATTGGGCATCATTAGCAGATATTTTTAACAAAGAAATACAAACTGCAGCTCCTAATAATTCAAATACAATAGATACCGTAGTTGATGTTGGCATTCCAAGTGAGTTAAAGATATCTAATAAAAGAATATCTGTAATCATTACAGCCATAAAAATAAACATAATGTCTTGGAACATAAACATATCAGGATTAAAAATACCTTTACGAGCAACTTCCATCATACCACTAGAGGTAACTGCTCCAAAGAATACACCAACACTAGCAATAATCATAATATTTCTTACTGATATTGCTTTTGAACCAATAGCAGAATTTAAAAAGTTAACAGCATCATTACTAACGCCCACAACTAAATCTACAATAGCTAAAACAGCTAAAGCGACTAACATTAAAATATATGGATCTCCCATTTTGTATGTTTAATTTATATTTGGCAAATTTATAGACATCTCGGTCTGTCTATGTTATGTTTGTGTTATCTTTTATGAAATATTGCAATGAAAATCTACTTGTAATTTAAAAGTTTAATTGGTCATTTTTAAAGCATATATGACTATAATTTATGCTTGTTTAAATCTCTGAACTTTGTTCTACAATATGTTTAGTAAATTGAAAATTATTTGTTTTCTACTATTTTGTAAACGATCGTTTTTTAAAAGATATATTTTTATATTTTTTTTCATATTGATTATATCTCACGGATAATTTAGACACCTACTTTTATTATTCAAAAGCTACCCTATTCAACCAAAATTTAGGTGTGCTTCGCTTCTAATTAGAGTTGCAAGTATGTAACCTCTATTTAAAACAATATCTAAAGTAAGTGAAGAAACCGTTAACCATTCTTTCAATTTAACATTTAGTTAATGTTTCTATAATGCAATCATAACCTACAACTAACATAGAGTTTACAGTGTAGATAGACTTTTGCAATTGTAAATAAACACTAAAATGAAGAAAATTTTATTTATTACTTTTTTAGCTTTAACTCAGTTTGTTATTGCCCAAGATAAAGGAACATTAAAAGGTCTTTTAACTGATAAAGAAACAAACAATGAGCCGTTGCCTTTTGCAAATGTTCAAATTAAAGGGACTAGTATTGGTACAACTACAGATTTCGATGGAAACTATATATTAAACGTAGAAGAAGGAAACCATATTGTGGTTTTTAGTTTTTTAGGATACAAATCTATAGAGAAAGCTTTTTCTATTAAAGCTGGACAAACTGTAACTTTAAATCAAATAATGTCTGCAGAAGAAGGTGTTTCATTAGATGCTGTAGTTGTTAGAGCATCTAATAGTAAAGAAAAAGAATCAGCATTATTATTACAACAAAAGAAAGCTACAGTTATCGTAGAAAGTATAGGAGCTGAAAGATTATCTAAAATCGGAGTTTCAAATGCAGCTGCTGCAACTACAAAAATTTCAGGAGTTACTAAGAGTGAAGGCTCAGGAGATATATACATTAGAGGGCTAGGAGATAGATATTTATCAACAACAATGAATGGTTTGCCTATTCCTTCTGATGATGTTGCTAATAAAAATATTGATTTAGGGCTGTTCTCTACAAATATGATTAATAACATTGGTATTTCTAAAACATACAGTACTAGTGGATATTCTGACCAATCTTCTGGAACAGTAAATGTAATTTCTAAAAAATATTCAAGAAAAGGTTTTTCTATAGGCTTAAGTGGAGGTTATAACACAGCTGTCTTAGGGTTGGGTTCTGACTTTAGAAATACCTTAAATATGAATGATGTTACTTTTGGATATCACAAAAAACCTTTTTTACTTACAGATGCTATAAAATATCAAGAATGGGACCCAGTTAATGTAGATAATTCTACTAATTATAGTCTTTCTTTTAATGCAGCATACAAGTTTGATGTTTTTGGGAAAGAATTTGCAGTTTTTGCAACAGCCTCTCATAGTAAGTCTTTTGAATACCAAGAAGGTGAGTTCAGAACATATCGTGCAAATATTTTAGATAATGCATTCCCTAATTTAGGGTATGATCCTACAACAGCTTTAAATGATTCTCCTTCTGTTGAACAGTATATAACTAGAATCAATACTACAGGTTACATTAGAGGTGATGTAAAATTGAATGATAATCATAAGATTGGTTACAATACTTTATTTGTAAATACAGGAAGAGATAACCTGTACGAACAAGGAAGAAATGGATTGGGATATGTTTTTGATCAACAACCACAAGAAAGAGGTTCTTTCGTAAGAGACCAAAATTACAAACAGACTATTATGTTTGTTAATCAACTTACTGGAGAACATAAACTTTCTGAAAACAATAAATTATCTTGGGCTGGAGGTTACAATTTTGTACTATCAGAAGAACCAAATCGTGTAAGAAACGAAGCTATTATTTTAAACAATACTGAAGTAACTTATGCAGATGTATCAGATTTTTCTCAAAGAAAATCTTCTCAAAGAATTGAAGACAATGAAATTAATGCTTATGTGTTAAACGAGTATTCTTTTGGGGAAGCTGAATCAGAATATGATGATAAACGAATGAAATTAAATGTTGGTTTAAACTTTAGAAATAAAGAAAGAGCATTTGTTTCTCAATTTATTGGAGTTTCTACTCCAGGATTTACTCCAGGTTTTACAAATTCAGGTTTTTTAATTTCAAATGTAGATAACATTACATCTACTTTCTCAGACCTTGCAAATTATACACAAGCAGCTAATCCTAGATTAAGAGTTATTGAGCAATTGCCAGATGCATATACTGCTGACATGACAAATATGGCTGCCTTTGCAAATTTAGATTTTGGTTTAGATAGCAAGTTTTCGGGTAATCTAGGATTAAGATTCGAAAGAAACGAAATTAACGTAGCTTGGAATGTAAAAAACTACCAAGGTCCAAATGGACAAGCAAGAGTTGGAACTTTGAGTAGAAATTACAATTCTATTTACCCAAGTTTAAATTTGAAGTATCAATTGGATGAAAAAAACTCAATTCGTTTTGCTTCAAGTTTAACGCAAACACTTCCAGAGTTTAAAGAGTTTGCACCTTTTCAATATGAAGAGCCTACAGGACGTGTCATTCAAGGAAATCCTGATATAGAAAGATCTAAGGTTATCAATTTAGATGTAAAATGGGAATTTTTTCCAAGTAGAGATGAGTTAATTTCTGGAACTGTTTTCTATAAAAATATCAAAGATCCTATGAATTTAGCTTTAACAAGAGGTTCTTCAGGTAACTTTGAATTTAACAATACAGGAGAAAAAGCTACTGTATTTGGGGTAGAATTAGAAGGAAGATTAAACATTATAGAAAATGATGATGAAAAAAGCATTTTAAGTACAAACCTTAATGTTACTAAGATGTGGTTTAATCAAGATTTATATAAACAATATCAATATTCAGATGTTACTGAATCAGGTTTGCAAGGGGCTTCTGATTTTATTACAAATGCATCTTTAAGTTATAACAGTAGATCAGAAAAGCCGTTTGTTGCAACATTATCTGGAAACTATGCGTCAGATAAAATATTTGCATTAGGTTCTCCAGAAGATTTAACTAATAGCGCTACTTTATTTAATGATGAAATTATAGAAAAAGGTTTTGTTGCCTTAGATTTAGTTTTAAGTAAAGAAATTAACAAACATATCTCATTAAAAATTGTAGGAAGAAATTTATTAAATCCAGATATACAACAGACTCAAAAGGTTACAGTATTCGATAATACAGGTTCTGGGCAGATTAATAGTATTTCAGATGAAGTGGTACAAACTTATAAAAGAGGTAGCCAATTAAGCTTCAATTTTACTTATAAATTCTAATTAACAATTTCGTAACAAACCTAGAGGTTTTCTAAATATTCATAATCTACATTTAATGTTTAGTTAATAAAAATGAAGGATTCTTGGAGTTTCTTTGCACTATTAAAACTAAACAAATCAAAAATTTTAATACAAGAAAAAATGAAAAAAATAGTTCTAAAATTATTAGCAATTATAACGATTGTAACTACAGTATCTAGTTGTGGAAGTGATGATCCTGTATCTATTATTCCACCATTAAGTGATGTAATGCAAAATTTAGAGAGTGGTATTTTAAATGGAGCTTTAACTGAAAGCGCTACTTTAGATGCTGCTGTTCAATATAATTTAACAGGTCAGTTTACAGTTGCAGATGGAGCAAGTTTAACTATTCCTGCAGGTACAAGAATTATTGCTGATGCAGGAGGTTCTGAAGTATATATCGCAGTTTTAAAAGGAGCTCAGATTTTTATTAATGGAAATCCTTCTAACCCAGTAGTAATGTCTTCAGCTAATGGAGAGCCAGGAGATTGGGGAGGTTTAACATTATGTGGTAAAGCAAGTACTACAGCAGGTGTTGATGCAGTTGCAGAAGTTGGTGACTTTATCTATGGAGGAACTACTGATACTGATAGTTCAGGTAACATTAACTACTTACAGATTGTTGGAACTGGAGCCCAGATTACTACTGAATCTCAATATAATGGAGTTTCTTTTTACGCTGTTGGATCAGGAACTGTTGTAAACAATGTAGCTGTAATTAATGGTAAAGATGATGGTGTAGAGTTTTTCGGAGGTACAGTTTCTGTTTCTAACTTATATTTAGAAAATAACGATGATGATTCTATAGACTGGACAGAAGGTTGGAATGGTACAGTAAATAATGCTTATATTTCTCACACTGTTGCAGGTTTCTCTACAGTTTTTGAAGGAGATAAAGATAATGGTAATCCAAAATTCAACAACATTACTGCTGTTTCTACAGTAGGTGGTACAGCATTACAGTTTAAAAAACAATCTGGAGGTACAATCACTGGATTATCTTTATCTGGTTATGATGTGGAATTAGATATGAAAGATGGTGGTGCTACTAGTAATGTAGTTTTTGAATCTGGTGTAGAACCAGTAGCAATAACAGATCCTGCAGATGCAGCTACTATGGATAAGTATTTCTATGCAATTAATGGTGCTAATGCTGCTCCAGTTGTTTCTAAGTCTGATTTTCCTTGGGTAGATTCAAGTTTATCTTTTGAAAGCTCAGTACTACAAGGTACTGTTTCTGGAACAGTTACTTTAGATGCTTCTGTTTCTTATATGTTAAATTCTGCTTACATTGTATTAAGTGGAGGTAAGTTAGTTATTCCTGCAGGAACAAAAATTACTGCTAGAGATGGTGGAACAGGAGTTTATATCGCAGTTTTAAAAGGTGGTCAAATAGAAATCGATGGAACTGCTGCTAACCCAGTAGTAATATCTTCTGCAAATGCTAACCCTGGAGATTGGGGAGGTTTAACAATATGTGGTAATGCTCCTACTTCTGCTGGTTCTAATTCAGTTGCTGAAGTTGGTGGTTTTATCTACGGAGGAACTCAAGATGATGATGATTCAGGACACGTAAAGTACTTAGTGATTAAAGGAACAGGAGCTCAGATCAATTCTGAATCTCAATATAATGGTGTTTCTTTATATGCAGTTGGTAATAAAACTGAGTTAGAAAATATTGCAATTATTAACGGTGCTGATGATGGAATCGAATTTTTTGGAGGTACTGCAGTTGCAACTAACTTATACTTAAAAGACAATGATGATGATTCTATTGACTGGACAGAAGAGTGGAATGGTTCTGTAACTAATGCTTATATTTCTAATACAGTTGCTGGTTTTTCTACTGTTTTTGAAGGAGATAAAAATAATGGAAACCCAACTTTTACAAATATTACTGCTATTTCTGCAGTTGGTGGTACAGCATTACAGTTTAAGAAAACTTCTGGAGGTGTTATTACAGGATTACACTTATCTGGTTATAATGTTGATTTAGATATGAAAGATGGAGGAGCTCTTTCTAACGTACAAATTGAAGGAAGTGATGCAGATGCAACTTTAATTTCTGGAGAAACAAGTAAGTATACTTTAAACTCTGGTAAAAGTGCTACTGCTTTAGATATCTCTTCTTGGTCTTGGATAGGTGCAGGTTTATAAAAAAAACTGATATTGATTGAATAAAAAAAGCGGGCTTTTAAAGCCCGCTTTTTTCGTTTAAAAATTATTTGAATTATTACTTTCTATTATAGGCAAGTCTAGATTCAGACTTCCAATCATTTACGCTTACAATAGCATTATTCATATAAGTAATTTCTTTTAAAGAGTCTTTACCCCAAACAAACCATTTTCCAACTTTTTTACCCTCATTGTATTGAGCCATTTGAGTTTTGTTTCCTTGTTTGTCAAAACTTTTCCATGTTCCAGTTAATTTTTTGTCTTTAAAATAACCTTGAACTTTAACATCACCATTATCATAAAAGTAAGTCGCTTTCACTAAGTCTCCTTCTTTTTCGTAATTTGTTGCTTTATCTTGAGAAAATCCTATTGATGATATAAATAGTATTGCGAGTATAATTGCTTTTTTCATAATTCTTAATTTTTAGTAATTAACATTTTGCTTACACAAAGATATGTAAAAATTACATTAAATATACTATTACGTAACATTAAATTAACATAGAGATTTGCTGTTTTGTGTAAAAACCTAAAAAACAATGACTTAATTGTGTTTTACTTGTGAAATCTTAACATTGAAAATTAAAAATAGTTGAATGATTTATTCAATAAATCAAAAAATCCTCCTGAAATAGATGACTTCAGGAGGATTTGTAATGTAAAATTGAGTTAATTAGAATCTCCAACCAACATTTACCCCTACTCTTGGAACAATAGTAGGAGAATTTGAAAGAAATAAGTTTCTTCCGGCTCCAACATGAACATCAATAATTAAACCACTGCTAGAAATATATTTTGTACCTATCGCAATACCTAAAGCGCCATCCGTATAGTTTACATCATAAATACCAGAATCTTTAATAGATTCTTTTTTACCTGAATTAACACCAACAAAAGCTTCCCCAAAAACGTTCCACACTTCGTCTGTAGAAAAATAATGACGGAAATAGGGTGTTATCATAAGATTTTCGTTGTATCTAAAATCCTTATTTTGTTTTTCAACATTAAAAAGCGCAGAAATCCCGAAAGAATTTTCTTTTGATAAGTAGTTTTCATAAGAAAATTCTAAACTTTTTATAACTAATGCATCTGCAATGTCTAATTTAATCTCTTGCTGAGAGTACGTTAGAGAACTAATTAAAAGTCCGAAAAGTAAAAGTGTTTTTTTCATATTTTTTGTTTGTGTAATCATATTATTTTGAAGGAAAAAGTATGTTTTAAGCTTACTAAATTAAGCTTTTTTTAGAATCTATACCCTAAAGAGATACCTCCTCTAGTTACAATATTTGTATTAATGAGATTTGTGTCAGAATTAAAAAGATTTCTACCAATTCCTAAATATACTTCAGCAACAAAGTTTTTTCTTGTTATAAATTTACCTCCAGCTGAAATTCCTAAAGCAAAATCGGTTACTTGGATATCTTCACTCCTTCCATCAAAGAGCCAATCATTCTCTATCGAATTACCGTTATAGTAAGAATCTTTTTGTGTATTTAACATTCCAAAAGCTTCTACAAAAAAACCTCTAGCAGCAAATTTTTCTGAAAAAAACCATCTGTAATACGGTGTTAAAGAAAATTGTCTAGGAAAATTGATATCTGAATCATTATTAAAGTTTAAAAATAAATCTAAACCGAATGATGAATTTTTATGAATTAAAGACTCGTAACTTACATTTAGAGATGAAAGGGCAATTAAACTGAAAGTATTAATTTTTACTTCATGTTTTTTATCGATGTCTTGCGGATATTTTTCTTCTTTGTTTTGAGCAAAAATAACAGTGCTTACAAACAAAAAAACTAATAGTGTTGTCTTTTTTATTTTCATATTTTTAGTTATTGTTACAAACGTATCAAAAAAAAAGGCAATAATCTAAAAAATAGCTCTTAACTGAATACTTCCGGTGTGTATGCTTTTTGAGTTTTCACTCTTTCTTCCTAAATAATTTAAATTAAGGTTTAAAAATGGGTTTAATTTTTGGTTGAATAAAATAGACCAAGTATAATTTTGGCCAGACTGCAAACCTTCTAACATCTGGTAAGCAACAGGGGTATTTGAATCTCCAGTAAAATCATTTAAAAACACATTTATATTGGTCGAAATTTGATTCTTTTTACTGCTGATGTAAAAGTATTCAAATCCAAATTTTTGTTGATTCAGTTGTTCAAAACTTGGTAATTGGTTCTCCTTGTCTTTAAAATGATAGAAAGCCGTGAAGCGATTGTTTTTATTGTATAAGAAACTAATTTTTGGTTGAATTTCGTTTGCTCTAATAGTATAATTTCTATTGTTAAAATTTTCAGTTTCTAAATTATTATTAGATGATTTTCCCATCAATTCAAACAACCAAAAAGAAGCAAATTTATGTGCATAATCAATTTGATGTAGTTTGATATTGTTTTCTTGACTTCCGATAAGGTATTGCTGTTTATTTTGGTTTTTCCCGAATGTATAAGAAACACTATGTTTTTGGAGGTTTTTGTTGAAATAAATGCTATTTCTTACATTAAAACTAAGGCCTATTAGTTTACTTTCATCAAAATCAAAAGGATTAAAATTAAAGGAACTCCCTATTTTTTCTTGCTCATTTTCTACGCTTAAAAAACTTTGATTGTAAAAATGAGAAAGTAGCTTTTTCACACCTTTTTTAGAAGACCAAACTTTCGGGTTTAAACTTATAGATTGGGTAAACTTCGCTCTTTGCGTAGCAATAAATTGCAAATTAGGTTTTGGTAATCTTAAATATTCGGCTTGATCTTGAAATTGGGCAACTTCAAATTCATCAAAATCTTGAACTCCATCATTGTTATAATCGATCCAAGTGTAATACCCCAAACCGGGTTCTGTTTTGATATAAATATATTCTTGTCTGGCAATATTTCCGGATGAAGTTTCGTAAACACTTCCTAAATTTATAAAACTATTAAATAATTTATGATTAAGAATTACTCTAGAGTTTAAAGACTTTTCATTGTCTGTAAACTCGTTTTCTGTAAGTCTGTAATTTGCAAATATGTTTAAATTCGTTTTTTTGTTTTGTATCAGCTTACTATTTAAATAAAATGTTTTTCTATTATTAATTTCAGTAAAAGTATTCGATTTTATACTGTCATTATTTCTGTAATTAAATCCGAATTTAGTAAATACTTTTGTACTATCTCCAACACCAAAATAAGTTTCAATTTCTTTAAAACGATGACTTGTATTTATAAAATCTTGTGTGGTGCTGTTTTTTCTGCTGTTTGTTTCAAAATTCATAAAAGCTCCCAACCATTTTTTATTAAAACTTTGTTCTGCTCTCGCTTTTGCTCTGAAAAAAGAGTTGTCTTCTGAGGTTGAGGTGTTTGTTAAAAAGCTTCCGTCAATAAAAAATGATGTTTTATTCAATTTCATTTTAGATTGTAATTCGTGTTTGTTTCCGTTAAATATATTTGGATAACTGAGGTTATTGTATCTATATAAAATGAAATCGCTTTTTTTATTTTGAAGCATTAATTCTGATTGAAAATAATTTTTGGTAGCGTTATTTGTTAAAATATTCCAATCTCTATTAAATTCAACAGACTCCCATCTAATTTCGGTTTTAAAATTATTTTGAACAAATTCATGAGAAATAGCACTTTTTAATTGCCATTCTTTATCAATTAAAATTTGTTCCCAATTTACTTTCGCTGCAACAGCTACGTTGTCAGCATCGCCTATTGTAGAAAACAAATTCGCATCATTATTGCTGATAGCAATTTCTGTATTTATTTTAGTTTTATTCGTGGAATCGTAATTAGATTTTAAAACAAATGTTTGTTGTTTTGTTGGGGGAGCTAATTTTATAATCGGACTATAACTTCCGAGATTTTCGCCAGCATAAACGAAAATATTACCAATTGCAGTACTTCTATCTAATAGGTAATCTCCTTTATTTAAACCTACATTTGTAAAAGTAACAAAATAGAGTTCGTCCGATGAGGTGTTAGAATATTCAAAAGTTTCTGTATTACCATTTAGCACTTTTTTATAAAGTATTTTATTTTCATCAAAAGCATCTATAAAAGCACTTTCTGCAACCATTAAATCTGTGTTGTTTCCTGCGTTTGTTAAGATTTGTTTTTGATCAGTAGTCAAACTTTGCTGTAAGGCTTGGTTTTTAGCATCATTTTCATTGTAAAAGTATGCACTGATATTTAGTTTATCACTTTTGTAAGTAGCTTCTTCGTAGGTAACAAATCGTGTGTAATTTCTATCAGCATACTGAAATTCTACAACAATTCTCATATCATTTGTTATCGGATATGTAGTGTTAAAAGTAATTTCAGCTAAATTATAATCAATTGTATAATCGTTGTTTTCTCCACGTTTTATTTTAATTCCATTGATATAAACAGTTTCGCTACCAGCAATAATTAAAATTGCAGGCTCGTTATTAACCCCATAAATTTTGTAAGGACCTTGGTTTCCTTCTCTTCCTGTAATTCTATATCTATTAAATTTACCTCTAACAACTGCGCCAGAAGCAGCAAAAA
>Ga0206128_1004463_pt1 | contig 10897 bp, 7 predicted proteins | sample Helgoland_Spring_7_FD_148601 | JGI IMG/M metagenome (GOLD analysis project Ga0206128, IMG submission 148601) | Pelagic subsurface seawater microbial communities from Kabeltonne, Helgoland, North Sea - Helgoland_Spring_Bloom_20160426_1 | ecosystem: Environmental > Aquatic > Marine > Epipelagic ...
TTTATGGTTAACAAGGTTATCTGTATTTATCCACTGATCTTGATTAGTAATATCAGATAAAAAATATTGGTCATTTTTTTTAATTAAAAAATTATTATTAATTCTAATATTTGTTTTTTTCATTTTTTATAAATTATAATATATTTTTTATTTTTTTTTATATATTATAATTATATAAATGTCATCCAAAACTACTGCAACAGCACCCAAAGCCCCAGCTCCAACACCGCCCGCCACGCCCGATGCAACGCCTCCTGCAACATCAAATGCCTCAGGTAATATATTAACTAAATTAGTTGTAAGTGATTTAATTAGAATGGGATACACATATGCCATGTTCTTATTTGTTGCACTAATAATGGTTAAATTTCAACAATTAGAATATCAACATGTATTTATTATGACATTATTATATAGCATTTTAACATTGAGTGTGGAATTCTCATGGTTATATTTTTTCAGAGAAAGCTACAGAACAGACAAAGCTAAAAATATAAGTGCCAGAGACACCTTTCATAGTGTGTTAAATAATATATTACCATTTACTGTATTAATATTTGGTTACTCTACATTATTGGATGGATTTAGATCTGGACACTTTGCTTCTGATGGAGAACATATTGAATTCTATGTAAGAACTATATCAGGTATATTATTTATTGTTGCATATTCTTATTTATTCATAGAATTATTTAAAAGGTTAAATACCAATAAATCTAGTTTGGTCTCAAAACCTCCATATGAAGGTTGGAGAACAGATTATAAAGATGAAGATAAAAAAGATGCGAGCTTATTTGATAATATTATAGATTTATTATATAATTTATTTCAACCAATTAGTATATTAGTTATCGCTGGCTTAATGTATGTATTTATTAGATTTACTAATAGTGGTAACACAGTAGCAGGCGCGGTAGCAGGCGCGGTAGCACCTGCAACCTAAATTAATATTTAAAATTAACTAAATTTAGTAAATAAATGAAGTTTGCTATTACTGGTCCAATGTGTTCCGGTAAATCAACTATTGCAAATTTATTAAAAACTCTAAATAAAGAATTAGAAATATATTCATTTGGCAAAAAAATTAAAGATATTGCCCATGAACTATTTAATATGGACGGAAATTTAAAAGATAGAACTTTGTTAATTAATATTGCTGATAAAATGAGAGATATTGATCCAGATATATGGGCAAAATATATTATTAAGCAAACTAATAAAAAAGAACATTGTATTATAGATGATTTAAGATTTCAAAATGAATTAGATTTATTAGAAGAAGACGGTGAATGGATTTATATTATTCTGAATATTAATGTAGTAACTAGATTGAATAGATTAAAACAATTATATCCAGATAATTATAATGATCATATCAAAAATATGAATCATTTATCTGAAAAAGGAGAATTACAATTCAAAAATACTAGTAAATTGTTATATATCGATTCAAATGATTCGTTGGAAAATATTAAATATAATATTGAATATTTCATAAATAAATTTAAATAATTATATAAATGGATATTATTTGGGCAAATAATAATAATGAAATGATTAATAAATTTTTTGATAAATTATTACTTTTTATAGACAGTAATAATGCAGATTTTAAATTAAATACAGATAATGGAACTTTATTTAAAAATTTTTCTATATTTTTATATGATAATTTCATATTAAATAATTATAATTCAGATATAATTTTAAATAAAAATTATGAGTATTTTGATTTAAAATATTGTTCTGATATTGTTGACTTATTTATAGATTTTAAAGAAATATCATATGGATTTACAAATAGCATTTTTAATAAAAACAAAACTTCACTTGATTTAATAGAATTTATTTATAAAAATATTGAACTATTTGAAGATTTTGAAAATAGCTCAGATATTGAAGAAGATGAATATACAGATGGAGAACATTATTGAACTCTTTTGTAGAATAAACAATAAGGATGATTATTAAATAATTTATTCTCATCTATATCAAATACTTGTGTATCGTTATAAACTTTCCATTGATTTTCTAATGTATTTTTGCATATAGAATAATAATGCCCAGAATTTATTCCACCATTATGTATAATTAATCCACTCAATTCATATTCTGTAGATTTTTCTTTATAATTTAAACAATATTTATTCATATCTAATTTAGTCGGATACTGAATTTTATTTGATATTATTTCATTTTCACTATTATATTTTTTCAATAAAATAATTAACACGGGAGCCAAGTCCCAAAATACAATTTTTTTACTTGAGTTGACATAGTTTTCACATTTTTCACATTTTAATTTATTATCGTCATCTAATGATATTTTTTTTACATATTCATTTATACAATCATATAATGAATTATATTCACTTTTTAAAGTTAAAGTTATTATCGATAATGGTTCATGGTTATCTGTAGTATTATTACATTCGGGACACTGAGTTAAACTTAATAAGCTTGAATAAAAATTTTCTATAATATATGAATAATTACTTTTAAAATGTTTTTCATATATTTTTAAATTATTATGATATAATTTATCCAAGGTATTCTTTACAGTACCCTGAATATTTATATGTATTTTCCTAGAAATTTCATCATGGATAAATTCTAAAAAAATATTTAAAAATTCAGATGCGTCGTTTTGTTTGAATGATTCAAAATAAATATTTTTATCTTCACATTTTTCAATAAATAATTGTATTAAATTACTAGAATTTATAGAATTATTAAATTCGTCTGTCCACATTTGATTTTGTATATTTAACCATTCATCTAATAGGGGGGTTTCATTTTTTTTATATTTTATTATTTGATTTTTAAAGTCATTATCACTTAAAATATCTATATGTGATAAACATTGTAATGCTGAATTTAAATAACAGGTGGCACCATGATTTATAAACCCTTTATTGCCTTTTATTGACATTATTTAATATTATAATTGTTTAATACTTAAATATTAAATAATTTTTAATTATCACAAAATACCATTGGGATAATTTTAATTATCACAAAATACCATTGGGATAATTTTAATTATCACAATCACATTTATTTTCATCTACATTATTTTTAACTCTATAAAATAAAGTCCACATTAATATTAATAGTATTAATGCTAAAATAATTATTAAGGTTATAGTTTTACAATCACAATTAATATTCATTTATATTTTAATATATATTTTTTTTTTGTAATAATAATATATAGAATGAGTTATTATCAATATGGTGGATCTGCTTCTATGGCTGAATTATTTAAAGAGGTGGCGGATGGGGAGAAAGGACATGATATATACTTGAACACGATAAATAAAAAATATTGGAATCTCCTGGAACAACCCGCGGTAAAAAAAGGCGTATTCGTATCGACCGGTATAGACACCGCCCTTTTGAAGGACAATATGAACATCATGAATGTGCGAATGTTGTATTTTTTATTATCAGGACCAACCTGGACCGGATTTACGGACAATAACTACCCTGTAAATTGGCCTCTGGGGAAAACAGTCGGCGACGAAGGCGGCGTCCACACGGCCACCGAACTGATATCCGCGATGGCGGACAGAGATGTGGGTGCGCAGCAAGCTGCGCGCACAGCATGGGACAACAACGACGGGAATAATTTTATATCGGTAATGGAGTGGGGGGTACCATCTAATTCATATGAACATAAATTTGGTCAAGCCGTGCAGCTCACCGTCGCCACAGCCGGGGATCTCAAAGCCTCGACTGACAGGCTCATGACCGTCGTTACCGAGGCTATTGGTGGGCCCTCAGTAGTCGAGTGGAGGACAAGGTCTCCAGATCAGCGGATGGATATTTTCCGACTATTGAACAGTTTTAGAAATTTTGTTTATTTAAAAAATTTTATAAATAAGGGGGGAGAGAAGGAGGTATCCGAACTGGTAATTGAATACAAAAAAATCATATGCAATAATACCGTACTCCACGCCAACGCCGCCGAGATTGATGTTCAAGAAATATTTAGGATAAATATCATACTGCTGGAAGACTTGAGGGAGTATATCAAAGGGGATACGGACGCGGAGACGTATTTTAGTGAAAAAATAACAAATCACCAGCCCGGTTCGGGCTCGCCCTTCGACACTAAACTCAACGATGAACTTGCAAAAGTAGCATTTAATTTTGGGGTGGCACAGCCAGACCTCGGGAACCCAAATCCAGAACTAACACTTAAAAATATATATGAAAAATTGGGTTTTGCCTCTGACGCGACAATTAAAAAGTTTGCCTTCCTTCATTTTACTATGCGTCAATTTGCGACCGGCGGCGGCGCACAGGTTCCGGTGCAAATGGCCGACCTGGGCCAAGATCCAGCCCGCGGTCTCTATATAGGATTATTCGAAGCATATTTCCCGTATTTTTGTCGAGAAGTAGAAGAGATAGTTTTAATGAGGGAAGCTCTTGTTAAAGCTTTTACAAATAGCGCCGGCGCCACTGTCGAGACCAAAATAGAAGTCATAACAGAATGTTTGACTGCAATGGGAGATACATGGGGGGGTGCTGCGGTATCTCCCGCATCCACTCAGGCGGCGCAACTAAAAGCGGCACAGAACAAGGCAAAAACTGCCCCTCAGCTGCTTACCGATAAAGAAAAAAAATTATTGGAAGTCCATAATGAGAGTAGTGACGAAGTGGCAACACCTCCAGGAAAAGAAACTTTAGATAATTTAGTACAATCTATACAGACGTATTTAATGACAATATCAATACCAACATCAAATCCAACTATAGAAAAGGTTAAACCATTTATATATAATATATATAGAGCATTAATGGATGCTCATAGAGCAAATATGGTTCAAGTTTTTAATGTTGAGGAAGTCCTCAGTATTATAGAAGGTGATAAAACATTTAAAGATGGATTTTCTGCTAATAACACTTCAATTATCAGGAGGAAATGGAGCAAGAAAGATAGACATATTACTATTAGACTAGTAAAAGAAAATAAACTTTATGACAATTTACCATCTGCACGAGGTACAGGAGAACAAATAGATCCTGGAGGTGAAGAATTTAAAAAATTAAGTGATTTTACACTCAAACTATGGAAAGTATTAGGTGAAACTCCTGGAAATATACATCAATATTTTCAAAATCTAGGTGATACAAAAATAGAAATAACCCAAGAAGGTTATGAAATAACTTATATAGTTTTAGGTCAATTTAGTAAATTAAACCTACTAGCTAGAGGGAGAACAGATGATATAGTTAAACGTTTAAAATCTTCTGTTAGAAATAAAGCTGAAGTAAATTTGGGTGAAGAACTGGGAGGGGATGACGGGGTACCAGCAGAAAAATATAATATATTTCTATTAGAAAGAACAGATTCTGATACTCTTGTTTCAAATATACCTCAAAAAGATGATGAATTTACATTAGAGTTAAAGGGGCGTGAGAAGGGAGTGTTGAGAAAGGTGCACAAGGATAAATGGAACGCCGAATCAAAGAATAAGGCGAAGAAGAAGAAGAACCAATGTTCTGCTAGTTTTACCGGATCGTCCCCTGCACCTGAAAATATGCAAAAAGATGGGGATGGGATACTCTGTTTCCACTCGTACGAGAAAGATGATTGGAGGAAGAAGTGGGACAGGGTGGATCCGGGTATTATCTGTAGAATGTTCCGCCGCCTGTTGGATTCGACGGAATCTAGACCTAAATTTGCCTATTTTTTTAATTTTTTAAAATTGTATGGTCCAGATGTAGATTGGTTAAAAACAGATGAAACTGCCGGTAAAGACAAGTATCCGGCTATTTACTTTAATAAAGAATTAAGCAATAATCCCCAATTTGGAGATGCTGTTGGTAGTAAATGTGCCAACGGCTCATGTGTATTAGTAAGAATAAATAATAAACCTTTATATTTAAATGATAATTATGTGACGGGAGGAGAAATAAATCTAGATAACTTAAAATCTGTTATAAAGGAAATAGAAAGTAATGCGCGGGAGGGAGACGGATACAATCCTGATAAACCATTAACTTTTACGTTTAAAACACCTGGGCAAGGGGGTGGATATGGCACCGTTCTCGACAATGGTGCTCCTGCTCCTGCTCCTGGTGCAGATCCTACATCATCAACTGTAAGTTTAAAAGTTGATGATTCTTGGAAAAATATACCAGTAAGTAAAGAAGAAAAAAAACTTTTAGAAAATTTAAGCAAATATTCTGCCAATCCGGGAGTCGCTCAAGATCAGGGTGCTCAAGAATTGGTAAAACGTTTTAATTTTGTTAGTCAATTATTAAAATCTAATAATGAAGAAATATTAGGTGCACCCATATCAGATAAACCAGATCCCAAAGATAAAAGTGATAAAGGTGACGGAGATAAAGGTGATGGAGATAATACGGAATCTGCTGAAATGAAAAAACTAAAAGCAGAACTCGAGGCCCAAAAACAAGCACAAGCAACAGCAATAGCAACACAAAATACACAAGCCCTAGCGGCTGCTCAGCGCCAAGCTACACAATTACAATCACAAATCAATCAACAAACTAGACAAAACCAAAACACTGGGCGGCCAAATCAAAACACTGGTCAGCCAAACCAAAACACTGGGCGCCCAAATCAAAACACTGGTCAGTCGAACATAAGGCCTGCACAGCAAGGACCAAGCTCTGCTCAGTCGAACATAAGGCCTGCACAGCAAGGACCAAGCTCTGCCCAGTCGAACATAAGGTCTTCACAACAACCTGGTAAGGAAGTGGGACAACGGTCTGGCGTACAACCTGGAGAAAACCCATCACAACCAGGAGAAAAACCTGAACAAGGTCCTTCATTCATTGAGAGATTACTAGGATCCTCTGGTGACATTGACAAACAAAAAGAAGAATTGAAAACGGAAAAAGATGATTTAGAAAAACAAAAAGAAGAGGAAATAAAAATGAAAGATCAAATGGCAAAAGCAGAAGCTGTACAGAAAAAAGCAGAAATAGCAGAAAAAGAAGAAGATATACCAGCTAATTTATTTAAACAACTATATGATAAATCTTCACCTGAATATGTAAAAGTTAAGGAAATGATGATTGCCCAAATAAAATTAATACATAAATATAATTTATTAAAACAAGAATCATTTGGATTAATGTTAGATAATTCTAAATATGGAACATTAGAAGAAGAAAATACTCGACAGAAGGAACTTATAAGAGATTTAGAAAACAAAATATTCAATATTATTCAACAAATATTAGGTAATAAGGGTTCAAATAAATTGAATAAAGATTTATTAAGTTATATAAATGATTTAAAATCAAGCGATTCAGATGGAAGTCTTGTTGATACTAGTAAATATTTAGAATTGATAAATACAGCTAATAATTCCTCAAAAAATAAGACGCTTAAGAAATACAAACACAAACAACCTGTTAATAGTAAAAAGAAGAAAAGTATTGCGAAAAGAAACAATACTAAAAAAACACCAATGAAATATATTAAAAAACGGACCCCGAAAAAATCTAAATTTATCGGTGCTAAAAAAGGTCGCAGGACTCCTATCAAACCTAAAAATATATAGGTATCGCAGTCACCAAACCTATAAAATAATACACTATTTATATAAAAAAAAAATATTATAAATATATATATATATGCCCCACCGTAAATTAACTAAGAGGAAGGTCCGAAATAAATCGCCGAGAAGGATTAATAAGAAAATATTGACAAATAAAAAAGTCAGAAGAAGAAGAAGTAATAAAAGAACACAAAAAGGCGGCGCCTCCGAAAAAATAGTTAATATTACCAGAGATATATTTTTAGATCCGTACGTTAAATATTTACCTTCGACAAATATCTTTATGAGCAAATTAGAAAATAGATATGTAAATATGGTTGACTTAGTTGAATTGATAAATATTATAGATAGTGACAAATATTTAAAATCATCAAATGTTATTATGGGTATTTATAAAAATAAAAATATAATGAATGTAAGTGATATAAAAAAGAATATTAATTTATCAATTATTAATTCTTCATTACAAGAGAATATTAAATTATTATTTCAACATATTATAGATTATAATATTCATAACAATGATTTATTTGATCAAGGATTTGTAAAAAGAAACACAGATATTTACTCTGTTATAACGTGTTCAAATAATTATGATAAAGAATATGAATTAGAAGTTGATTCTATTTTAATGGATAAATTATTTGATATTAGAGATTTAGATGGAATATTAAAAGAATCCTCTATGAAATTATCATCAGATAAAACTTTCAAAGACGTAATTGCTTCCAAGTTGAAAGAATGTTCTAAAAACCCCACATCTCTATTTGATTTGTTTACAGGGACTATTTCATTCTCCAGCAATAAAAAATGTGAATCAGGTCCAGGCACATTAGTCAAATTTAGTAAGCAAAACTTAATGTTTTTAGTAGATGATATTTTAGATATTCCTAGGAAAGATAAAATAAAATTACTTATATATTTTGAACATAGATTAACATTATTATCAAGGTATTTTTCTCTTGAGATATTAAGACAAAAAAATGGCAGTAAATCAATTATTAAAAAGATCCTTAGGAAAATCCATAATTTAGATATTAATGAAAATAAAAGAAAACAATCTGGAGGTGCTCCCAGTTCAGATGATACAGGTGTTGCAGATGATGCAGATGATACAGATGATACAGATGATACAGATGTAAATGTACCTGGAACACCGGGTACATTTGGAACATCTGGGCCATTAGGAGCACCCGGATCTGCCATATCCAGTGCAGCTGGAACATCTGGGCCATTAGGAGCACCCGGATCTGCCATATCCAGTGCAGCTGGAACATCTGGGCCATTAGGAGCACCCGGATCTGCCACATCCAGTGCAGCTGGAACATCTGGGCCATTCGGAGCACCCGGATCTGCCACATCCAGTGCAGCTGGAACATCTGGGCCATTCGGAGCACCCGGATCTGCCACATCCAGTGCAGCTGGAACATCTGGGCCATTCGGAGCACCCGGATCTGCCACATCCAGTGCAGCTGGAACATCTGGACCATTCGGAGCACCCGGATCTGCCATGCCTCCGGGACCTCTTCCATTACCACCAGCATCAGGTCCTACACTGGGTACAGGTAATACGGCCATGGGACCGGTGAGTGCGAGTAGTGTAACAGGGACGACAGTTATTCCTTCAGTCACTCCTCCAGGTGGTCCTCGTCCTCCAGTCGCTCCTACAGGTGGTCCTCGTCCTCCAGTCGCTCCTACAGGTGGTCCTCCAGGTGGTCCTCCGGGCGGTCCTCCGGGTGGTCCTCCGGGCGGTCCTCCGGGTGGTCCTCGTCCTCCAGTCACTCCTCCAGGTGGTCATCGTCCTCCAGTCACTCCTACAGGTGGTCCTTCGGGTGGTCCTCCGGTTCCTCCGGGTGGTCCAAGTGGGTTTCGCCCTCCTGTCACTCCTCCTGGCAGGGTACCTGGGCCGCCGAGTCCACTAGATGATGATGATAAAGATGATAAAGATGATAAAGATGATAAAGATGATAAAGATGATAAAGATGATAAAGATGATACCGATGATAAAAGAGACGCAGATGACACTAATGAACTTGATAAAATTAAAGAAGAACGTGTACAATTAGCGAAAGAGCGAGAGGAATTTAAATTAGAGAAAGAGGGTAGGGGAGAAGGGTTGAAAGATGACGACGGTGACGAGACATCTGGTAGTACGCCCGAAGAATTAATATATGGTAAGGATCAACTGAAACAAATAGTGGATGATATAGACATGTCAAAAATACTAAAAGAGGCCGAAATGGAATATTATAACGAAATGCCCCATCGAACAAAAAAATATAGTGATAATTCTAATGTTGATTTGACTTTTAGTGAAAAATTATCATTTAGAGATAGATGTGAAAATTTTAAAAATGAAATATCTAGAACAAATGAGATTAAAGTTAGACCTGATTCTATTCAATTATTAAATAAGTGCCCTGATGAAATTTATGAAGAGATTATACGCAGGGGAATTAGTAAATTAGATTATTAAACTGTAAATCCGAAATTATCATCATTACAATATTCATCAATGAATACATCATTATCATTCAATAATGTATCCATATTTTCTTCTATATCTTCTATATATTCATTTTCTTTATAATCTAATTCTGTTAAACTTTGAATTAGTTTGTCCTCATCTAATAATAATTCTGTCAAACCTGTACCTGATTTAATAGTTTGCCCCATCATGATATTACTAGAAACACCTTTCAGTTTATCTTTTTCCCCAAATATCCCTGCCTTAATAAAACCTCCGATAGTGTCTTCGAAAGATGATTTTGCTAATGGACCAACATCGCCTCGACCTATACCTTGTCTATTAATTGCTGTTAAATATCCCTTATTAGTCATAACATCTACTAATAATTCTATGTGTCTTAAATTAATATATTCGCCGGCATCATCACATACTGAACTGATTTCTTCAATTAATATGTTCCTAGCTGCTTCAATGCCTAATTTTTCATAAACTTCATTAATATCATTTGAGTATGTTCTTTTGAAATCTACATATTTCGAATTAAAGATTTCTAATAAGTTGACACCGTCCGATTGTAATATATATTCTGTTTTATTGATATATTCATTATCTTCTTTTATAGTAATTTTATTTTCAGGGATTACTAAATTTTTAATATTATTAATACCTTTGATTGCTACGTTATCGAGTAAATCATTCATAATATTTTTAAATACATTTATAACGTCTGATTGGTCATATAGTCCATTTTCTTGATGATCTCCCTCCATATCAGCAGTAATTGAAATTCTACCAATTAATTCTTTAGAATTATCATCAGAGAAATAATAATTAATTTTCTTATCAACATTATAAAATTTCATGATTGCCAAATATACATCAT
>Ga0206128_1004470_pt1 | contig 10891 bp, 8 predicted proteins | sample Helgoland_Spring_7_FD_148601 | JGI IMG/M metagenome (GOLD analysis project Ga0206128, IMG submission 148601) | Pelagic subsurface seawater microbial communities from Kabeltonne, Helgoland, North Sea - Helgoland_Spring_Bloom_20160426_1 | ecosystem: Environmental > Aquatic > Marine > Epipelagic ...
CCCCCGTGAGCTTACCTTTACCATGCTGAGATTCAATTCTCTTCTCTCCACCACCTAGTAATGACTCACTTCGCTTTCGTGTTAACTTGTCTCTACGTTCCTGTTTGTTCATGCTTTTATCCCAACTAATAATTATGGAAATTGTCCAAGTACCTAGGTAATTGATGCGATTTAAACCGCACTGCAAATTAAGTCCCGAAATGCCAAAAACAAAAAGTCTCGTTCACGAAGTGTGAACGAGACTTTCCGATACAAAATATCTTAAAACTACTTCATTATCTGTAGTTTCTGTGTAGATGTAAATTCTCCGTTTTTAACTTCAACCATGTACATGCCAGCCTCAAGACCTTCAACATTTAATGATTGACTAAATACGTCAGCATTTACAGATTCATTCAATACAACTCTTCCATTGATATCGTATACAGTTACCGTTCTATTGTTTTCTCCACTTGTGATTTCCCAATCGATTGCAACGTTATCAGTGGCTGGATTTGGGTAAATAGTAACAATATCATTTAAAGTAACGTCAGCAACGCTAACACCCCATCCTTGCTTGTTCCACCATACAATATTTTTTGAACCTAAGTTATTTGCATTACCTGGCGCTACTTCTGGAGTAATCGGGTTAGTTCTGTTTAGTAAGATACTCATTACCTGAATCTTAATATTGTTTGATGCAGTGATTCCAACATTTAATGTAATATTTCTCTTTAAATGCATAGTATCACCTACACCCATATCCTTGTGTAGTTCGCGTACATAAACACTGCCATTTGGCAAAGCGGCGATTAATTGATCTGTTGTAGAACGAAGTACAATTTGATATCCAACTGTATCACCTGCGAAAGCAGAGTCTCCTGAAACTAGCTTTAAAACCGCATCCACCTCAATCGGGGTTTGGTTAGACTGGCTGCTATTCAATTGTGTAGGAGATATTATCTCGTCAACTGACCAGTCAATTGTTCTTTGTGCAAACGCTGCGCTTGCCATTGTGAACATGATTAAACTTAAAACGTAAACTTTTCTCATTTTTTATTAGAATTAGGAAAGCAAGTTGGAGTTTTTTTTGTCAATAAACAAATGGGAGTTACCTAAATATGTGGTGCAAATCCTCAACAGTGACCTGTTTTAGGTACGATTCTTCGGTTTTAATCAAACCGTCGCTTAACGATTGTTTTTTCTCTTGTAGTTTGATAATTTTTTCTTCGACCGTACCACTGGTGACGAATTTAAAACTAAATACATTTTGGGTTTGACCAATTCGATGCGTGCGATCAATGGCTTGGTTTTCTGCCGCAGGATTCCACCATGGGTCTAGCATAAAGACATAATCTGCCGCTGTAAGATTCAGGCCAAATCCGCCCGCTTTTAATGAAATTAAAAAGACTTGTTTATCTCTATTTTGAAAAGACTCGACTTCCCTTTTTCTGTCTTTTGCTTTTACTGACCCGTCCAAATAACAGTAACTAATGCCGTTGGCTGCAAGTAAGTTTTGTATCAACGATAAATGACCCACAAATTGAGAAAAAATGAGTAATGTATGATTTTGCTCCAACGCTGATGCTAGCCTTTGTTCTATTTCTAGAAACTTGCCTGACGATGCCTCGTACATTGGATTGTTTAACACGGGATGATTGGCAATTTGTCGCAACTTGGTTAAACCCGCTAATATTTGAATCCTTGACTTAGCTAAGCCATTGTTCTTCACTGCATCCAAAATCATGTTGCGGTATGTTGACTTTGTTTTCTCATATACGTCCTCTTGCTCTTCAGTCATATCACAGAATATAATCTGTTCAGTTTTAGGCGGAAGGTCGTGTGCTACTTGGAACTTCGTTCGCCGCATTACAAAAGGTTTAATGATACTCTGTAGTTCGTCCGACTTTTCAAGGTTTGCCAATTTTTCAATCGGCTGAACATATTCTTTACTAAAGAACTTGTGGTTACCAAGTAATCCTGGGTTTACGAAATTCATTTGACTCCACAAATCCATAATAGTGTTTTCAATTGGCGTACCCGTCAGTGTAATCCGAATATTTGCATCCAGCTGTGTAATGCGTTTGGCCAATTGTGATGTTGGATTTTTGATAAACTGGCTCTCGTCCAACAAAACCACATCAAATGTGAAAGATGAAAATAGGTCTATATCGTTCCTCAGCGTGCCATAGGTTGTAATGACAACATCGGCCTCAGCAAATTGCTGGGCATCCTTTGCTCTATGAACGCCAACATGACTCTGAACAATTAACCCTGAAGTAAAATTCTGAGCCTCCTGTATCCAATTATAAATTAAGGAGGTTGGAACCACCAATAGATTAGTTGCCCGTGCTGCGGTCTGATTGGTAAATAAAGACCCTTGCGTTTGTGTTACTGCTTCGTCCTTCAAAAGGTTTTCTTCTTTTACCTTCTGCAAAAAGGCCAGGGATTGGACGGTTTTACCTAACCCCATATCGTCTGCTAAACAGCCACCGAAACCCAATTCATAAAGAAAACACAACCAATCGTACCCTGCTTTTTGATACGGGCGTAAGGTGCCATTAAAGTTTTTTGGGGACGCTCTCTCGCTGATTCCGTCAAAGTCGGCAATAGAACCAACTGATGAAATCTTATTATTGGTTAAAAAAGGTTTGACTAAACCGACATGATGTTTCTTCAACCGAAAGTTGGTTTCAGAAGTAGAGAAGGCCGCTAATCCTTTAATTTGCTCACGCCATTTCTCTGGTATTAATGCTGTTTTACCGTTGGGTAGCACTATCGATTCTTGTTCGTTTATTATGGCTTGGCGTAACATCTTTATTTCAATTTCTACACCCCCTAAGATAACTTTCGCCTTCACATCAAACCAATCTCCCGATTCTGTTGCAACAAGTTCGATACTAGACGTCTCTAGGCTGTATTCCTTCTCAAAGCTTTGGTTGACAGTAAATCCTGCTTTGTCTAAATCATGTTTATGGTGGGTTACCCAATCCACCAAACCAGCTATGTCAATAGGGTAGTCGAAACCAAACTCCGACCCTTCGAAATGATGAATTCCCATAACCTCAAGCGTCTGCTTTTTGATTTCTTCCCACGGTTTTGATCTCTTTATCCGTTTAAAAACAAACGACTCATTTTCCTTTTCCATTCGTACCGAAACATATTTTTCGGAGTGGTAGGGGAATACGTATTGATCATACTGAAACCCAAGAGTAAATCCAAATTGGTTATTCATCAGCCGCTGCAACTGAATTACTGGTTTTGCCTGGTGCTTCTCACTTCGTATGTCGAAACCAACAGCATATACATTATGCTCTTCTATTAAGGGGACGATTACTTTTTTGAAGTAGGACTCTTCTGTCCGTTTGGGTATTTCAATAAACCGTTTATTAATAAACGGCTGGAGTTTTTGTCCGTTAAAGCCTTTTTCAAAAAATAACACCCTTCCGCCCGCTATCAGGTAACAAGGAGATCGAGTCAACAATATGGCATGGTTTTGCGCAAATGGGACTCTGTGGTTATCATGCTTAATTGTGGCGAAGTAATGTGTATTATCAGGATTTCGCCGTAAATGAAATAACGCCGTGGCTGGTTCTTGGCACCATTCTATTGGTTCGGCGATTATGTTTTTTTGTTTTTTAAGGAACAACTGTCTTCCCTTTATTAACTCCATGACTTTAGCCAAGCGTTTTTCAATATGTGGTCTTATTTGCTTTTCATACACCACCTTATCAAAATGCTTAGAAAAATACTCTGACGGCCTTATTTTTTTGACCTTCGAAAACCGCTTAACGATATATTCTGGAAGACATTCATCTAGTAGAGTAAGTGCCTCGTAGTCAGGGGCTTCCATCTTCTTGTCGTAATAGTCGGCATTTCTCGAATGTATGCGTTGATGCACCATCGACATATTTCCTGCTGAGGTTAGTTGAACGACATACCCTTCTATTGTCGGTCCGAGATTCGGATGACTAGAGATGGAATACACCAATTCGTATCGCGCCGTTGCAGGTATTTTCATATAAAAATAGAAACTACAAAAGCCGTAAAAATAGAACGGTTTTTATTCAGGAAGAAATTGAAAAGGTAAAATTTCGACTTAAAATTTAAAGTCTTCCATAAACTTTGTGGTGAAATTTCCAGATTGGAAAGTTTCATCCTCCATAAGTTTAATCTGTAGCGGTATAGTTGTTTTTACACCATCAATGATAAACTCATTCAATGCACGGTGCATTTTTGTTATCGCTTCTTTACGTGTATTTGCTTTAACAATCAATTTTGCCACCATCGAATCATAATTCGGTGGGATTTTGTACCCTGCGTAAATATGGCTATCTACACGAACGCCGTGTCCACCAGGTTTGTGCAATACTGTTATAGTCCCAGGGCTAGGTCTAAAGTTATTGAACGGGTCTTCAGCGTTAATTCTGCACTCGATACTATGACCTTGTGGTAGATAATTTTTACCTGTAATTGGAATGCCGGCAGCAAGTTTAATCTGCTCCATGATTAAATCGTGGTTGATTACCTCTTCCGTTACCGGGTGTTCCACTTGAATACGCGTATTCATTTCCATGAAGTAGAAATTCTTGTCTTTATCAACAAGGAATTCGACCGTACCCACTCCTTCATATTTAATAGCTGATGCCGCTTTAATTGCTGCTTCACCCATTTTCTTACGCAACTCTTCATCTACGAAAGGGGAAGGTGCTTCTTCAATTAGTTTTTGGTGTCTTCTTTGTATAGAACAATCACGCTCACTTAGATGGCACACTTTTCCATATTGGTCTCCAGCAATCTGAATTTCGATATGACGTGGTTCCTGCACAAATTTTTCTAAGTACATGCCATCATTTCCGAAAGCAGCGGCTGACTCTTTCCGAGCGCTGTCCCATGCCTCTTCAAATTCGTCATCACTCCAAACAATACGCATTCCTCGTCCACCTCCACCAGCTGTGGCCTTCATTATAACCGGATAACCGATTTCATCATTGGCTAACTGAATTCCTTGCTCAACACTATCAAGCAATCCTTCAGAACCTGGTATACATGGCACACCTGCAGCAATCATTGTTGCTTTGGCGTTTGCCTTGTCTCCCATTCCATTAATCATTTCGGGTGAAGCTCCAATAAATTTCACTCCACTTTCACGACACAGCTCAGAAAACTTAGCATTTTCCGATAAAAATCCATATCCGGGATGAATAGCGTCTGCGTTGGTAATTTCAGCAGCAGCCATAATATTAGCCATGTTCAAATACGAATCTGTACTTGGTGGTGGCCCAATACATACTGCTTCATCAGCAAATTTTAAATGAATACTGTCTTTGTCGGCAGTAGAATAAACAGCTACCGTTTTAATACCCATTTCTTTACAGGTTCTAATAACACGTAAAGCTATTTCACCTCTGTTTGCAATCAGAATTTTGTTAAACATTTCTTGTGACGTTAGTGAAAGAAAATGAGCCTTAAATAGGTTCTACAATAAACAATGGTTGATCATACTCAACTGGCGATGCATCGTCAACACATACTTTAACAACACGCCCAGCCACTTCTGATTCTATTTCGTTAAACAACTTCATAGCCTCTACTATGCAAATTGTTTGACCAACTCTAACCTCGTCGCCAACTTCAACAAAATAAGGCTTATCTGGGGTTGGGCTTCTGTAGAAAGTCCCAATCATTGGTGATTTGATTTCTGTACCTGATACCTCATCGGCTGCAGGTTTTTCTGCTGAAGCTGCAGTATCTGCGATAGCTGCAGGGGCAGACATAACAGGAGCTTGAGCAACTGAAAGAACTTCAGTTTTTCCAGAGTTCTTTTTAATCTTTATGCTAAAATCGTTTCTTTCGATTTCTAAATGGTCAACCTTTGAACTGGAAACCAGTTTTACCAGTGATTGAATTTCTTTTAAATCCATAATTCAAATTAAGCTAAATTATTCGATAAAATGTAATGCGTTTTTATGACGGATCGTATGCCCACTTAACGTAGATCGCTCCCCATGTGAAACCACCTCCAAATGCGGCTAAAATAATATTGTCACCCTTTTTCATTTGCTTTTCATAATCCCACAAGCACAATGGCAAGGTGGCAGATGTTGTATTTCCGTAACGTTGAATGTTTAACATAACCTTCTCAGCAGGCAAGCCCATTCTATTCGCTGTAGCGTCAATAATTCTTTTGTTTGCTTGGTGTGGCACCAACCAGGCAACGTCATCTGAAGTAAGACTGTTGCGCTCCATAATGTCATAACTCACTTGAGCCATATTCGTAACGGCAAACTTAAAAACAGTTTTGCCCTCCTGATATACAAAATGTTGTCTAGCATCAATTGTTTCATGAGACGGAGGCAAAGCTGATCCGCCAGCTTTTTGATGCAAGAACTCTCGTCCTGCTCCATCAACCTTTAGGATACTGTCCATAATACCCACTTCATCTTCCGTAGGTTCTAACAAAACAGCACCAGCGCCATCGCCAAAAATGATGCATGTATTTCTATCCTCGTAATCAAGAATCGAGGACATTTTATCTACGCCCACCACTACAACTTTTTTGTATTGGCCAGATTCGATAAATCGTCGTCCAGTTTCCATGGCAAATAAAAATCCTGAGCAAGCAGCAGCAAGATCATATCCCCAAGCATTAACAGCGCCAATTTTATCGCATATTACGTTCGAGGTTGCCAAAAAAACATAGTCTGGTGTGACAGAGGCACAAATAAGCAAATCGATTTCAGCAGCATCAATTCCCCTTTTCTCCAACAATCCTTCTACAGCAGGAACCGCCATAGCTGAAGATCCTTGTCCTTCGCCGGTTAACTTTCTTCGTTCAATGATACCCGTTCTCGATCTTATCCATTCGTCAGTGGTATCAACCATCTTTTCTAAATCAAAGTTGGTGACAACCTGATCTGGAACGTAACCATTAACTGCTGTAATTGCGGCATGTATTTGACTCATTGCAATAAATTAAGCGGTAAAAATATAAAAATTAGAGCTTTGCTTTGATCTTTTGGATAAGATTCGAAAGCACAACCTGTTTGGTAAGTCTAATCATATTCACAAAAGTATTGGCTTTAGATATACCGTGTCCTATGATTATTGGCTTGTTTACACCAAGGATAGCGGTCCCTCCATAAGATTCAAAATTGAATCTATCTAGAAAATCGTCTTTGATGCCCCGTTTTTTTAGTTTGTAAAAGAACCCTTCACATGTTTTTAAAACGATGTTTCCGGTAAAACCATCACACACAATTACGTCGGCTGTATCCGAGAATAAGTCTCGACCTTCAATATTCCCAATGAAATTGATTCCTCGGGTGTTTTCAAGAATAGGGTAAACTGCTTGGTTAAGCATATTTCCTTTTTCCTTCTCTTCACCAATACTCAGTAAACCTACACGCGGATTATCAATACCCAAAACATGTTGAGCATATAAAGATCCCAGGATACCAAATTGTCCCATCACATCTGGTTTAACATCGGCATTTGCCCCGACATCTAATATCAGGCCATTGCTTCCGTCAATTTTCGGCACAAGAGATGTTAAAGACGGTCTTAAAATACCATCAATTGCTTTAACGGTATATAGAGCACCAACCATCATAGCTCCAGTATTACCTGCTCCAGCAAAACCATCAATCTGTCCTTCAGCAAGAAGCTTAAGGCCAATGTTGATACTCGAATTTCTTTTTTGAGAAATAGCTCTAGTTGGGTGTTCGGCCATACCAATTGTTTCATCGGCATGGACAATTTCCACTCTGTTCGCAACATCACTCGCCTTCAGTTGAGTTTCGATGATAGCTTTATCACCAATCAACGTCAGTTGGACATCACTTAAATCGGGCTCAGAAAGTGCGCTGATAACACCTTTCAGTGTTTCATTTGGGGCAAAATCCCCTCCCATCACGTCTATCCCAATTTTCATAAAATTGTTTTGGAATAAATTCCTAAGCGTCTTCGTTTACGTCAATGACCTTCATGCCTCGGTACATTCCTGTCTCAAGGTTCAATCTATGGTATTGAGATACTTCTCCTGTCTTAGGATCTTTGATAAGTTGCTTGAAACCAAGGACGTCATGGGTTCTTCTCTTGTCTCTCCTAGTTCTGGAGATTTTTCGTTTTGGATGAGCCATACTATCAGTTTTTAAATATTTCTTTTAGTTTTTGCCACTCTGGGTGATTCGAATTATCCGTTTCATCCTTTTCTGTGGTCAACATTTCTAATACATTCTCGTCACATTCCTCTCTATTTATCGCGTCTTTGCATTCTAACTTCATAGGTAAAGATAGCGCAACGTAGTCATATAAATGATTTGTTAAATCAATTTCATATGCATTGCTATCTACACTAATCAAATCAGACTCCGCTTCTATTTCCTTGTCGGTTATTTTGACGTGAAGGTGTTGTACACTTTCTACAGGATACTGAAGTTCGTTCAAACACACATCACAATTTTTGGTAACCCAACCTGAAAGGATGAAGTCACAAACGATGTGTCGTTCTGATCGCTCTAAATGTAAATGAACATTAACTTTCCCTTTTTGGATTAAATCCTGCTCAATTAATGCAAAAAACTCATCGGTAAGTTGATACCTAAACTCGTGTAAACCTTCCTTTAACGAACCAAATTGTACCGTGAAATCTTTGCGTGCCATCTCCACTCCCAAAAGGGTCGGCAAAATTAGTATAATTTGTGGAAAAAAAGAACTTTATTTCAGATTGGGAACACCTATACTAAATTTTTCTCTTCGGTGTGTTTTGTAGGCCAACGGTGACTTATTTAACTCATTGGATTCCAGTCGGTTTAGATAGATTTTTTTGGCTTCAAAAATTGCACTCACTAAAGAGGTAATGTCTGCAGTTCCTTTACCAGCTATATCGTAAGCGGTTCCGTGGTCTGGTGATGTCCTAACAATTGGTAAGCCAGCTGTATAGTTTACACCATTATGAAATGATATCTGTTTAAAAGGTATCAATCCCTGATCATGATACATGGCAAGTACTGCATCGAACTGCTCGTAGGCCTTGGTTCCAAAAAATCCATCAGCGGCATATGGTCCATATACGAGCTGACCTTGTTCTAAAAATGTATTGATTGCAGGTGTAATGATTTCGTTTTCCTCTTTACCAATCAAGCCATTATCTCCACTATGTGGATTTAAACCAAGAACGGCAATTTTAGGCTTCCGTAGTCCAAAATCGAATTTCAACGAGTCTGAAAGAACCTGAATCTTCTCCTCAATAAGTTGCTGTGAAAGACTCTTGGCTACTTCTGTAATTGGAATATGACCCGTCACAACGCCTACTTTTAGGTCGTCACTCGTTAGAATCATCATATAACTGTCCACCTCAAACGTCTTCGCCAGAAAATCAGTATGACCAGCAAAGTCAAAAGTGTCTGACTGAATGGTGTTCTTATCAATGGGTAAAGTCACCAAATTGTGAATTTGCCCTGATTTAATATCTTCAACTGCACTTGTTAATGCATCAAGTGCCAAAGCACCTGTTTCAGGACTTGCCTCACCTGGTTTAATCTGAATTGATTTATCGCCGACTTCTTTTAAGTTTATCTGACCCTCAACACAATCCTTTGTATCAGTAATCAAATTGTACCTAAGATCAGGCAAATCAAGCATCTTGCAGTAATGTGTAAATACCGCAGAACTTCCATATAAAACTGGTGTACAGTGGTTAAAAAGATACGGTGTACTAAAGGCACGAAGCATGGTTTCCATACCTATACCATTAGCGTCTCCTAACGTAAATCCTAACTTTGTTTCTTTAAAATCCAATGCGTGTGATTAAGACACAAAAATACATTGGGATATCCAAAGGACAGTCGTTATTTAAGAATATGTGAATGGTGTAAGACTAGCTAATTAGCTTTTGTCTTAACATAAATTCAAGTTTCTCGTTGGTTTCTATCAACTCAACAACATCCATTTGATTCTTTTTGCCTTCCAAAAATTTCTGGTAAGCCTCTTGAACCGTTTTACGAACCAAATCAACATTCATTGGCTTGTAAAGGTATTTGAAGATTTGACCGCGATTAATCCCGTCAACAACAACGTTCAATTCAGAACAGCCAGTCAACAAAATACGGGTGATAAACGGTTACTTAACTTTATCTCTTAAGTGGTAAACATTAGGCTGACGTTTTACAGGTAAACTTTTCCTCACCCAACTGTTCCACGAGTCTACGGCTTGTGTAAGGACTAGGATCAGATAGATATGATTCAAGGGGCTTGAACTCCATAAAGCGAATATACAAATAATATTACGCGTTAGTAATATATAAAACTAGTATTCGTAACTAGCTACTGGTCTTAAACCAACTTATATCCGTAAATACTTTCACCAACCCGATATCTTGTTTACTTCACTTTTTATATTTTCAAATCAATTGAACAACAAAAAAGCCATCCGTAAAACGAATGGCCTTCTCTTATTGTATTTGTGTAGTAATACGATACTTTCTCACTACCGTTTAATCACTTTAAAGGATTCACCAGAATCTAAAATGATAAAGTAGATACCTGTTGCTTGGCTCGACAAATCAAGCTCTATGGCTTGTCCGTCGAATGTTTGCTTGTACAGCTCTCTTCCGAGGTTGTCAATTACTTTAATCGCATGACTTTCAGCCTCATCGTCTGTAAAGCTAACCGTAACCGTTCCTTTGGTTGGGTTCGGATACAAAGACACTTTGTTTGGCGTGATGTCTCCTGTAAAGTCTACACGTCGTATTGGTGAGTATGCCTCTGTTCCATCAAAGTCAACCTGACGCAAGCGATAGAACACCATGTTTTGGCTAAGATCAATCGTATTGTCGTTGTGACTATAACTGATTACGTTCTGCGTGGTACCGTTTCCTTGAACGATGGCTGCTTCTTCAAAGTCTCTCGC